>Ga0272442_10009185_pt1 | contig 12402 bp, 9 predicted proteins | sample SSMForm2O_FD_200262 | JGI IMG/M metagenome (GOLD analysis project Ga0272442, IMG submission 200262) | Marine sediment archaeal communities from Little Sippewissett salt marsh, Falmouth, MA, United States - SSM-Form-2O | ecosystem: Environmental > Aquatic > Marine > Wetlands > Sediment ... | reverse complement strand
ACGGTGACGCGGTGGCTGCCCAGGTCCAGTCCGACGATGATCCTGCTGTCGTTCATGCCTCGACCATCCTCCCGTCTCAGCGGGCGACAACCTGGTCGCGAAAGCGCAGGTCCAGCTCGGCGGGGAACGCGCCGGCCGCGGTCAACTCGGCGAAGACCTCGCGGTAGCAGCGCGTCCGCGCCTCGTAGTCCTCCCAGCCCAGGATGACGCGCGTGGCGCTCCGGTTGCGGTAGTAGACCAGCCCCTCGGCCTCCACGGCAAGCTCGCTCACCTCTCCGGCCAGATCGAAGGACGCCGCCCCCAGTGCGGCCAGGGCGCGCAGGGCGAGGCCGCGCGCGCTGTCGGCCGGCACGGACCCGCCGCGGCGGATGATGGGCAGGTCCGGCGGCACGTCGCCGAAGCGCGCCAGGGGGCGTCCGTCGGCGTCCAGCTCCCGCCAGGCGCCGTCCCAGACCAGCGCCACGCCCTCGGCCTCCTCGATGCGGCAGACCAGCGTGCCCGGCAGCTGGCGCCGGACGCGGGCGCGGCGGACCCGGGGCAGCGAGTCCAGGGCCGCGGCCACGCTGTCGGGCCGCACGCGGTGCAGGGGACGGCCCAGCAGGGGCTCCAGGGCCTCGCGCACGCTCTCCTCGGGCAGGACGCAGCAGCCCGTGATCTCCAGGGTGCTCAGCGTCATGAAGTCGCTGGCCAGGAAGGCGCGGATCCCCGTCCAGCCGCCCCAGCCGGCGAGGCAGCCCAGGAAGACGAGGACCGCCAGCAGGACGCGGGCCCAGGGCCCGCGCCGCTTCACGGCCATGGCCCGGCGCCTAGGCTTCGCCATAGATCCGTATCTCCCTCTCCAGCGCCACGCCCGTCTCCCGCGCGACGGCGCCTGCCACCTCCTCGATGAGGGCCTCGACATCGGCCGCCGTGGCCGTGTCGTCCAGGGCCTCGATGAAGTTCGCGTGGTGCGCGAAGACGCGCGCGCCCCCTCGGCGGCGACCCTTGAGCCCGCAGGCGTCGATGAGGCGGCCCGCGTGCTCGCCCGGCGGGTTCTTGAAGGTGCAGCCGGCCGTGCGCACCCCCGCCGTCCGCGCCGCGGCGCGCTTGCCGCTGATCGTCTCGTAGCGCTCCCGTTCCGCCGCCAGGGCGTCGGGCGGCAGGGGCGGCAGGCGCAGGTCCACCCGCGTCACCACGGCGCCCGCGGGCAGATGGGAGCGCCGGTAGGAGAAGCGCAGGTCGGCGCCCGCCAGAAGCATGGGCGCGCCGTCGGGCAGGAAGCCCGCCACGGCCGCCGTGGCGCCGGCCATGTCGCCGCCGTAGGCGCCGGCGTTGCCGGCCAGGGCGCCGCCGACGCTGCCCGGCAGCCCGGCGGCCCAGGCGAAGCCGCCGCGCCCGGCCTCCACTGCCCGCCGCGCCAGCGTCGCTGCGGCGAGGCCCGCGCCGCAGCGGGCGATGTCGCCGTCCCACCCCAGATCGGCGAGGTTCCGCCCCACGCGCAGGACGGCGCCGCGCACGCCGCCGTCGCGGATCAGCACGTTGGTGCCATCGCCGAGGATGGTCACCGGGACGCCGTGGGCGTGGAGACAGGCCAGGAGCGGGCCGAGCTGCCCATCGCGATCGGGCGTGAAGAGCCAGTCGGCCGGGCCGCCCAGTCCGAAGCGCGTCAGGGGCGCCAGGGGCGCGTTCCGGGCGGCGGGACCGTCGTAGGCGGCCGCCAGGTCCTCGGCCAGGGCGCTCATGGCAGGGCGCGCTCCGCGGCCAGCCGGCCCACCAGTTCCTCGGCGAAGAGGTTGAGGTCGCCGGCGCCCAGGGTGAAGACCAGGTCGCCCGCGCGGGCCTCGGCCAGCAGGGCGCGGGCGATCTCCTCGCGGTCGGCCATGCGGCGCACGGGCGTCTTGCCGCGCCGGCGCACGGCCTCGACGATGAGGCCGGCGTCCACGCCCGGCAGCGGCGCCTCGCTGGCCGCGTAGATCTCGGTGACGATGAGGTCCGCCGCGTCGTCGAAGGCCTCGCCGAACTCCTCGTGGAGCAGCTCGGTGCGCGAGAAGCGGTGCGGCTGGAAGACCACGCGCAGGGGGCGCCCGAAGTGCCGCTTGGCGGCCGCCAGGGTGGCCGCGATCTCCGTGGGGTGGTGGCCGTAGTCGTCCATGACCAGCACGCCGCCGGCCTCGCCCTTGACCTCGAAGCGCCGGCCCACGCCCCGGAAGGCCGCCAGCCCGCGGGCGATGGGCTCGGGGTCCAGGTCCAGCTCGAGCCCCACGGCCACGGCCGCCAGGGCGTTGAGGACGTTGTGGCGCCCCAGGACGGGCATGTCCACCTCGCCCGCCTGGGTGGGGCTCTCCCAGCGGAAGCGGGTGCCGCCCGCGTGCTGCTCGAGGATGTGCCCGCGCAGGGTGGCCTCCTCGCCCAAGCCGTAGCCCACCACCCGGGCCGTGACCCGCGGCAGCAGATCGCGCAGGACGGGATCGTCCGTGCAGGCGATGGCGGCGCCGTAGAAGGGCAGGCGGCAGAGGAAGTCCACGAAGGCCTGCTGCAGCCGCTCGAAGCTGCCGTAGTGGTCCAGGTGCTCGCGGTCCACGTTCGTGATGACGGCCCAGGTGGGCGCCAGGCGCAGGAAGGAGCCGTCGCTCTCGTCGGCCTCCGCCACCATGTAGGGGCCGGCACCCAGGCGGGCGTTGCTGCCGAAGCTCTGGAGGCGCCCCCCCACCACGGCCGTCGGATCGAGGCCGCCCGAGTGGAGGACCTGGGCCACCAGGCTGCTGGCGGTGGTCTTTCCGTGGCTGCCCGTGACGGCGATGCCCTGCTTGAGGCGCATGAGCTCGGCCAGCATCTCGCCGCGGCTGACGATGGGAATGCCCCGCCGGCGCGCCTCGACGAGCTCGGGGTTGTCGGCCGGGACGGCGCTGGAGTAGACCACCACGTCGGCCCCGGCCACCTGGCCGGCGGCGTGGCCGACGTCGCAGCGCACGCCCAGGTGGCGCAGGCGGGCCAGGAGGGAACTGTCGGCCAGGTCCGAACCCGTCACTACAAATCCCGAATTGGCAAGGATTTCGGCGATCCCGCTCATGCCGATTCCACCGACGGCGACCAGATGGACCTGGCGGGTGCGTCCCAGGCGCACGGATCCTCCTTCATGGAGCGGCGTTGCGACCGCGGGCGGCGCGGCCGTGGCCCGGTGTATCACCGGCCCCCGGGGCCAGCAAGGGTTTTCTCCATGCCGGCCAGGATCTCGGCCGTGGCCTCCGGCCGGCCCAGGGAGCGGCTGGCGCGCGCCATGGCCTCCTCCCGCTCCGGCTCCTCCCAGAGACGCTCCAGCAGATCGGCCAGGCCCGCACCGTCCAGCTCGGCGTCGGGGACGAGGACGGCCGCGCCCGCGTCCACCAGGGCGCGCGCATTGAGCGTCTGGTGATCGTCCACCGCGTGGGGGAAGGGCACCAGGACCGCTGGCAACCCCATGAGTGTGATCTCGGCCAGAGTCATGGCGCCAGAACGGCATATCACCCAGTGGCTTCGCGCCATCTCTTCGGGCATGTTCTCAATGTAGGCGCGCACCTGGACACGCGGCCCCAGGTCCGCCAGCGCCGCGCGTATCCGCTCGGCGTCGGCCTCGCCGGTCTGGAGAAGGGCCTCGAAGTCCGCGTGGCGCGCAAGGCGGGGCAGGGCCTCGCAGGCGGCCTCGTTGAGACGGCGGGCGCCGCGGCTGCCACCGAAGATCAGCAGGCGCCGCGGTCCGGGCGGCGGCCCCTCGGCCCGGCGCCGCCGGGCCCGGGCGCGGATGGCCGCCCGCACGGGATTGCCGGTCACGCGCCGCGGTGGCCGTCCGCTCAGGCGGGCGGCCGCCTCGGGAAATGCCAGGAAGAGGCCGCGGGCCCCGGGCGCGAAGAGCCTGATCACCTGGCCGGGGACGCTGTTCTGCTCCTGCAGGAAGTAGGGCAGTCGCAGGAGGCGGGCGGCGGCCAGCACGGGCAGGCTGGCGAAGCTGCCCGTGGCCAGGACGGCGTCGGGCCGGAAGCGGCGCAGTATGACCGCGGCGCGCAGGGTGGCCAGGGCCGCCTCGCCGGGGAAGAGCAGCCGCTCGCCCAGCCCCTTGCCGCGGAAACCCCGCATGGTCAGGCCCCGGAAGGGCAAGCCGGCCGCCGGCACGATGCGCGCCTCCAGGCCGCGGTGCGAGCCCACGAAGAGCACCTCCCGCCCGTCGCCGCCGGCCAGGAAAGCCTCGCCCAGGGCCAGGGCGGGATAGACGTGGCCGCCCGTCCCGCCGCCCGTCAGCAGCAGGCGCTTCACCGCCCCCTCCCGCCGAAGAGGTTCTCCACCAGGAAGTCCTCGCGGGGCGCGGCGCGGCGCCGGGCGGGCCGCGCGGCGCTCCGCGCGCGCGTGACGGAGAGGACCAGGCCCAGGGCGGCCAGGTGCATGACGAGGGCGCTGCCCCCGTGGCTGACGAAGGGCAGGGGCACGCCGGTCAGGGGGAAGAGCCCCAGGGCCACCGCCATGTTCAGCGTCGTGTAGACGAAGATTGTCGCCCCCACGCCCGCGGCCAGGTAGCAGGCGAAGGGATCCGCCTGGCGCGCGGCCAGGCGCAGGGCGCGCAGGGCCAGGGCCGTCAGCAGCCCGAGGAGGGTCAGCGTACCCAGCAGGCCGAACTCCTCGCCGGCGATGGCGAGGATGAAATCCGTGTGGTGGTCGGGCAGGAAGCTCTTCTGCCGGCTGCGCGCCGCGCCCTGGCCCCAGAGGCCGCCGGCGCCCAGACCGATGAGGGACTGGCGGAGCTGATAGGTCTCGCCGGTCTCCTCCAGGCTGCTCGCACGGTAGGTGAGGTCCACCCGGCGCTGGATGCGGTCGCTCAAGCGGTAGCCCGATGCGCCCGCCACCACCAGCGCGAGCAGTCCCGCCAGCAGCCAGCGGCGCGGCGGCGCCGCGGCCAGGAGCACGGCCCCGCCGCACAGCGCCAGGGCCAGGGCCGAGCCGAAGTCGGGCTGCAGGGCCACGAGCCCGGTGGCCAGGGCCAGGGCGCCCAGGGGCAGGGCGAAGCGCCGCCACGGGCGCTCTTCCGACACCCGCGCCGCCAGGCGCTCGGCCAGAAGCAGCAGCAGGCCCACGCGCGCCACGTCCACGGCCTGGAAGCCGCCGATCCAGCCGCGCGTGCCGCGCACCGAGGCGGTGAACAAAACAGCCACCAGCAGGGCGAGGCCCAGCAGGCCCGCCGCCGGCGCCAGGCGCCGAAGCCAGCGATGGTCCGTCAGGGCCAGGACCAGCATGAGGGCGAGGCCCACGGCCAGCTGGGTGAGGCGGCGCAGCAGGTAGGCGCTGCCGTGACCGGGGCCGTGAAGCTTCCACTCCCCCGACGCGACGGCCGAACCCAGCACCACCATGCCGGCCAGGATGGCCAGCAGGATCAGCGCCATCAGGGGACGGTCCAGGGTGCGCAGGGCGCTCACGGCGCGGCCTCCCGCACCAGGCGGCGGAAGGCGTCGCCGCGCGCCTCGAAGTCGCTGAACTGGTCGAAGCTGGCGCAGGCCGGCGAGAGGATCAGCGGCTCGCCGTCGGCGCCCTCGTCCAGGGCCTGGCGCAGGGCGGTGGCCAGGTCCCCCGCCAGGCGCCCCCGCGAACCGAAGGCGCGCGCGATGTCCGGGCCGGCCTCGCCGATGCCGAAGGCCAGGCGCACCTGGGGCAGCCCGCGTGCCATCTCGTCGAAGTCGCCGCCCTTGTCGCGGCCGCCGGCGATGAGGAGCAGGGGCCCCGCCAGCCCGCCGAGGCTGGCCAGGGTGGCCTCCACGTTGGTGGCCTTGGAGTCGTTGTAGCAGTCCAGGGGGCCGCAGCGCCCCAGAGGCTCCATGCGGTGGGGCAGGCCGGGGAAGGTCCGCAGGACCTCGGCCAGGGCCACCGCGTCGCGCAGGAACGGCAGGGCGCAGGCCAGGGCCGCCAGGGCGTTGGCCAGGTTGTGACGGCCCACCAGGCGCAGGTCGGCGGCGGGCAGCAGCGCCGTCTCGCGTCCCTCCCGGCGCAGGACGATAGCGCCACCGGCTACGCCGGCGCCGTCCGGGACGATCTCATCGCCACCGTGCCCGCCGTCGCCCGGCCCGGCGCCGGCATCCACCCCGGCGCCGGCCGCGCGGGCGTCGAAGCGGAGGCGACGCGACGGGCAGGCGGCCAGGCGTTCGTCCAGCGTGCCGTCGGCCGGCAGGATCAGCCAGTCGTCGGCGTCCAGACGCTCGAACAGGCGAAGCTTGGCGGCGTAGTAGCGCTCGGCGTCGCCATAGCGGTCCAGGTGGTCGGGAGTCAGATTGAGCAGGGCCGCGGCGTGGGGCCGGAAGCGGCGGAAGGTCTCGGCCTGGAAGCTGCTGACCTCCAGGACATAGAAATCCGCGTCGGGCTCGTCGAGGACCAGCTCGCTGAAGGGGCGGCCCAGGTTGCCGCCGGCCGGCGCCCGCCAGCCCTGACTCTCCAGGAGCAGGCCCAGCAGCGTCGTCGTCGTGCTCTTGCCGTTGGTGCCGGTGACGGCCAGCACGGGCGCCCCGGCAAGGGCGAAGGCCTCCTCGAGCTCGCCGCTGACGCGCAGGCCGGCCTCGCGCGCCGCGCGCGGGGCCGGCGCGTCGGGCGGCACGCCGGGGCTCAGGACCACGCGGCTCACGCCCGCCAGCCAGTCCGACGCGAAGGACCCGCCGCGGAAGGGCAGGTGGCGCAGGTCCGCGGGCAGGTCGTCCGTTCCGAGGCGCTCGTCGGCCAGCACCACCGCGCGGCCCCGCGCCGTCAGGAGACGCGCCAGGGCGCGGCCGCTGCGCGCCATGCCGAGGATGAGGGTCGCCATGATGCCTCGCTAGCGCAGCTTGAGGGTGCTCAGGCCCACGAGGGCCAGCAGCACGGCCAGGATCCAGAAGCGGACCACGACCTTGGATTCGGCCCAGCCCGCCAGCTCGAAGTGATGGTGCAGGGGCGCCATCCGGAAGACGCGCTTGCCCGTGCGCCGGTAGCGCCACACCTGGATCATCACGCTCAGGGTCTCCACCACGAAGACTCCGCCCAGGAAGACCAGCAGCAACTCCTTCTTGATGAGGATGGCCACGGCGCCCAGGGCGCCGCCCAGGGACAGGCTGCCCGTGTCGCCCATGAACACCTGGGCCGGCGGCGCGTTGAACCAGAGGAAGCCCAGGCTCGCCCCCACCACCGCCGCACAGTAGACCGTCAGCTCGCCCGCTCCGGGCAGGTAGAGGATGTTCAGGTACTCGCTGAAGATGCGGTGGCCGCTGATGTAGGCGAGGCCCGTGAAGGCCACGAAGGCGATGCTCGTCAGGCCGATGGCCAGGCCGTCCAGGCCGTCGGTGAGGTTGACCGCGTTGCTGGTGCCGACGATCACCAGTATCACCCAGGGAATGTAGAAGACCCCCAGGTCCAGGAGGAGGTGCTTGAAGAAGGGCACCTCCGTCTGCACGCCCAGGTCCGGCTCCAGGGGCAGGAAGTAGAGGAAGCAGCCCAGGGCCAGGCCGAAGACGATCTGCCCGACGAGCTTGTAGCGCCCCACCAGACCCTTGCTCCGCTGCTTGACCACCTTGAGGTAGTCGTCCGTGAAACCGATGAGGCCGGTCCAGATGGTGACGGCCAGGGCCAGCAGGACGTAGCGGTTGGTCAGGTCGGCCCAGAGCAGCGTGGGCAGGATGATGCCGGTGAGGATCAGCAGGCCGCCCATGGTGGGCGTGCCCGCCTTGCTGCGGTGGCTGGCGGGCCCCTCCTCCCGGATGGTCTCGCCCAGGTTCAGGCGCCGGAGCCGGCGGATGAGGCGCGGGCCGAGGACGAAGCAGATCAGCAGGGCCGTGATCAGCGCGTAGGCGCTGCGGAAGGTGATGTACCGGAAGACGTTGAAGGCCGAGAACCAGTCGAGCAGGTAGTAGTGCAGGTGATAGAACATCTAGCGCAGCTCCTCCCGGCGCCGGCCCAGCGACGCCTCCAGCGCGTCGAGCACGCCTTCCATGGCCATGCCGCGCGATCCCTTCACCAGCAGCAGGTCGCCGGGCGCGAGGGCCGCGGCCAGGTCCGCGGCCAGCGCGTCGATGGTGTCGTGATGGCGCGCCGACGCCAGGCCCGCCGCGCGCGCGCCGGCCACCAGCTCGCGCGACAGGGGGCCCGTGGCGACGAGGCCGTCCAGCCCCAGGGCGGCGGCCGCCTCGCCGGCGGCGCGGTGCAGGGCGGGGCCCGCCTCCCCCAGCTCGAGCATGTCCCCCAGCGCGGCCCAGCGGCGGCCCGCGGCCGGCGCCTCGCTCAACCATGTCAGGGCGGCGCGCAGGGAGTCGGGGTTGGCGTTGTAGCTGTCGTCCATGACGGTGACGCCGCCGAGGCGGAACAGGGCGCCGCGGTTGGCCTCGCGCAGGGCGCCGGGGGCCGCGGCGGCCAGGGCCGCCGGCTCGCCGCCCAGGTGCCTGGCGACCAGCCACGCCGCGGCGGCGTTGAGCAGGACGTGCCGCGCCGGGCGGGGCAGCGTCAGCTCGCGGCCCTCCAGGCGCAGGCGCCGCGACGCCGGACCGGCCGGGCCCAGGTCCTCCGCCACCAGGTCGTTGTCCGCCCCGAAGCCGAAGCGCTTCACGGGCGCGCGCGTGCGCGCGGCCAGGGCGGAGGTGTGGGGGTCGTCGCCGTTCAGAACGCAGAGGCCGTCGGCGGGCAGGGCCGCCGGCAGCTCGCCCTTGGCGCGGGCCACGCCGTCCAGGTCGCCGAGCACCTCCAGGTGGCCGGCGCCGATGTTGGTGACGATGCCGACCCGCGGTGGGAAGAGGCGGCACAGGGCCTCGATCTCGCCGAAGCTGGAGCAGCCCATCTCCAGAACGAGGTAGCGGGTGTCCTCCGGCAGGCCGAGGAGGGTCAGGGGCAGGCCCACGAGGTTGTTGTAGTTGCCCTCGCTGGCGTGGGCCGGGCCGAGGGTGGCCAGCAGGGCGCGGCAGAGGTCCTTGGTGCCCGTCTTGCCGTTGGTGCCGGTGACGGCCACCACCGCCGGCGCCACGGCGGCGACGTGCGCCGCGGCCAGGGACTGCGCGGCGGCCAGGGGATCGGGCACCAGGAAGAGCGCGGCGCCGGGGTGCTCGGCGGCCAGGGCGTCAAAGCGCGCCGCGTCGCCCAGCAGGGCGCCCGCGGCGCCGGCGGCCAGGGCCGCGCCGGCGTGGGTGTGGCCGTCGGTGCGGGCGCCGGGCAGGGCGACGAAGAGGTCGCCGGCGCGGACGCGGCGGCTGTCGGCCGTGCCGCCGGCAACCGGCGCGCCGTCGCCCGCGCGGCCGCGCCGCAGCAGGCCGGCCGCGTCGAGATGCGCCTCCACCCAGGCCGCGGGGATCACGCGCTCCCACCCCCTTCGCGCCAGACCGCCCGCAGGACCTCGCGGTCCGAGAAGGGCAGCCGGCGGCCTTCTATCTCCTGGTACTCCTCGTGCCCCTTGCCCAGGACGGCGACCAGGTCGTCCGGGCCGCTGGCTGCCAGGGCGGCGCCGATGGCCCGGGCCCGGTCCACCTCTTTCTGCCAGCTTCCGGCCGCGGGGTCCATGCCCTTTTCCATCTCCGCCAGGATGGCCGCGGGATCCTCGCTGCGCGGATTGTCGCTGGTCAGCCAGACGCGGTCCGCGCCGGCCTGGGCCGCGGCCCCCATGAGGGGCCGTTTGCCGTGGTCGCGGTCGCCGCCCGCGCCGAGCACGACCGCCAGCGCGCCCTCGCACAGGGGACGCAGAGCGGCCAGGACCTTGGCCACGGCGTCCGGCGTGTGGGCGTAGTCCACCACGGCCGCGGGCCCTCCGGGCAGGTCCACGCGCTCGAGGCGGCCCGGCACGCCGGGGAAGCGGGCCAGGCGTTCGGCGAGGACGTCCGCGTCCGCGCCCAGGGCGAGGGTCAGGGCCAGGCAGCCCACGGCGTTGTCCACGTTGAAGGCACCCAGCAGGGGGCTGGCGTACTCCCGCGCGCCACCGGGGCCGTGGAGGCGGAAGCGCGCGCCGCCCAGCCCGCTGCCGAGAACCTCGCAGCGGTAGTCGGCGCCGGCCGCGCGGCCGTAGGCCAGGCGCGGCCCCTCGCCGGGCGCGGCGTCCGCGAGCAGGCGCGCGAACCAGGGATCGTCGGCGTTGAGCAGGGCCGGCGCGCCGGGCGCGCGCAGGTCCAGGAGCCGCGCCTTGGCCGCGAAGTAGTCCGCGAGGGTGCCGTGGTAGTCCAGGTGGTCGCGGCTGAGGTTGGTGGCCAGGACGCCGGCGAAGCGGCAGCCCGCCACGCGGTCCTGATCCAGGGCGTGGCTGCTGACCTCCATGGCCACGCCGGCCCGGCCGTCGGCGGCGCTCTCGGCCAGGAGGGAGGCCAGGGCCACGGGGTCCGGCGTGGTGTGGGTGCTGGGCCTCTCGGCGGCGCCGGCAGCGAAGGCCAGCGTGCCCAGGCGCCCCCAGGGCGCGCCGGGTTCGTCCAGGAGCCATTGCAGCAGGTGGACGCAGGTGCTCTTGCCGTTGGTGCCGGTGACGCCGAGCAGGCGCAGGCGCCGCGTGGGGTCGCCGGCCAGGAGCTGGGCCGCGCGGCCCGCGGCCTCGCGGGGCCGCTCGCAGAGCAGGCAGGGCACGTCCGGCGGCGGCGCGGCGTCCGCCGGCAGCAGGAGGGCGGCGGCGCCGCGGGCCAGAGCGTCGGCGACGAAGGCCCGCCCGTCGGCGCGGCTGCCCGGCAGGGCGGCGAAGAGGGCGCCGGGCGTCACCGCCCGGCTGTCGATGGCCAGGGCCGGCACGGGCGCGTCCCCCGCCGCCCGGCAGTCCGGCAGGGCGTCGGCCAGGCCCCGCAGGGTCCAGCCGCTCACGACGAGCGCTCCGCCGCGCCCGGGGCCAGATCCAGGAGAATCAGCCCGCCGCGCGCGGGATCCGGCGCCGCCTGGCGCGTGACCAGGCCGCGGCCGCGGGGCAGCACGTCGTAGCCGCATTCCAGGGCGCGCCGGCGCGCATCGCGCAGGCTGAGGCCGCGCAGGTCGGGCGGGCCCGGGCGCCGCGCGGGATCCCCCAACACCAGGATCAGGGGCTGGTCGGGCCGCAGAGGTGAGCCCGGCCCGGGCTGCTGGGCCACCACGCGCCCGCCGTCGCCCTGGAAGCGCGCGCGCAGGTGGAGCGCCAGGGCCAGGGAATCGGCGCGGCCCACGGGCAGGTCCAGCAGGCGGGGCGCGCGGGCGGCGGCGTCCGCGATCCGCGGCGGGGCGGCCGCGGGATCCAGCAGGTAATCCGTGGCGACGGCGATGCCCTCGACGATGCGCGCGAAGGCCGGCGCCGCGCTCTGGCCGCCGTGGCAGTGCTCGTCGTCGGGCTCGTCGAGGAAGACGCCCACCACCAGGCGCGGGCGCGCCAGCGGCGCCACCCCGACGAAGCTGGCCAGGTAGGCGCCCTGCTTCAGTCGCCCGTCCTCGAACTTCTGGGCCGTGCCCGTCTTACCACCCACGCGCAGGCCCGGGACGGCGGCCCGCTCGCCGGTGCCGCGCTCCACGACCTCGCCCATGAGGTCCAGGATGCAGCGCGCCGTGCTGGCGCGGCAGACGCGCCGCAGGGCCACGGGCTCGGTGGCCGCCAGCCGCCCGCCGGCGCGGTCGCGGCGGGCGCGCACCAGGCGCGGGCGCACGAGGCGTCCGTCGTTGGCCAGGGCGCCGAAGGCCGCCGTGATCTGCAGCGGCGTGGCGCTCAGCTCCTGGCCGAAGACCAGGGTCATGCGGCTGCGCCCGGACCACTCGCAGGGCTTGCGCAGGACGCCGCCCTCCTCGCCCGGCAGGACGAGGCCGCAGGGATTGCCCAGACCCAGGTCCTGGAAGGCGCGGAACAGCTCCTGGTCCGTGATGCGCGCGGCGAACTTGGCGAAGCAGATGTTGCTGGAGCGGACGAAGGCGTCGCGGAAGCTGAGCCGGCCCTCGTGGGGCCGGTCGTCGCGGATCCAGATGCCCTCGATGCAGGCGCGGCCGCCCTCGGCGTCGGCGGCGTCGTCCAGGTCCAGACCGCCGCGCTCCAGCAGCGGGATGGCACTCAGGGCCTTGAAGGTGGAGCCCGGTTCGTAGGCGGCCTGGACGGGCAGGAGCTGCCACTCGGCCGGCCGGTAGGCGCCGCGCCGCTCGGGGCTGGGCCAGCTGGCCAGGGCCAGGATGTCGCCCGTGGCCGGATCCAGGACCACGGCGCTGCCGGCGCGGGCGCCGGCGGCGATGGCGGCGCGCGCCAGCTCGGCGTCGGCCAGGGCCTGCACCTTGTGGTCGATGGTCAGCAGGACGTCGTCGCCCTGCCGCGGCGGCGCCAGCAGGCGCCGCCCCGAGCCGAGGAGGCTGCGCCCGCGGCCGTCCTTGGGCACCAGGGCCAGGCCCGGCCGGCCGGCCAGAGCCTCCTGCAGGCCGGCCTCCAGGCCGGCCACGCCCTGACCCTCGGCGTTGACGAAGCCCACCAGCGGCGCGCCGGTGGCGCCGAGGGGATAG
>Ga0272442_10009183_pt1 | contig 12404 bp, 10 predicted proteins | sample SSMForm2O_FD_200262 | JGI IMG/M metagenome (GOLD analysis project Ga0272442, IMG submission 200262) | Marine sediment archaeal communities from Little Sippewissett salt marsh, Falmouth, MA, United States - SSM-Form-2O | ecosystem: Environmental > Aquatic > Marine > Wetlands > Sediment ... | reverse complement strand
CGGATTCGGGCTTGAAAAAAGTGCGTGGATCGCCACCATGGGTGTGTCACCCGGATTCATGGGACAGGGTATAGGCGTGAAGCTTGCTGAAGAGATCTTCAGGGTATGCGGTGAGCAGGGCATAAGTAGGATCTTTACCTCTGTAAGGTGGGATTCGGCGGATCTCCTGTCCTTTTTCAAGACCCTTGGATTTGACAGGAGCAACTTCATAAACCTCAGCAGGGACCTGGACCACTGATTTTCCGGGATCCTCTGAGTATGTGTTATTTGCGGTCTATTGAAGTTTTGAGTGGTGAAGACAGTTTTTTGTTAAGTGCCTGCAATCCGTGATTAAGGGAAGGGCTGTCTGCGGATTCGGGTCAGCCAGAAGGGGAAAAAAATGAGGTACGCAGAGACAGGGTTTAATCTGGAGATTGATCTGTCCCGGGGAAGCATTGAGAGGGAAGAAACCGACCCGAGAGATACCGAACTTTATCTGGGGGGCCTGGGTACGAACGCCAAGATATTGTGGGACAGGGTTCCCCCTGAAGTTGAACCCTTTTCTCCTGATAATCTGTTAATATTCAGCGCCGGTCTTCTGTGCGGCACACCCGCTACCGGTTGTAATCGTACCATTGTTTCCACCATTTCACCTCAGACCAAGTTAATGGCATTTTCAATGATGGGGGGGTTTTGGGCGCCTGAGTTGAAATATGCCGGTTACGACAAGGTGGTCATTCGCGGCAAGTCCCCCGAACTGGTTTATTTGTGGATAAACAATGACAAGGTGGAAATACGCGATGCCTCCCATCTGAAGGGAAAAGGCGCTCTTGAAACTGAAGAACTTATTCGTCAGGAGTTGAATGAGCCGAAGGCGCAGGTGGCGGCTATCGGCCTGGCCGGTGAAAACAGGGTCTATTTCGCTTCCATCGAGCAGGGCAGGTCCAGTGCCAGCCGGGGGGGCATAGGCGCGGTTATGGGAGACAAAGGGTTAAAGGCTATAGCCGTTCGGGGGACAAGGGACATCAATGTCGCACGGCCTGCTGAATTCATGGAACTGTGCAGCGAGGTGCTGGAATATATCAAATGGAGAAACGAAAGACCTATTCCGGGGGTAATGCCCATTTTGGCCGGGCTTGGCTCACCGCAGGAGATGAAGGTCCATGACGAGAAATGGCACACCGAGAATTTCATGTGGGGCAATTCCCGTGTGCGCAGAAAAGATTTTTGGAATGAGGAAATCGCAGCTCAATGGATGGAGACACTTGAAAACTCGCGGAGGAGGCTGGTCAGCTGCTACAATTGTCCGATGAAATGCGGGGCAACCATCTCCATGCCGGGAATTCCAACATACATGATGAAATGTTTCTCCAAGCTGACCTATACCATGGCGGCCTTCGCAGACCTGGAATTCGGTCTGGGTATCGCCCAAAGTGCTACGGAATATGGTGTGGACGGATACTCAACCCCGCAGGTGATGGCATTCGCCCTTGAACTTTACGAAAACGGCATCTTAACGGATGATGATTTTCCCGGGATGCCCTCCGATAACAAAGGAAGATTTTACTGGCTGCTCGACCGGATTGTCCGGCGGGAAGGGATAGGAGATGTCCTGGCAAATGGTACCTACTGGGCGGCCCGACAGATCGGCAAGGGCGCGGAGGAATATGCCCATAACAACATAAAGAAGCATGAGCAGCTGCCTCTTAAACTGTCAATGCTGAATCCCATATATTTCCTGATGTATTGCACCGGCGAGAAGATAAACATCACCCAGATTGAAGGGCAGTTCCCCCAGGCGCCTTTTCCCAAAAGAGAGCACAGGGAAGAGTTTGTAAAGGACTGGCACCATGTTCCGGATGAAAAATTTAAACAGTACTTTGTGGACTGGGAAATGCGCGGAGAAAACTCCATCCCCTATTACCCGACGGTTGAGATGTGCTGCGATATCGTCGACTGGCAGGAGAGGATGCACTACATCGATGACGCGCTCGGCATGTGCGCCGGTTTATCGTCATTTCCGCTTAAACCCCCTTATCATATACACAATTACCCGAAATTTATCTCGGCAGGGGCCGGGATCGATATGGATGAGGACAAGCTGACACAGGCGGCCAGAAGATACCGGACTTTGGTGAGGGCCGTTAATATACGAAGAGGCATGAGAAGAAAAGATGAGAAGCCTCCGGAGGACCACTGGAAGAAAAGATTTCCGGAACTTGAAAAGGAACTCCTGGATACCTATTACAGGTTCAGGGGTTGGAACAACGAGGGTATCCCTACCAGAGAGTCTCTGCATGAGCTGGGATTGGATTACGTGAGCAAAGATTTTGCAGAGAGGGGGATTTTGACGGATAGTGAAGATGAGCCTTCCAAAGGGACTAATGCGGAAGAAGAGAACAACTAAAGTGAAGAGGTGGTAGCCGTCATGGTCGAGAAAAAAAAGAAAATCATTAAGACGATTAAAATTGATGCTGATTTATGCAACGGTTGCCGGGCCTGTGAGGTCATCTGCTCAGCCTTTCACTCTGAACCGAAATACAGCAGCAATAATCCGGCCAGATCCCGCATCAGGGTGATTCGCGATCCCCTCAGAGATGTCTATATCCCTGTTTACGCGGGTGAGTATACTCCCTCCGAATGCATGGGAAGAGACAGATATGTGATTGACGGAAAAGAGTATGAAGAGTGTGCCTTCTGCAGGGCTTCCTGCCCGTCCAGGGATCTTTTCAAGGAACCCGATTCCGGTCTCCCCCTGAAATGCGATATGTGCGAAGGCGAGGATGAGCCGCTGTGCGTTAAGTGGTGCATAACCGATGCTCTTACTTACGAAGAAAGGGAAGAGGAAGTGGAAGAAGATGAGCCCCTGGAGGAACTGGAGATAGGGCTGGAATCGCTGGCGGACAAATATGGATTGGACAAGATAATGGATACCATTGCCAGAATGAGCGAGGCAAAGCAGGGCTGAAACATCAAGGCGAAAGAGAAAGAGCGTGGAGAATGTAGCCGATTACAAAGAGATCGTCGATGTTATAAAGGAAAGCGGCGGAGACGCCTTCAAGAGATGCTTTCAATGCGGATTATGTGATACGGTTTGTCCATGGAACAGGGTTAGAACCTTCAGCATGCGCAAGCTGGTCCGGCAGGCTGTGTTCGGTTTTACTGAAATAGAGAATGAAGATATGTGGCTTTGTACGACCTGCGGAAGATGCCCTCAGCAGTGTCCCAGGGACGTACAGCAGATAGAATCCGGGATAGCCTTACGCAGAATAGCCACGGAATACGGCGTTTTCCCGGACTCTGTAAAGCCTTTCCGTACTGCGGTCGGAGGCCTCACGGGTGAAGGAAATCCCTTTGGTGAAGAACGCAAAATGAGGGGCGATTGGGCAAAAGGCATTTCCGTAAAAAAATTTACCGACGAAATGGAAGTGTTATATTTCCCCGGCTGTTATCCCAGCTATGACCCGAGGTTGAAAAAAGTGGCTCAGGCCACAGCCGATATCCTAAAACGGGCAGGGGTGGATTTCGGGATATTAGGTGAACAGGAGAACTGCTGTGGAGAAAGTATCCGCAAGACCGGTGATGAAGAACTGTTTAAACGTTTGGCTAAGGAAAATATCAAAACGTTTGTCGATAATGGGGTAAAAAGAATACTTGTTAATTCTCCTCACTGTTATCATACCTTTAAAAACGAATATCCCCAATTTATGGTGAATTTTGAGGTGATTCATATATCTCAATACCTGTTTGAGCTTATTAATGAGGGAAGGCTTGAGCTTAACAAGGAGTACGCCAAAAAAATCACCTATCATGATCCCTGTTACCTGGGTCGGCATAACGGCATATATGACGAGCCGAGGGAGGTCTTGAAGAAGATACCCGGTCTGGAGCTGAATGAGATGCCTGACTCCCGGGCGGACAGCCTCTGCTGCGGAGGGGGAGGCGGCAGGGTCTGGATGGAGACTAAAAAGGGTGAAAGATTCTCCGACCTCAGAATAGAGCAGGCCATGGGCGTGGGGGCTGAGGTGCTGGCTACGGCCTGCCCATACTGTATTACCATGTTTGAAGACAGCAGAATCACCATGGGTGTGGACGAAAAAATAGAGATCAAGGACATAACCGAAATCGTTCAGGAAGTGATTTAGCGCTTATCATGAAACGGGTTAATTCCGGATACGGATGATTTTTAGGGTCTTTAAATCTGATAAAGGCGGACGGACGTGGGAAAAGAACAAATTGAACAGCTTCGTAAAGGTCTTGGATCAGGTAATTTTGCAGACGTAATGGTTGTGGGAGGAGGGATCAGCGGGATTCAGGCCTCTCTTGATCTTGCCACTGCCGGTTTTAAGGTCTATTTGATCGAGAAGGGACCGTCGGTCGGCGGCCATATGGGTCAGCTTGACAAGACGTTCCCCACCAATGAGTGCTCCACATGAATACTTGCACCCAAAATGGTCGAGGCCGACCGTCATGCAAATATCGAAATACTGACCTATACGGAAGTTGAAGACGTAGAAGGGCAAAAGGGTGATTTCAGGGTAACCCTGATAAAAAAGCCCAGATACATTATCGAGGATAAGTGTACCGGCTGTGCCACCTGTGCCGAATACTGCCCGGTTTTGATTCCTGATCCGTATAATCAGGAATTGTCCACGAATAAGGCCGTCCATATATACTTTTCCATAGCAGTTCCTCTTATCAGCTATATAGATGAAAACTGTCTCTATCTTAAAGAGAAGAAATGCCGTATTTGTGAAGCGGTTTGTGAGAACGGCGCCATAGATTTCAGCCAGCAGCCGGAAAAGATGGAAGTAAAGGTAGGAGCGATACTCCTGTCTCCGGGCTTTGAGCCGTTTGATCCCGGGGTGAACGATGAGTATGGCTATCGAACGATGCCGAACGTGGTAACCAGTCTTGACTTTGAACGGTTACTGTCTGCGACCGGACCATATGAGGGTGAGGTAAGGAGGCCTTCAGACGATAAACATCCCCATAAGATAGCATGGATCCAATGCGTAGGTTCAAGACGGGTTACCGAGGGGGATAACAGCTATTGTTCGGCCGTATGTTGCACCTATACCCAGAAACAGGTGCTTTTGACGAAAGATCATTATCCTGATGTGGAGTGTACCATATTCCACAACGATATTCGTTCCCATGGCAAGGACTTTGAGACATATTATCAACGGGCCGCTGATCTGCCGGGCGTCAGGTTTGTAAGAAGCTACGTATCAATAGGAAAAGAGATCCCCGGAACCAGGAATGTGACCCTAAGATATGCTACTTCCGACGAGGGGGTAAAAGAGGAAGAATTCGATCTGGTGGTGTTGTCTGTCGGATTAAATCCTCCTGCCGATCATAATGAGCTGGCGGAAATGTTCAAAATAGAGCTTACTTCTCACAACTTCTGTAAAACCAATCCCGTTAATCCGATTGAGACATCCTGTCCGGGAATTTTTGTGAGCGGAGCCTTTCAGGGCCCGCTGGACATCCCCGAGTCCGTCATTACGGCCAGCGGAGCCGGATCCCAGTGTGGTGAGATCCTCGACTACAGAAGGGGGAAACTGACACAGGAAAGGATATATCCCGCTGAAAGGGATGTGTCAGAAGAAAAGCCGAGGGTAGGAGTTTTTGTGTGTCATTGCGGCGCCAATATCGGGAGGGTGGTGGATGTTACTTCCGTGGTTGACTATGCCTTGACCCTGCCTAATGTTGCCTACGCTCAGGAGCAGCTCTTTTCATGTACCACCAATTCCGCCAAAGAAATAGCAGATATTGCAAAGGAAAAAGGGCTTAATCGAGTGGTTGTCGCCGCCTGCAGTCCGAGGACACTTGAACCGCTGTTCCGGGACACCGTCCGGGAAGCGGGAATCAATCAATATCTTCTGGAAATGACTAATATCAGGGAGCATAACTCCTGGGTCCACTCCAAAGAACCTGAAGAGTCCACCCAAAAGGCAAAGGATCTGGTACGAATGGGAACAGCTCGAGCGTGCCATCTGGAATCTTTGCAGGAAATTGATCTGCCGGTAAACAAGACCGCGTTAGTGGTGGGGGGAGGTATCGCCGGCATGAATTGTGCTCTGTCCATAGCCAGGCAGGGGCATGAGGTTTACTTGGTGGAAAAGGAGTCGGACTTAGGGGGAATAGCAAGAAGGATCCATTACACCCTGGAAGGGCTGGATGTTCAGGCATATTTACGTGATCTTGTACGGAAGGTTTATCAGCATCCCTTGATACATGTATACCTTAATAGCTCTATTACGGATGCTGCCGGTTATGTCGGGAACTTCGTAACCAGGGTAAAATCGGAAAGAGGTCTAACTGAGATAAAACATGGGGCGGCCGTCATTGCTGTTGGTGCTGATGAATACAGACCCACTGAATACCTTTATGATGAAGATGAAAGGGTCATGACCCAGCTGGAGCTGGAGGAACAGATCTTCGAAGAAAACGAAAAACTGGTTAATGCACAAACTGTCGTGATGATTCAATGTGTAGGCTGCAGAAATGAAGAGAGAAATTATTGCGCCAGGGTATGTTGCAGCCAGGCCGTAAAGAACGCCTTGAAATTGAAGGAAATAAACCCCGGCATGGATATCTATGTCCTGTTTCGGGATATGAGAACGTACGGGCTAATGGAGGATTATTACCGTGAAGCCTCGGAAAAGGATGTGAAGTTTATCCGTTATGAGCCGGATGACAAGCCCGAGGTGGAGCCTGCCGAGGGAGAGGGAGGGCCGGTTTTAAGGGTGGCTGTAACTGATCCGATCTTAGGCCGGAAGCTGGCTGTTGATGCGGATTATCTTGTTTTATCTGCAGCGGTTATTCCTTCAAAGAAAAGCAAAGAAGTATCTGAACTGTTCAAGGTCACTCTAGGGCCGGATGGTTTTTTCAAGGAAGCCCATGTCAAATTAAGACCTGTTGATTTTGCCACGGAAGGTGTCTTTCTGTGTGGAACAGCCCACTACCCCAAACATATATCTGAGGCTATTAACCAGTCCTATGGGGCTGCCGGGCGCGCCATTGCCCTTCTCTCACAGGATTCAGTCACTGCCTCCGGTTCCGTCTGCGAGGTAAGGGAGGATGATTGCGTATCGTGCGGGGCATGTATTACGGCTTGTTCCTACGGCGCCATAGAGTTTCGTGATACAACTCAAGGCAGAAAGGCGTGGGTTAATCCCGTTCTCTGTAAAGGAGATGGTGTGTGCAACGCCAAGTGCCCGACAAACGCCATTTTTCTAAAGCACTTTACCAATGATGAAATCTTCAGCCAGATCGATGCGGCGGTTTCAGATGAGGAGATTATTCGTCAAATGGATGCCGCTGTTGGAGATGTGTAATTAACGCCCATCCGGAAATCAGAGATTTCAGGATGGGACGTCCAGCTATCAGCTATCAGCACTCAGCCCAATTAGTCGATATGCATTTTTTGCTGATCGCTGAAATCTGACTGCTGAAAGCGCGAATCCGTAAAAGGATAATTTTGGGTGAGGACTGATTAACAGGCTCAAGGGACAGGGTGCAAGGCGTACTGTCTTTGATAAAGGTCTGACAGCCTTTGTTTTTCAATGAGCAATAAAAGAGGTGAAAACACATGAGCGCAGGAGCCAAATTTAAACCCAGGATATTAGGTTTCGTATGCCATTGGTGAGCTTACGGCGCTGCTGATATGGCTGGAGTTTCCAGGCTACAATATACGACCGAGACCAGGCTTATTCGTGTCATGTGTTCCGGCAGGGTTGACATGGCATTTGTAATCCGGGCCTTTTTGAACGGAATGGACGGGGTGTTTATAGGCGGCTGCCGTCTTAATGAATGTAATTACATTACTCAGGGAAATTACGATGCATTGGGCATGGTGCTCTTATGCAGAAAAATAATGGAACAGATAGGCCTTAACCCTGAACGGTTAAGGATTGAATTTATGTCTTCCGGTGACGGGATCCTGTTTACGGAGGTTGTCAGCGATTTTGGAAGAAAAATCAAGGAACTGGGGCCGCTCGGCACGAGCGAAGGGATAGATGAAAACGGGTTAAGGTTTAAACTTGAAGCGGTTAATAGGTTGGTCCCTTACATCAAACTGGTGGAAAGGGAGAGACTGAGAGTTCCTGTCAAATCGAAAGAGACCTATAGAAAATTTTTCGGCGGTGACGAGCTAGACAGGTTGTTTAATGAATTAATCGCGGAAAAACTGGCAATAAGCCAGATTTTGTCGCTACTCAGGGAAAAACCCCTTTCAACGGGAGAAATCTCTGAAATTCTGGGACTGAACCCATCTGAAGTATCAAGACACATGAACAGTTCCTCAAGACAGGGATTTGTCAGGTACGATGAAGGCGGAAAACGTTTTGCCCTGGCCTAGGGTGAAAGATGAGGATAAGGACTGCGACCATGGATAACGGCAGAATCGATCAGATTATTGACAAACATAAAGGCGAAGCCAGTTCCCTTATTCAGGTATTACTGGACATTCAGAGTGAAAATCACTGGCTTCCCAAGGAGGCATTAGACAGGGTCAGCGAAAAACTTGAGGTCCCTTTAACCCGGATACAGCATATCGCTACCTTTTACAAGGCCTTCAGCCTGGTTCCGAAGGGACGTCATGAGATTCACATCTGTATGGGCACCGCCTGTCATGTTCGAGGGGCGCCGCGTGTGCTCGACGCGATGCAGGAACTGACAGGAATTAAACCGGGTGAAACGGACCTGGATTTAAAATTCAGCCTGGAGACCGTTAACTGCCTCGGCTGCTGCGCTTTGGGACCGGTGATGGAAATCGACGGTAAGACTCATGGTAAGATGACTCCGGCCGGGACGGCGGGTGTTTTAAAAAACTACGAATAAGGTAAAATTATGCCACGGTTAAATTCGCCCTCTGAATTGGAAGAATTAAGAAAGGGCATATTGTCGAAAAGAGACCCGAATAAGCCCTGTATTACACTCTGTTCCGGATCTGCCTGCCATGCCTCCGGCAGCAGTGATGTGGCCCGGAGTCTTGAAGAGGAGATAAAGAAACAGGGCTTAAGTGATGAGGTCGAAATCAGGAAGACCGGTTGCCATGGTTTTTGTGAGAGGGGTCCTATTATCGTTATTCACCCTGAGGAAATATGCTACCTGCAAATAAAGCCTGAGGATGTCCCTGAAATCGTCTCCCAGACCATAAAAGAAAAGAAGGTCATAGAGCGGTTGCTCTATACCGACCCCGAAACCAATGAAAAGATAGTTCATGAATCTGAAATCCCCTTTTACAAGAACCAGAAACGGCTTGTTTTCGGCTCAAACGGTAATATCGATCCCAAGAGCATTGATGACTATCTGGCAATCGGAGGGTATTCCGCATTGGCCAGGGTCCTGTCTGAGATGACCTCGGAGGAGGTGGTTGAGGAAGTCAAGAAATCCAACCTGCGAGGCAGGGGCGGCGGCGGCTTTCCCGCAGGGAGAAAGTGGGAGGGATCCCGCGATGCCCCTGATGAAACAAAATATGTGATCGTCAACGCGGACGAAGGGGACCCGGGTGCTTATATGGACAGGAGCCTTCTTGAGGGAAATCCTCATTCAATCCTGGAGGGGTTGACCATAGGCGCCTATGCCATCGGCTCCCACGAGGGCTATATCTATGTTCGACAGGAATATCCCTTAGCGGTTGAAAATGTGAACCTCGCTATCCGGAATGCCGAGGAGTATGGCTTTCTCGGGGAAAACATCCTCGGCTCAGGCTTTGATTTCATCGTCAAAGTGCACCAGGGGGCCGGCGCCTTCGTCTGCGGTGAATCCACCGCCCTGATGACTGCTTTGGAAGGCAGGGCCGGAGAGCCCAGACCCAAGTATATCCGCTCAAACGTCAAGGGCCTGTGGGATAAACCGAGCGTTTTGAACAATGTCGAGACATGGGCCAATGTGCCGCTTATCATCAATAAAGGCGCTGACTGGTTTAATCAATTCGGAACCGAAAAAAGCAAGGGCACGAAGATCTTCTCCCTGGTCGGTAAGATAACCAATACAGGCCTTGTGGAAGTACCCATGGGCACTACCCTGAGAGATATTATCTACAAGATAGGAGGTGGAATCCCAGGGGGAAAGAGATTCAAGGCGGTGCAGACCGGAGGGCCGTCCGGAGGATGTATCCCTGAGGAACTGCTGGATTTGGAAGTCGGTTTCGATGAACTCACCAAGGCCGGTTCAATGATGGGCTCAGGTGGGATGATTATAATGGATGAAGATACCTGCATGGTTGATGTGTCAAGGTACTTCCTTGACTTCCTCACCGATGAATCGTGCGGTAAATGCGTGCCGTGCCGTGAAGGCATGAGGCAGATGCTCAAGATCCTCACCAATATCACCCTGGGAAAGGGAAGGGAGGGCGATATCGAGCTCTTGGAGGAGTTAGCCGAACTGCTGAGCGAGGCCTCCCTTTGTGCCCTGGGAAAGAGCGCGGCCAACCCGTTTTTAAGCACATTGCGCTACTTCAGAGAAGAGTATGAGGCGCACATCAAGGAGAAGCGGTGCCCGGCTCTTTCGTGCAAGGAGCTGATCTCGTTTCATATTGATCCGGATAAGTGCCTGGCCTGTATGATCTGCGGCAGGAAGTGCCCTGCCGGGGCCATTATCGGAGGCAAGAATATGATCCATGTAATCGACCAGGACAAATGCACAAAGTGCGGAACCTGCTTTGAAGTCTGCCCGTCTCGTTTTTCTGCGGTTAAAAAGATTTCCGGCGAGCCTGTACCGCCTTCTATCCCTGAAGAGGAAAGAACCATAGCCAGAAAGAGTAAACAAAAATGAGTGAAATTCTTTTAAAGATTGATGGAAAAAAGGTCAAAGCCACCCAAGGAATGACCATTTTGGAGGCGGCACAAAGTGTGGGTATATTTATCCCGACACTTTGCCACCACGAGAAACTGGAGCCTTACGGGGGTTGCCGGATCTGCACGGTAGAGGCGGAAATCGGCGGCCGGACAAGGCTCGTTGCTTCCTGCCTTTTTCCGGTGGAACAGGATCTGATAGTGAGAACCAGATCCGAGAAGGTGGATAGAATTCGAAAATTAATCCTGGAGCTGCTGCTGGCTCACGCGCCGGATGCCTTTGAATTGAAGGAGCTGGCTAAAGAGTATGGAGCAGACAAAGACCGTTTTGAAAAAGAGGCCTCATTCTGTATTCATTGCGGTCTCTGTGTAAGATACTGCGCAGAGGTAAAAAAGAAGTTCGCTGTCGGATTTGTAGACAGAGGAACGAGAAAAGAAATAAATTTCATCCCGGAGATAGCGGCCAAGGAGTGCTGGGACTGCAAGGAATGCTTTCCGCTTTGCCCTACAGAGGCCCTGCAGGCAGCCTATGTTTTAACCAGGGCGCTTTATTTTCCTTCAACTTAATACTATTTTCTTATAATCCGTTTTTCTCCACAAAAGATTATCAGCTCGGAATCCTTTGCAGTGCATGCCAGGGTCATATTAAGAGACCGGCCCATTTCAACGGCAAGGGCCGTAGGCCGGGACAGGCCTACTATAACGGGCAGGCGGGCCCGGGCCGCCTTCTGCACCAGTTCGTAACTTATCCTGGAAGATAGAATCAGAACTGAGGCATCCGGCAGAACTCCACCAAGTACGAGCTTCCCGATTGCCTTGTCCAGGGCGTTATGCCTGCCGACATCTTCGGCAAAAGACAATGTGTCAAAACGGGAATCCAAGAGCATCGCGGCATGGCAGCCCCGGGTCTTGTGGTAATAGATCTGATTTTTCGAAAGCATGTCAATACAGGCAAAGACCCTGCCAAGCTCGATTTTGGTATCCTCTTCTATGGGCGTCAGGATCTGGTACAGGTCCTTCAACATCTCTTTTCCGCAGATGCCGCAGCTTGTCTGGCTTATAAAGCCCCTTCGATTGAGTATGTCATGGGCCTTTTCCCTTCTTTCAGGTGTGAGTCCGACATCCACTACATTCGGGTCGAGATCCTCACAGAAGCCTATTGCCGCAAAATCACTCCGGTCATCCACAAGCCCTTCACCGAGACAGAAACCGGCTGCATGGGGTATCTCTTCACCCGGCGTCCGCATGATAACCGAATAGGAAGAGCCGTCAACACGGATCAAAAGGGGCTCTTCCTGAATCAGCTCATGATCGCATCTGCGGCTTAGCCCGTCCTCACAACGGATTATGTCATAGGTCTTCATGAGGGATGTTTCCGTCCCTTCCGGTTCCGATATGCTCGCACTTTAAGTCTCCTGTTTTACGGCCCTCATTTCCATTACCACATGGCCCCATCCGCCGCGGGCGGGACCTACGTCGAAACAGCCGGTGCGGTTGAAGATCACCTCGTTAGGGTCCCTTCCGCTCATGAGGTTTTCAAAAAAGACGTTTACCAGAAGGAGCAGATTGGGCAAAAGAAATGAGCAGACGCGCTCGGGTGCCTCCCGGGTAAGGAGATTT
>Ga0272442_10009182_pt1 | contig 12405 bp, 17 predicted proteins | sample SSMForm2O_FD_200262 | JGI IMG/M metagenome (GOLD analysis project Ga0272442, IMG submission 200262) | Marine sediment archaeal communities from Little Sippewissett salt marsh, Falmouth, MA, United States - SSM-Form-2O | ecosystem: Environmental > Aquatic > Marine > Wetlands > Sediment ... | reverse complement strand
GCTTGACGATGGTGGAGCCGTTCTCCGGACTGCGACACTGACGTTTCGCATCCTTCCGATCCCCCTTCCGCTGGAACCGAGCACGTTGGCGGACGACGAGGACATCTACACGGTGTACCAGGAGCCGACGAGTTGGGGGCTAATCTGTGTCGACGCGCCGAAGGCATGGACGATTACGCACGGGAGCGAAGACGTAGTTGTTGCGGTAATTGACTCGGGCATTGACTGGTCGGTATCGCAGGTTGCGGAGGCGCTGTGGACAAACACTGACGAGATTCCGGGAAATGGGAGAGATGACGATCAGAACGGGTACGTCGACGATGTCCACGGCTGGGACTTCCGCGATGGTGACGGCGGCCCGCTGACTGGAACGTCGATTCATCCGCATGGCACCGTCGTTGCGTCCATCATCGCCGCTCGGCCGGGGGAGGTTCCCATTGTGGGGATTGCGCCGGGAGTCCGGGTCATGGACGTGCGATTTCTCGACTCGACGAACAGCTTTCGATCCACGGACTGGGGACGATTTGCAGAGGCAATCGAGTATGCGGTGGACAACGGCGCCGACATCATCAACCTGAGCATCTACGCGAACGGTCGCCCTCCAACCGCGTTCGAGAACGTGCTCAGATACGCGATGTCTCAGGGGGTCATTGTGGTTGGGATTACCGGAAACGAAGGGGCATCGGACGTTATGTATCCCGCCAAGTACGACACGGTGCTCGCCGTATCCGCAGTCACGGAGAGCGGTCTGCTGGCCGCGTTCAGCAACCGAGGACCGGGGGTTGACCTCTGTGCACCGGGCGAGTCGATCCCGGTGTTGACGAAGGGTGGAATCGTCTCCACATACTCCGGCACGTCCTTTGCCGCACCGCATGTGTCCGGAATCCTTGCCCTGATCCTGTCGGCGGAGCCCGGAATCACTGCAGAGCGTGCTGTGTCCGTGTTGCGGTCGTCGGCGAAGAACCTGGGACCGGATGGGCACGACGACTTGTACGGAGACGGATTAGTGAACGCGCTGACGGCGCTCTCGGCTCTTGGCCGGTGAAGCTGAAACAGCTTCCCGCTCTGGACGGGGGAGCCGAGAGCGCCGTCGATCCACGCAAGGCAGACCGAGCACTGGGTTTCGCTATGCAAGACCCAGCAGCGAGTCGATTCGCGGTCGATCGAAGCCCACGACGATCTCGCCGTCGATGTCGATGACCGGTACGCCGTACTGCCCGCTCTTCTCCACCATCTCGCGGGCGCGATTCATATTCGTGGACACATCGACGTCTTCGAACGATACGTTGTTCGCGTCGAGATGCTGCTTCGCCGCCGTGCACCACGAGCACGTTGGGGTCGAGTAAACTGTTACGGTGTGTTCCATGATCCATCCTCCTTCAGGACTGACTGCATAAGTTCTCCCATCCCCTCGCGAAGCTGGTAGCAGTTTCGCGTGCCGACGCGTTGCTTCCGAAGGACGCCGGCTCGCTCCAGTTTCGCCAGGTGATACGAAATCGCTGGTTGGCTCAGATCTACATGACGAAGGATGTCTTGGCATTGGACAGCGCCGGTCGCCAGGAGCTCGAGAATACGTAGCCGAGGCTCGCTTCCGAGTGCCGCAAATACGCTGGCCCATTGCTCTCTCTTCGTTAGGTTGTCCATCCGGCGATCCTTTCACTACGATGAGACGGTGAAGGATACTCAAGCCAGACAGAGAAGTCAAGTATTTAAATATTTGGATATCTGGAGGAGAGATGACAACGATAACGTTTGAGGGCGGGATGCGGTTCGTCGGACAGGGAGCAAGCGGTCATCCGGTTGCCATGGATGCGGCGGAATCCGTTGGGGGAGCCGACAGCGGTCCACGACCGGTCGAGGTCATGCTCTGTGCACTGGGGGGGTGCACGGGAATGGACGTGGTGAGCATCCTTCGCAAGATGAAATCTGAACCGCAGGCCATGCACATCGAGATCGAGCACGAGCGAGCAAGCGAGTATCCCAAGCCAATCACGCGAGTGAAACTCACCTACGTTGTGCGCGGGGACGTGGCGGAGGACAAACTCAAGCGTGCAATCGAGCTTTCTCTGTCAATGTACTGCCCCATCGCGAACACACTTTCCGGCGTAACGACCATTGAGTCGGAATACCGGATCGAGCCGGCGTAGCGTTTCGGACTAGCGATCGGCCGCTTTTTCGAGGATTCGCGCGAAGTCTACGTTGTCTCGTACGTTCTGAATCGCGGCCTCGAGCATCTCCCCCGGCGTGATCCACACTCGTTCGAGCATGTCCGCGCAGACGCTTGCGGTCATCATCGTGTTCTGCCCGGCGAGGATGACAGGGATTCCTCTATCGTCAGCGCGTGAGAGCAAGTCGCGTGAAGGGCGTTCCGTTCCGGTGAGGATCAGGCATCGCAGATTGACAACGTCAAGCGCCGCATCCTGGATGTCGTGGCGATCCGCGCCGGTGATCACCGCAAGGTCCGGCGTACGGCGGAAGGTCCTAAGGGATGCGTCCACTCCCATGGAGCCGATCACGAAGTAGCGAACGTAGTGGGACACGTGACCAGACGTCAGAAGACGTCCGCCGAGCCGGCGCACGATGTCATCGGTTCGTACAGCACGGAACCGTGGATCGTGCGGAATCATGCCCAGAACCTCCGCCCCCCGCTCGGCGAGGAACGGAACGAAAACTTCGTCAATCCACGTAAACGAGCGATCTGTGGGCACATCCTTGAGCACGACGCCGAGAATGTTTGCACCGCTCTCGAACAGGCGTAGCGCGCACAAGATGCGGTCGATGGCTTCCTCTCCGTCGTATTGGGTGAGAAGAAGGACGTCCGCGTCGAGTAGATCGGCTAGATCAAGGTCGCTCAATCCCGCGCTTACGCCCAATCCCAGGTAGTTCCGACCCTCGATGATGGCGACATCACGATCTTCGGCGATCGCCGCGTATGCTTGTGCGATTCGGCTTCGGAACCCGTGGTCGCCGGATTCGATCGCTTCGCGGAGAAACGGTCCTTCCAGGGGCACCGGAGCAATGTTGTGGATGTCATCCGCGACTGAGAGCAGATCGCGAACGGCCTGAGCATCTTGATCAAGCGGTTCGCCGGTTGTATACGATACTTCGAAGCTGATCGGCTTCATGTACGCGATCTTCAGGCTCCGGTTCTGAAACGATCGCCCCATGGCTAGGGATAACAGGCTCTTCCCGGAGTGTTTCTCGGTCGATACGATGAGAATCCGTTTCATGGTGTGAATCCCCGTCTCGAACGATACATCCGCCCCCTCGCCGTCATGCGGTTCATAGTAGTCTGCGTACAACGGAAAGACAACGCGCAGCGGGTGCCGGTTCCACGGATTACCTCGGGATCCTTCATACAAAACCCACATCGGTGCGGTACAACAACCTGGGCACAACGGGCGCCCGATAGAAAGGACTAACGAGCCGGTGATTGCGTCGAACGTCAAGGACCGAGCTATAATGGGACTTCGATGAAGCGGATTCTCATTGTAGACGACGAGGAGATGATCGTTCGAACCGTCAAGGCGTACCTGGACCGGGAAGGGTTCAAGACGTACGTCGCTCTCGACGGCGAAGCGGCGCTTCGAGCGTTTGAGGATAAGGGTCCGGATCTGATCATTCTCGATCTTATGCTTCCCAAGCAGAGCGGCATTGAGGTCACGCGAGCGATTCGCTCGAAGTCGACTGTGCCGATCATCATGCTAACGGCCAAGGCCGCGGAAGCGGATCGCGTAGTCGGACTTGAACTGGGAGCGGACGACTACGTGGTCAAGCCGTTTAGCCCAAGGGAACTCGTTGCCCGCGTTCGTGCCGTGCTTCGGCGGTACGAAGGCGAAGGAGCTGAGACGGAACGACTTGTCTCCGGATCCCTGGAGATCGATCTCAAGACGAGGGATGTGAATGTGGCGGGGAAGTCGGTTGAACTGACGCCGACGGAGTTCGATTTGTTGGCATATCTTGCCCGACACCCCGGGCAGGTGTTCACTCGCCTTCAGCTCCTGCGTGAGGTCCAGGGGTACACGTATGACTCGTTTGCCCGAACGATCGATACGCACGTGAAGAACCTTCGCCGCAAAATCGAGAACGATCCGAAAGCGCCCAAGTACATCCTTACGGTCCACGGCGTGGGATACCGGTTCGCTCGCGAACCCTAGCATGAAACGACGAATACCGCTGTCTCTGAAGCTCGGTCTATCGTTTGCGTTTGTGATTCTTGTGTCGATCGGTCTTGTTTACTTCATGACGACGCGGTCGCTCAGCGCACGGTTTACCGAGTATCGACGCGACTATCTCGCATTCTGGGGATCGGTCTATCAAGAGGATCTAGCAGACTTCTACAGGGAGCACAGTAGCTGGGTTGGTGTCTACGACTACTTCTTCGCCACAGTAGACATCACTGTAGGAGAGGAGAGCTACACCGGCCGCACACTCCTCGTACAGGGGCACTTCTCGCTGGCAAACGAAGATGGAACCATCATCTTGAGCACCAAGATGGAGAACATGGGGAAGCCCGTATCGACGTACAGTGAGAGTGAGGCGTATGTAGGACCAATCGTCGTCGACAGTGTCCGCGTGGGAACGTTGGTTATCAGTTATGAGGGGATCATGTCGGAGGATGAGAACGACTTTCTTGCCTCCGCGACGAAGTCAGCGCTCCTTGGCGGGGGCGTAGCGATTGCACTAGGTATCGCGCTATCGATGTTCCTCATCATGCAAATCCTGTCACCGCTACGAAAACTGTCCCGCGTAACGGAGGAGATTGCTGCCGGCGAAGCGCCGAAGCCGGTAACCATCCACTCCCGGGACGAACTCGGGGAACTCGGACACTCGTTCAATCACATGGTTGACAGCCTACAGAGGTCGGAGGAGGCGCGGCAGACGATGACGGCGGACATCGCCCACGAACTGCGTACGCCGGTGACCATAATCCAAGGCGTGCTCGAGGCGCTTCTCGACCGGGTATATGACGCGTCCGATGAGACGATCGCCACACTGTACGAGGAAACCCTTCATCTCGGGCGTCTCATTGACGACTTGCGGGAGCTCGCAATGGCCGAGGCTGGAGAGCTGCACCTGGAGAAGGAGCCGCTGGATATCGCGGGGCTGGCGCGGCAGGTTGCCGAGATAGCCGGATCAACGTCGGACGAAACGCCGGACATCCAGGTTGACGTCTATGACGGCGTTCCCGAGATCGAGGGGGATCCGAAACGCCTGCGCCAGGTCCTGGCTAATCTGCTCAGCAATGCTCTTCGCTATACCCCGCCCGAAGGGGACATCTGTGTCACGATACGGCCGGTGGGCAGCGAGGTGGAGATCGAGGTTTCCGATACGGGACCGGGTATCGCTGAAGAAGATCTGCCTCATCTGTTCGAGCGGTTCTATCGCGGCGATCGGGCGCGGAATCGCGTCGGGGGGAGCGGGCTCGGCCTTGCAATCGTCCGACAGTGGGTCGAAGCGCACGGCGGTCGAATCTGGGTTTCCAGCCGGCCGGGTGAAGGGGCGCGGTTCGTTGTCCGTCTTCCTGCGGCTTGAAACCGCTAGCGGAGTACGTGTACGGTAAAGACATGTGGACTTTGCCGTTCTATAACCCGAACTCAGGGGAGATGACGTTCGACGACGTGGTTTCGTTGATCGTGACCACGATGAAGAGCCGTCCGAAAGACCGGTTTGAGCTTCTGATCGGGACAGACTCCTCGGTTTCGAATGATCACGTTGATATGGTCAGCGCGATCGTCTTGCATTGCGTTGGGCACGGCGGCCGGTACTTCTGGACGCGACGGCGTGAACGACTGATCCCCTCCTTGAGACAGCGGATCTGGCGAGAGGCGTGGTTGTCGTTCGAGTTGGCACAGGACCTGATCGAGCGGTTGTCGAAGACGTCATTGCTCCAGTTCAATCTCGAGATTCACGTGGACATCGGCGAGAACGGACGCACCAAGGACATGATTGACGAAGTCGTTGGCATGATTATCGGAAACGGCCTGTCCGTACGCATTAAGCCGTACGCGTACGCGGCCTCGTCCGTCGCGGACAAGCACACGTAGGCGCTACTCGACGTGCCCCTCCTCGTGTACCAGTCTGTAGGCGTCGTTTCGAGAGAGATCAAATGCCATTGATAGGGCGGTTCGCACCACCCGTCTGGGAAGGCCCTGTTCAAGCAGATACGCACAAAGCTGTCTGGCCTCTTGATCGGATGGCTTTGCTGGGTGGGGAATTCCTTCGATGACCAAGACGCATTCCCCGCGGACGCGATCTCGCCCCTCATACACGGACAGGATTTCGCTTGCTGTACCGCGAAGGACCTCCTCATGAAGCTTTGTGAGTTCCCGAGCCAACACCATCCGCCGGTCCGGAAGCGTTTTCGCAATCTGCTGCAGCGTGTCAAGCAGACGATGGGGAGATTCGTACGCGATGGCAGTTCTCGACTCGTAAACGAGACGTTCAATGAATCGTGCACGGGCTGAGCCTGTCCGGGGCACTGCGCCGTCGAACGCGAAGCGATCCGTGGGGAATCCAGCGACGACAAGCGCTGCCAGCAGCGCCGATGGGCCGGGAACCGGAACGATCGGAATCCCCCGCGCGATCGCCTCGCGGACGAGCGGGAACCCCGGATCGTTGATCAACGGAGTCCCGGCGTCGCTGACGAGAGCGATCTTCTTTCCCAAAGCGATTTCCGACAACACGCTGTCGCCTCGCTGCTTTTCGACTCCTTGGTAGTAGCTCGAGAACATCGGTGTATCGATACTGTGATGAGCCAGCAAGTTGTGCGTCGTACGCGTGTCTTCTGCGACGATGTAGTCGACGTTGCGGAGAGTCTCAATCGCGCGCAGCGTGATATCGGAGAGATTTCCGATTGGCAGTGATACGATGTACAACGTTCCTAGACTGCTCATCTTCTCTTCCCTTCAGCCGAGCGCGATCTTCAGACGATAGACGGAGGGTGTAGACCGTGCAACCGCAACGCGTGGAAGCATCGTACGATTGCCGGCTCTCGCGTGATCAAAGGGTCCATCACATGGGACGCAGGTCTCTTCTTCCATGTTGCTCGTGCGGTACGTTGGAAGCCGGATAGGGGGCCGTCTGGCGGATCCCCGCGGCTTGATCGGAATGGATCCATTCATCGCGTCCAGTGGCGATGCCGGGGCGCGGTTGGGGGTGACGGACGATGAATAACGCGACGATTCTCTTGCTGGCGGGAGCCGCCGTCTTGCTCGGTGTCCTCTTCCTTCTCGGAGGGGCAGACTCCGCGGAACAGGAGGCGACCACGACAACTGAAGCGGTGGCTACAAGCGATGGCGCTACCAGCTACTACACGACCGTTCAACAGGCAAGCCGCCCGATCGCAGACGCAGGGGACAGCCTGATTGTAGCAGAACGGGAACAGGTACAGCTTGACGGAACAGGAACGGACCCCAGTGGCGGTCCAGTAACGTATCTGTGGACCGCGATCGGCGGGTTTGGATCGTTCAGCAATCCCAATGTCGCTGACCCAGTGTATACGGCCCCTTCTGCGTGTGATTGCGAGGACGTTGTCGTTCTCACGCTAACCGTTACGAACAGCATCGGCCTGCAGACGAGCGACCAGATGACGGTCATCGTCCGGAACCAGGATGTTCGGGCGTGTCCGGTGCAACCGGAATGCACTACAACGTGTTGCCCGGCCGATCCCTGCGTAGAAGTCGACGATCCGTGCCCGTCAGCCGACGTTGCGTGTGAAACACCTTGCATCACGTATGCACCGGTGGAAGGAGAATGCGGCGTCGTTCCAGTTCCATGCGCCTGTGCATACAGCGATTGTGAGTGGGATACGGTGTGGCTCGGCGGTGACGCGGACGTCGCAGACGTTGGTGGAGAACACGCGAAGCCGATGATCGAGCGGCAGTTCGACTCGCGGGTCAATGAGGGAGGGATTCTTCCGTTGTCGGCAACCGTTCGCAACCCATCATGCGTGTCCGTCTGCTTCGTGTGGTCGGCGAGCAAGGGATGGTTTGAGGATGCAGACACGCTGACGCCGATCTACCACGCGCCGGAGAGCGATGCGCAGGGGCTCGCACGGGCAACGATTACGCTGACCACGTATGACGGGCTCGGCGGACACAGCTACGACCAGATTCGAGTTGAGATCCTGAACACAGACTAGGCTGGGACTCAGCCGCTCTGGACTCTCGTGGCGATTCTCCAGCGGTTGCCTCGGAAGAGCTCACAGCGATGCTTCGGCTTCACTCCGCGCTCCGTGTCGTTTCCGGTTCGCCCCGAAAACGCCACTTGACAAGGGAACAGCTTCGCGTGAGATACCGAACAGCCGGATCGTTCTCCAAGAGCCGCGCGCGGTCTTGTCGTCTCCGGCGAAGCGGAGTCGTTGCGTTATTCCGCTCGACGTAACGGTTTTCTTCTTGGCGCCTGAGTCTCCCTCGTGATCTCTACGCCGGTTGAACGTGTTTATACGTCGTCGATTCGTTCGACGGCGATCGTGCACGACGTGACGAGCGCGGCGACCGCGCCGACTGCGGCCAACGTCGGAACCAGAAGCGCGCCGACCACACCGAACGTGAGTGGAATCTCAAGAAGCGTCTCGCCGTCACGATTCTTCACTGCGATGCGGCGGATGTTTCCCTGGTGAACGAGTCCCTTGATCGTTGAGACCAGTTGGTCTCCGTCGATCGTAAGCTCTTCCGTCCTCCGCTTCCCCTCGCACATTGCAGGGATTCCTAGCGTCGTCGTCGTCGAGCGCCGGCCACAAGAGGTGCTACTGCAATCCACAGCGTGATCGTCAGGAGCATCGAGTCGACGTATCCAAGAGCATTGATGCCGAGTGGAGCGGCGAGAGCACGCGTCAGCAGCATCACGAACCATGCGCTCAGAAAAAAGCCGGGGATTGCTGTCAGAATCATGAAGTACCCACCCATAAGCCCCTCCTAGCGTAACAATGTTTGCCCCACTGTCTACCCGATTCGAGGGGTTCTGTCAAGCGCTTGCCGGTCCGCCCGCTTCATTGGACCGTGCGTCCATGATGAGTAGAATGCGGACAATCAACTTGAGAAGGAGCGGGCGGCATGATCGAGGAGAAGCTTGCCGACGTCCGTGCGATCTTGGATCAGATCGGTGATCGCCTTTGACGTCGCGACGATCGAACAGGAGATTGCCGACCTCGAACAGCGCATGGCCCGCCCCGGCTTCTGGGACAATCGTGCACAGGCAACCCAGGTCACGCAGACACTTGAGCAGAAGCGAAGCCTTCTCTCTAAGGTGACGGAAGCGAGTACAGAGACCGAGGACATCGAGCTACTCCATTCGATGGCTATGGAAGCTAACGACGCCGACGAGCTCTCCGCGCTCGATGATCGCATAGCCCGGTTGGAGCAACGCGTTCGTCAACTGGCGATCGAGCTTACGTTTTCCGATCCGTACGATCGCGAGGACTGTTACCTTTCGATCAACGCGGGTGCCGGCGGCACCGATTCGCACGATTGGGCGGAGATGCTCCTTCGGATGTACGGACGATTTTGCGAACGGCAGGGGTACAAGGCGGCATTGCTCGACGTGAGTTCAGCGGAAGAAGCAGGGATTCGAAGTGCAACGCTCGAGGTCAAAGGACGATACGCTTACGGGAATCTAAAGAGTGAAAAGGGCGTGCACCGACTCGTGCGTCTGTCGCCGTTCGACTCTGCACATCGACGTCATACATCGTTTGCTGCCGTGTCCGTGATCCCGGTAACGCAAGAAGAGGAAGTTTCGATCGATCCGAACGATTTGCGCATTGATACGTATCGATCCTCCGGCGCCGGCGGGCAGCATGTCAACGTCACGGATAGCGCCGTTCGGATCACGCACATGCCGACGGGGATCGTGGTGTCGTGTCAGAACGAGCGAAGCCAGCGCCAGAACAAGGAGACGGCAATGCGGGTACTGCGATCTCGTCTTGCCGAGCTTCTTCGGCAGCAGGAAGCGGAACGGATCGAGGAGTTGCAGGGAGAGCTGAAAACCATCGAATGGGGAAGCCAGATCCGTTCATACGTCCTTCACCCGTATCAAATGGTCAAGGACCATCGCACCAATCACGAAACCGGAAGCATCGATGCCGTCCTCGACGGAGATTTGTCCTCATTCATCGAAGCGTTCCTTACGTGGGATGGGCAATCCTAGCACAGCGTATCGGGGAAGTCTGTTGTGACTGAGCTTGGCGCCTTTATCACACTCTGCTACAATACAGTGTTGTCCGCGCATGTATGAGGGGGATTCCATGGACAAGAAGCTGCTGGACAAGATCTCGATCTACGTCCCGAGAAACAAGCTCGATCACCGGCCGGTCGAGCGGTTGATCCGGCTGGCGGAGAGAGAGGATCGATCGGTCAACTACTTGGTCGTTGACGCGATTCTGGAGTATCTGCGGCGGGAAGAGAAGAAGTCGTAGCTTCATCCTCTGCAGTACGTGCCGAACCTTTGCGTGAACGCTGCGCATCGAGGAACGCTTGAAGGATGACAGCGGCCGCAGCACTGTCGAGCATCTCTTTTCGTCGATCCTTTCGTACGCCGCCCTCGATCATCCTACGCTGCGCGGTTCTTGATGACAGCCGCTCATCGGTCGTATCTACCGGTCGCTGTACCGCTTCGCGCAGCTGCCCGACGAACGACTCAACCTCATGAACCATCTCGCCGGCCGATCCGTTCATGTGATACGGAAGCCCAACGACAATGCGGTTAATCGATCGCTTGGCTACGAGCGAGCGAAAGAACTCCATGTCCCGACGAAGCGTTCTTGCTCGGCGGTAGCCGTCCAGTGGCGTGGCCAGCGTCTCGGTTTCATCGCTGATTGCAAGACCGATGCGACGTCGTCCGTAGTCGACCCCCAGGATTCTCATCGCGTCTGTCCCAGCAATTCGAGTGCACGCCGGACCAGTCGATCTGCCGGAAGGTTCTCGCTTCGGAGACGTTCGAGAATCGGTCGTGCCTCACGGGGAGAGAAGCCGAACGCCTGAGTAAGAGCGCGAAGGGCCGTCTCTTCGTCTTGAGTCAGCAGGAACCCACCCGGCGCGGCTGTTGCATCGCCGATCTTGTCTCGAAGTTCCACCAGGATACGCTCTGCGGTCTTTCGTCCGACGCCCTTCACCGACGTGAGCCGTTCGACGCTGTTGGTCCGAATGGCCTCCACGAGAGCGTTTGTCGGAAGAGCCGACAGAACCTGTAGCGCGAGTTTTGGTCCAATCTGGCCGACGGTCAGGAGCTGGCGGAACGTCTCACGCTCTTCCAGCGACGAGAAACCGAACAGTTGCATTGCATCGTCGCGCACGATCAGGTGGGTATACACCAGCGTTGAGTGTCCCTCCCGGCACTCGTGAAGCGTGGTCGCCGTGCAGAAGATGCGGTACGCGATTCCGTCGGTATCGACGACAATGTGATCCGATCCCTTTCGTATGACGTCTCCTGCAACTGAGTCAATCACGCAATCACCTCGACCGTAGCCTGTCCTCCCGTGTTCTCGGCCAACGTTTCCATGAATGCCGCCACGCCGCTCGGCGGCAGGCCGATGCGTACGTGGGCCACATCATCGTACTCGATTCGGTAGACGTGAGCGCCGACGCGATGCAGTGCCGCCATCGCCGGGCCGTGTACGGCAGGCGGAAAGGATACGCGGAGCGTGGTCTCCAGCGTGCGGACAACGGTGCGGGACGCCTCGATCGCTGCGGCGACGGCGTCCGAATACGCGCGAACCAGTCCGCCGACGCCGAGCTTGACTCCACCGAAGTAGCGTACAACGACGGCTAGAACGTTCAGCACATCGGCTTTCTCCAGCTGCTGTAGCATCGGTAGCCCCGCCGATCCATGCGGTTCACCGTTGTCGTCGGAGAGTTCGACAATCTGATCGTCGACGAGCAGTCTGTATGCACTACAGACGTGCCTTGCGTCGTGGTACGTTCGTTTGGCATCGGATAGACGCTCTTCGACGTCGAGCATCGACCGGACGGGCTCGACGAAGGCGAGGAATCGAGATCGTTTGCGGGTGATTCGCGCGTCTGCCGAACCTGCGATCGTGCGATAGGCGTCCATCAGGCACGGCCGGTGAGTTCGGTTGGCAGTTCGTCGCGGAGGGTCTCGATCAGTGCGTATGCGTCGCGCACCGCATCGTCCTCGCCTTCCAGCACGAGGCTTACACTTCCCGCTCCCGAACCGACGCCGCCGGAGGCGACATGGGTTACGCACACGGCAAACAGGAGTTCGAGGGCTTCAACTTCACTTACCACACGGCCGTGCAGCGGATACATGCCGCATGGAAGGCCGCTGTGCAGTGCAAGCCGGCCTACGCCCATCCGGCGGGGAAGCTCCGCGATCCTCGTGTGTACCGACTTCGCGATGCTGATCGGAATTACGATGTCCGCTCCTCGAGCGAGCGCCGGCGCGACGTAT
>Ga0272442_10009181_pt1 | contig 12405 bp, 13 predicted proteins | sample SSMForm2O_FD_200262 | JGI IMG/M metagenome (GOLD analysis project Ga0272442, IMG submission 200262) | Marine sediment archaeal communities from Little Sippewissett salt marsh, Falmouth, MA, United States - SSM-Form-2O | ecosystem: Environmental > Aquatic > Marine > Wetlands > Sediment ... | reverse complement strand
TATATTTACAAAATCATTTAAACTGCTGGGAATCAAAATCATCCTTAACCTTTGTCGCTTTTTGTTGAAGAATTTTCTTAGTTGAATTTCTAATACATTGAACAACATCTAAAGCAACCCATTGCTATGTTTTTGATTAAGTATTTTTTTGATTACATTCGATTTACTTTTCAAAAAATTGTCGTATTTTTGTTGGATGAAAAAATTTGGAGGGCAACAGCTTTATGATATCTTAATCTCAAGGGAGTTTTAGTAAGTGTTTATTGGGATAATCCACTCCAAGGAAATGAGTTTTCTCCCCTGTGGCTAAAGGTTCCGGCAATAGTTGGTCCGTGTTCGCCATCACCGTTCCAGATCCAGCCTGTCCAGATCTGGTTGTCTTTGCATGTTCTGTAGAAGACAATATGTCGCCCGACTTGAAAGCCTTCTATTTTATTACCGTATATGCTGCCCTTAAGTTTATTTCCATCCAGATTGTATTGAAGAATACCCTTATGACCATTACCGTTGATATTCCAGATGTAAGCATATTTGTCCTGCCCGGATAATTCATTAGCGTTAAGCAGGTAGATAAAAGAAATTGAAATTAATAATACTAAAAACGTCCAGACTAAAGTTTTCTTCATTTATTGACCTTCCTTTTTCCCCGACAAAAACGAATTATTGCCAGTTATAGTGTTTTTGCAATGCGAAGAAAAAATAGTAAACACGATTTCTCTTCAAACATTGTTATTAAATTAAACCTTTGGATTTCCCGGGAAAGTAAGCAAGGATTTTTTCAGATTTTTTTTAATTAATAATTCTATCTGTAAGTAAAACTGTAAAACACAACGCAGTTTTAAAATAGCTTATAAAGCAAAAAGAGAAAGAACGTTCCAGTCAATATAAAACCAGTCTGTGAGGAAAAAGAAAATTAGGATTTTAAAAAAAAACAGCTAATGAACAATTAATTTCTTTACCGTAAAGGTTTGTGTTTCATGTAGTAACGTTGGATTAGGGTTTGATAAAAAAAGTAAGATTTATAGAAATACTTGAGAATAATGTAAAAACAACATTATATGGTACACAGGGTTTTATCTGGTTTTTCTTGCCCTTACCCAAAGGAAACCTTCTTTACCTGGCCTATAAGATAAATTTCCATTAAAAAAAGGAGCATAACGATTTCCTTCTGGACCTTTTTCGGTTATTCGATAGGATATTATTTCTAATTTATTTAGAAGATTTTCTTTAATTATTTTTTCTGATAGTTTCTGAGGTTCAGTGGGAGATGCAGGTTCTTCTAGATTAAAGCTTCCGATAAATTCCCCGCCAGATTTCAAAACTCGAAGTATTTCCTTGCTCATATCTGAGAAATTATCGACGTGATCTATGGCGTTGAAGGTGAACATTATATCTACAAATTCTGACGGTAGCGGAATGATTTTTTCAGTGGACTTAAGATATATCATTTTATGAAAAATAATATTATCTGAAAACTCATCTGCATAGCGATCAGCAAGTACATCAATTCCTATTCTTAGCTTTGCTGGACTAGCCCAAGTAAGACTTCCGCGAGGGCCACACCCAAAATCTGCAACGATTTTTCCTTTTAAGAACTTATCCGTGGCTTCTTCTGCCATTGCTAACATAAGTTTCTTGTAATGAGAATTGTCAAAATGTCCTTTATCGATTTCGAATCTACTTCTCCAAAAAGCTAATTCAGCATCATATTTATTAATGAAAAAGCGAAGTAATGGCTTGATTACTCCTTTGATGGATACTGGTATCATTTTTTTTAAGCTATCTAGTGTTTTAGACATGTAATTATTTCCTTTTTATACTTCTTATTTTTATCTTTTGTCTATGAGTATTGTTACCAATGATGAAAAGGTAAGAATAAAACCTATTGAAAAATGTATAATAGATGCAGATTTACGCATTTTTAGCATACACTCAGGAGATAAGTATTCGAACCAGGATACAGTCATGATTTTCCATAAAAGCCCTATCAGTAACAGCGATATAAGCATCATTGGATTCACAGAACCTGAGAAAACAGCTAATAGTATTGTTGAAATAAATAGAAAAGAAATCGCACTGACGCCATAACGTCCAGAGAAACGAGGACCAAATTCTGTAATCAATGTTTTATACCCTGCTCTATTATCAGCTATCCTACTGGCTAGTTTATCTATCACAACCCATAAACCAGTTGCGACAACTAATGGCAGGGCTGCAAGGTACACAGTGCGTGTAAGATCACCGACCTGAATAAGATATGCACCCAGAAAAGGAATCATACCATAGCCTACTGCAATAATAATTTCTCCACCTGCACGTTGGTAAAAATTAAACGGTGGTAAAACATAAAGCACTCCTACAAAAAGAGCGGATAGTCCATATACAAAAAAAATATACTTTGGAACACCTGGATGCAGCACCAAATTTTTGTTTAGGTGCAATCCCAGAAAACAGGCAAGAAAGATGAATATACAGGCATACTTTATAAGCCGGGTTTTAGACCAAGAAGGTGTAATCTGATTTTGAACCGAAGCCAGTAAGAATGAGAACCCTGCCTGGAGAAAAACAGCAGCTAATAGGAATTCAATTGCCTTTAGCCATTTTAATGAAAAATTTGGTGGACGAAGCCAGAATGGCAATGTTGTACCAACCAATGCTGGGAGTATTGAAGCAGTCCAGTATTTGCATCCCGAATAATATATAAATCCTGAGATATTGTTTGGTTGTTCATCTGACAAAAAATCTGTATGTGACATTTTGTTCATTGCTGATAATTATCCTTTTTCACATAAAGTCAGGAGTAAACCTGACCAAAAATAACTAATTAAGATACTTGAAATATTTATAATTTATAGAGATCCTAAATATTCCAGCTTTTTCGGTCTGAATTTACGCCTTCGCTGTTTTTTAGCTTATTCAGGTTTTCAATTGCTTCAGGTTTATATTTTATTTCGGATTGTAATTCGTTACACATAAATTCAGCACACTCCATACAAGAATAGTATTTACGCTCGGTACAGCATTTATGTATTTTGCATAGATTTTCACAAAAGTAAGACTTCCTTGACCCTCCCCTACAACCATCACAAATTACATATTCTGGCTTAACCTCAGTACAATATATTTTTGACAGTCTTTCTGCGACTGTTTTTAATTCCTCTTTATTTTCTGATTGAGTTGCGATGTAATTATTACATTTTGAACATTCAATACCACAATAAGCGATCAATTTAGTCTCCTCTTAAAGAAAACAATTAGTTCCAACTACCTGATGACATTAAAAAATGAGTCCGCTGATACTTGCCCCAAACATCAATAGCCATAACAACTTACGAAATTAACCGCAGCAAAACGGGGAAGGTGGAAAATTGAGTTATGCGTCTTGGTTTTTTATTCTCGTCTCTTGATCTCATATTTCTCTTTATTAACAATTTTGGAAAAATAGTGTTACTAAAAATATGAAAAGTAACTTATCATAATTGTGTCAAACTTTTTATCCGGTAAAACAAAGACAGTTAAATAAAAGGAGGCTTTGTTACAAAACCTCCTATGTCTCTTTCTGAATAATAACTTTTTCTTAATCCTCTATAACTTCCACATTTGCCCTGGGGATGGTAACCTTTTCACCGTTTTCCAGCTCTGCTTCCAGGATCCTGACCAGAGTTTCACTTTCCACCTGGGTCAGTTTTTCAGGCAGTCCGGTTACCTTGCCGATCACACCGAAATTGGGCTGGCGGATGACACGGATCGTAGTTCCGATCTCCAGTGTGGACATCTTGGGTTCGGGGTTGACCAGCTCTTCTTCCTTGAAAGTGATGGGAATAATAATTTCGGGACGCATAACGCCGGCCCTGATCTGGGTCATACCGTGAATTGAGGCTTTGTGACCGTCGAATTTCTTCAGCAGTTCATAGGATTTCTTAGCCATATTGATCTCGCCGAAACCTTCTGTGACAACAATAGTAAGACCGATCTCTTCGTGGCCGGTAATAGCGACACCGATATTGTAACCTAAAAGCTTTTTCAGGTCACGGTCATCAATTCCGCCCGTAATAATTCCACAGACTCCGATTTCCTGAGCTTTCTTGATCAGATCATAGGAAGCCAATGCTCCGGTTACAATGACCGTATCTTTGCAGGACTCATCGACTTGACCGGGGGTGACAATGTCTTCGGGAGATTTAGCCAGCACCTTGATCTTGCCGGTCGTTTCTCCACCAATTCCAAAAATACCCTGGATATAAGCGGACTTATTTTCCATGACAACGCCCTCGTTTTCGATCACATCCACCACAATCCCGTCGATAAAGGCTTTAATCTGCAACGGAATCCTTGGTTCACGCAGCAGAAGCTGACCGGTAATGTTCGAAATATTCTCTACTTCTCCCTCGATAGGAGATTTTACAGTTGTTTTAAAGAATCCTAGAAACCCTTTCGATTGGGCAATAATCTGACCTTTCTTTATTTTATCCCCTTCTTTTATTCTTAAATATTCTTTTAATAAAGCGGCAGTAGTACCCAGTTTATTAGCAAGATTGAACGGGACCACTTTGCCAGGGAGTAGAGTTTCCGCCACCAGGTCTTCAGCTTTCAATTTATCACCTCTCTTTACCAGGACGGTTCCCTTCAGGGGGAGGATTCGCTCTTTCCTGATGATAATGCTTTCGGTTACACTTAATCCGGGTGAGTATGCTTGTGCCATTTCAACCTCCTATTTCAAAATTTTTTCCGGATAAGCTTTGAGTTCACTCATCCATTTTTTTAGTGATTTAACCCGTTCAACCGGATCTGTAGGAAGTACAAAGGGCTGACGTCCTCTTGTATCAATTATAATACCTACTACGCCGCCATGCAGTTTTGTTTCGACATCTTGGTTTTTACCGTTTCCAATGTCGAGTCCTCTACCAGGTTTTAATAGAGCATCAGCTGTTTCATTCACACCCAGGGGGATCAATCTGAGTTCACCGAAATTTATCTCTTCTTCAAAAGCTGTTCCGTCGGGCAAATCTATTTTGGCTGTTAATGCAACCTTGCCAGCTTTATATTTGCCGACAGGAGCAACGCAGGTACCCAGGTATATGAGGCAGTCTTTTTCAAAAACTTCAGTTGCAGCTTTTTCACTGATCTCAGCCAAAACACCCAGTTGGGGCATCATGAAGATACTGTCTACGGCCAGACGTGTAATACCTTCGGGCTGGAAGGCATCGATCATCATCATGGCAGACTGGTTACGGCGGGGAGCATGGGACATTACACCGCCGCTACCCACCAGCAGATCGAGCGATATCATGTTCACAATTGATTCTCCTGAAACAGATTGTGAAAAAGCATCTGCTATTTCACGTTGCTTTTGGCCGCCCTTGAGACCTACTGCAAATTCTTTGTGTTGGATAAAAGCATATTTTAAAGCTTCTTTGGCAATAGCCTGCTCCAGAATCAGTTCTTCCAGCTTCTGAGGGATAGTAGTGGGGCGGATCATCTTATTCTTGATCATGTTCCTGAGTTCGGATTGATCGATCTCAAAAGGAACCCATCGTAAGATGTCATCCAGACCAGAAGTGGCAAGTACGTTCGAAATACTGTAGCTCATTCCCAGATTGGCACTGACGGTCCTATTGAAGATAAGGTCATCTGTAAAAACAGAGAAAACATCTGTTGTTGCTCCGCCAATATCTACACCCAGAACTTCGATTTTATGGTGTTTGGCGATCGTAAGCATGATATTTCCCACGGCTGCCGGTGTAGGCATGATGGGAATATTTTCCATTTTTCCTTCGATCGGACCCACGGTCCAGCTCATCAGTTTACTGTAGCCCGGAGCCTGAGCCATTACATGTTCCATGAACAGATCGTGGATCTTGTCTCGAGCAGGTCCCAGATTTTCCACATCAAGAGTAGGCCGGAGATTATCCGTGATGATCAGATCGGTTTTTTCTTCCAATGTAGCTTTAATTATATCAACAGCTTTATTATTTCCAGCATAGATCACAGGAAGTTTGTAGCTAGATCCCAATCTTGGTTTGGGATCAGCAGCTGCTACCAGTTCAGCCATTTCAACCACATGCTTTGTGGTTCCCCCATCAACTCCCCCTGCCATTAGGATCATATCCGGACGTAGCTGCCTGATTCTTTCTATTTTCTCGTAATTGGGTCGTTTATCATTGCTTGCGATCAAGTCCATAACAATTGCACCGGCTCCCAGAGCTGCTCGTTCAGCGCTCTCACCGGTCATTTTTGCAACAACCCCGGTGACCATCATCTGCAATCCACCACCAGCGCTGCTTGTTGATACGTAAGCATTGACCCCATCCTCGTTGTCCGTGATGAAGATCTTTTCATCTTTGAGAAAGTTAATGCTGTCATCATTGTATTTTATCCTTGCCAGCTCTTCCAGTTCTGTTACGGCATTGATAACACCCCGAGTTACATCGTTCAATGGCTTTTCAACAGTGGTTGGAGCCTCGCCACGTACGGTCTGTCTGTATTCACCGTCGATGTACTCTATCAGAATTGCTTTCGTGGTTGTGCTTCCACAATCGGTTGCAAGAATTCTCAATAATGGTTGAGAATTTCCCATACCATCCTCCAATTATTAATTGATATTGTTTTCTTCTCTTAAATTCTTTTTCCGGGATTTAAACCCGAAAAACCGTTTAATTTTATTCTTTCTTCTTTTTCTCAACAACAGTTTTTCTTTCCTTTCCTGCCGATGAATTTCTTCATCAAGTTCATCAATTCTCTGCATTAGCATTTTTATGTATTTATCGTGTTCAAGCATAGCTGCGAATTCCTGATATTCTTTGGGATTGAAAATAAGTTCTGCAAAAGGAGCGAGAAAGTATAAGAGTTGACTACCAATATAATTCAAGGGTCGCAGAGATTCTATAGTCATAATTGCAGGGGCAGCCATACGCTTTCGAACAATGAAGTTCGAAATCTTTTCAATGATTTCAATTGCTCGCTCAGGTTTAATTTCAACTATCATCTAAATCTCAAAAAAGTATCCTTTATAACTCCAGCTTAATTTGCTAAAAAATTTTATGCCCGTGCTATTGTCAAGACATAGATTTTGCTAACTTGACTGTTTTTAAGAACTTTACTGATGGAATTGACCGTTGAACCAGTTGTGAAAACGTCATCGATAAGCAGAATATTCTTTCTTTTAATCCGGTATTTGGTGTTCAGGATAAATGCTTCGGCAACGTTTTTATATCTCTGTTGACGGGTTAATTTTGTCTGGGTGTCGGTGAATCTGTTTCTCTTAAGCAGATCGGGAAGATGCTTTATTTTTAAATTTTTAGCCAATTGTCTGCTAAGTTTTTCACTTTGATTATAACCCCGGCTTCTTTTCTTTACCCTGTGTAGTGGAACTGGAGCTATGATATCCGTATCCTGGAAAATCTGATATTTTTCCATATAATTACAGATATACTTACATAACAAGTTAGCTACTTTTGTTATTTCCTCATATTTAAGATCATGGATAAGACTCTGAATTACTTTTGTGAAGGGAAATAAACTCCTGGCTTTATCAAAATAGAAATGATTATCTGCACAAACTAGGCAGTTTTCAGAAGTTAAAACAGAACCGCATTTTTGACAGATATTTTCCAGATAAATCAGTTTTTTTTCACATTCTGAACATAAAAATTGTCTTTCTGTATCTAAACGCTTACCGCAATGACGACAGAATTCTGGGTATAAGAGAGAAGTACAGGCTTTTAAAGGATGAATCATGATTTTATGATCTTAATAACAAAATGCCTGATTATGCCAGTAACCGCGTAAAAAGAGATCAATCCGATATAAATTAGAGAATGGAATCTGAAAAAAAATACAGCGATCAAAACAACAACTAAAAGAATTAAAAAAAGATACTTGATTGTTCGTTTTGAGATCTGCACAGGATTGTATTCGATTCTGCTGATCATCAGCAGGGAGAAAACAAACATGATTAGCAGGTGGATGTTTAATAATTTCAGATAGTTCCAGAGCTGATAATTCATAATTATGAAAGAAGTAATCATTCCTGCTGCAGCTGGTATCGGAAGGCCAGTGAAAACTTTTTTACTGCCCATATCGTCTTGTGTCTGCTGAAGACTGAATCTAACAAGTCTGTAAGCACCTGTGAGGACATAGATAATGGGGATAAGGACGAAAAAATTAGATTTAACAGGCAATAGACTATAACTGATATAAGCTGGCAATACACCGAAAGTTACGAAATCTGATAGGGTATCATACATTGCACCAAAGGGAGAACTGACTTTTAGATATCGGGCAATCTTACCATCCAATCCATCTAGTATGATTGCCAGAGCAATTAGCCAGCAGGAAGTAACGACCTTTTCTTGGTTGATAAAACCCAGGGCTACCAGTCCGGAGAGAAGACTTAGGGTTGTAAACAAATTTGGAATAATGGGTTTAATTCTTTCCCAGTTATATTTCATCTTCCTCCTTTTTTTTGTTCCTGGATACTTGCCAGAATTGTCTCTCCGGATCTTACTTTTTCACTTGGTTTTACAATAATAACATAATCCGAAGGTATCAGGCATCGGCAGATTATCGATCCGGGAACCAAACCGATTAGTTTACCCGCCAGGTGACTTTCTGTCTGAAAAAGATAGATTTTACCCAGGGTAATTTCAAACGGAGCTGTTTCATAAATGCAGGGAGCTCTTAAATCCGCAGGTTGGAACCAGCGTTTTTTTATTAATACTTCCTGATCTTCAATCCCGATAACTATCCCGGATACCGGAGCAATGAAAGCACCGGTATCTTCATCAAATTGATATATTCTATGAATATGATACAAGATTTGTAATATAAAATATAAAATAAGTCCCAGCAGCGAAAGATATTTAAAGAAATCGATTTTTAAAAGCAGATTAAGACCAAGACCGCAGATCACAATAAAAATCGGTAAAGCAAGGAATCTCAGTTTGATCCGCTGGATCTTTATCAAGTATTCAAGAGGATTTAGTTCTTCTTGCATTAAATCCCGATCTTATCAAAAATGTAATCTACATGTTTGAGATATCTGTCGAAGCTGAAGATGGAATCTAGTTCTTCTTCTGTAAGGAAGTTTTCGACTTCCGGATCGGCGGAGAGCAATTCTCTGAACTTTATCCCTGTTTTCCAGGACTCCATAGCGTTTCTTTGTACGATTTCGTAGGATTTTTCTCTGGAAATATCTTTCTTTGTCAGTTCCAGCAGAAGCACCTGGGAGAAGATCAGACCATTGGTAAGTTCGATGTTTTTTTTCATTTGTTCGGGATAGACAAGAAGGTTGTCGATCAAGACGATCATTTTATGGAGCATATAATTGAGCAGGATCGTAGAATCGGGCAGGATTATTCTCTCAACCGATGAATGACTTATATCACGCTCGTGCCAGAGAGCGTTATTTTCCAGAGCAGCCAGAGAATTACTTCGCAGGATCCTTGCCAGACCGCACATCTGTTCAGAAATGACGGGATTTCTTTTATGAGGCATGGCAGATGATCCCTTTTGACCCTTGCTAAAGTTCTCTTCTACTTCTAATACTTCCGTACGTTGCAAGTGTCGAACCTCAGTGGCGATCTTTTCCAGGGTTGATCCAATTATAGCGATGATACTGAGATATTCCGATATCCTGTCCCTTTGAATAATCTGAGTGGAAACGTTAACTGGCTCAAGATCTAAATAACGGCAGGTCAATTCTTCGATCTGGGGTGAGATATGCGCATAGTTTCCCACAGCTCCCGAGATTTTACCAACGGAGATATTCTCTATTGCCAATTGCATTCTTTTTACATTTCTCTGCATTTCATCATACCAAAGTCCAAATTTAAGACCGAAGGAAGTTGGTTCGGCATGAATCCCGTGTGATCTACCTACACAGATTGTATGCTTGTATTCTTTAGCTTTGATCTTAAGAACCTCGGAAAATGTTTCCAAATCTCTTAGGATCAGTTCCCCTGCCTGTTTCAGTTGCAGGGAAGTTGCCGTGTCCAATACATCCGAAGAAGTCATGCCGTAATGGATCCAGTGGGAAGAAGTTCCCACATATTCACTTACATTGGTCAAGAATGCTATCACATCGTGCTTGGTTGTGGATTCTATTTCTGCAATCCTTTCTACATCAAAATCGGCTTTTTCAGTTATTTCCTCTAAATCCGCAGTGGGAATTATCCCGAGATTATTCATTGCTTTGCAGACGGCAAGTTCAACTTCCAGCATAGCCTGAAATCTATTCTGCAAATCCCAGATTTTAGCCATTTCAGCTCTTGAATATCTGGCAATCATAATAGTCCTCGATTTGAAATACTGGAAAACCAGTAATTATTTTATTCTGTTTATTTTTATGTTATTGTATGAGATTTTGTCAATTTGAATCTTGGCAAATTCTTGACCCCTGTTGAAAAATTTCATTCCAATCAGTTCATCCTGATAGGAAAAAGCTATTTGGTCTTCGGTATCTTTATCTTTTATCATGATCAATTCCATCTCAGTAGAAAACTCAAAGATTAGTTGATCAAGGTTAATCTTGTGATCTTTGATGATCATTGTTTTGAACTGGAACAGATCGTTGAGATGCATTAGATAATGCAGAGAGGGTTGATTTCTGGATATTTCTTCTGTTTGAACCACTACCGGATTTGGGTTTTCCGGGAGGTCGATCGTAATCATAGAATCGACAAAAATTGAGATAAAGGGAGATGGACGCAAACCGAACAGACCAGTATCGTAAATATCTATCCTGCCAATAGATTCTTTTTTTCTTACAGCGATATTCTTGCGAAAAGCATAATTTTTGTAATTAACTTCGATTATACCGTCGATACGAAAAGAGCGCCATTTCTCAAGATTCTCCTTTAAAAGAAGTTCGTAATCTCTATCTCGATCAAGTTTCAGAAGAGAACAAGCGAAGATTATTAAGAAAAATGGCAATAGGAAGGGAAATATGCGCTTCATTTTTTAAAAAGAGAAATAACTCCAACAATTGCTGCTATGATCATAATAGCGCTTAGAATCTGCCCCATTGTTATAAAACCGAGGATATATCCTAGTTGAGGATCAGGTTCACGAACATATTCAACAGCAAATCTGAAAATTCCATAAAGTCCTATCCAGCTCCAGAAAACAAGACCCCTGGTTTTGAATTTCTTCAACATGAAATAGGAGATGAAAAAGAGTAAAAATCCTTCTAGGAAAGCTTCATATATTTGGGATGGGTGACGTGGATTACCGTCGGAATTGGGAAATATCATAGCCCAGGGAACGTTGGTGATTCTACCGTAAAGCTCCCCATTGATAAAGTTTCCAATTCTTCCCAAGCCCAATCCGATCGAAACAAGGGGCATAGCCGGATCAGCAAGCTGGTAGAAAGAGTAACCATGTTTTTTACAATAGAAATATCCCAGAAGGATTACAGCCGCAGCACCCCCGTGAAAAGACATTCCCCCCTCCCATACTGCCAGGATTTGCAAGGGATTTCTGAGGTAATAACCTAGGTTGTAAAAGATCACGTAACCGAGTCTTCCTCCGATAATAACTCCCAGCATAATATTGAAGAGGAAATTATCATATTTGTCTTTATCCATCTTTATATCCCGATAGGTTAAGAACTTACGAAGAGAAATGTAACCGATAACAAAGCTGATTATATACAAGATTCCATACCAGCGGATCTGGAGGGGACCGATCTTAAATAGAGTAGGGTTAATTTGCGGATAAGTAAGCATTCTTACCTCGGAAAGATCAATTATTTACCTAATTCTTTAAGTTTGTTATAGAGAATTTCTACCAGTTCTTCCGATGGTAGTTCATGTTTCTCGCCCTCTTTCCTGATTTCTGGAGAGAAGATATTAATCACTTGAGTCGGTGATCCGTTCAAACCGATGATATTTTCTTCTAACCCAAGATCATCAGAATTCCAGATAGTCAGGGGAGCTTTTTTGGCATTCCGTTTTCCTCTCAGGGAGGGCAGACGCGGGATATTGATCTCCTTGACTACAGTAATTACAGATGGTAAAGGCATTTTTATTCTGTCGTAGCCGTCTTCCATCAGTCTTTGTACGATGATGGAATCCTGTCTGATCTCTTCGATCTTCTTCACAAAACAGGTCTGGGGAAGTTTGAGGAAAGTGGCTACACCTGGACCTACCTGCGCGGTATCTCCATCTATCGCCTGTTGTCCGAAAAGAATTAGATTGTAGTTCCCGATTTTCTTAATAGCTTCGGCAAGAGTTAAACTGGTAGCCCAGGTGTCTGCTCCTGCAAAACGTTTGTCGGTAAGCAGGATAATCTCATCAGCCCCCATGGAGATCGATTCCCGTAGTGCAGATTCCACCTGAGGTGGACCCATACTGAGTACAGTAACTTTTCCACCCTCTTGCTCTTTTAATCTGATCGCTTCTTCCA
>Ga0272442_10009180_pt1 | contig 12405 bp, 8 predicted proteins | sample SSMForm2O_FD_200262 | JGI IMG/M metagenome (GOLD analysis project Ga0272442, IMG submission 200262) | Marine sediment archaeal communities from Little Sippewissett salt marsh, Falmouth, MA, United States - SSM-Form-2O | ecosystem: Environmental > Aquatic > Marine > Wetlands > Sediment ... | reverse complement strand
GCTCGACCAGATAAGCGATCTTTTCAACGAGCTGTTCGAGGCGGAAAGGAAATGGCTCGTGGAATTTGAATGACATTCCCTATTTTCAGACCTCCTTCTGCCGCCCCCTTCACCTTCGGTAACCGTGCAGGGGGCGGCTATTATTTCTCTCAGTACTTGCGCGCGCGTACTATTTGATATACCCTGTGGGTGGGTGAAAGGATTACACAGGGGACGCGGCCGGTATTATTTTTAAAGAGAATACCGGTCAAACGGATTCGGCCATGAATCTGAGAGAACAGATTGATTATATAAAGACCCTTCCCACGACCTTACGGGTTTCCCGGCTCAAGGAACGGATGCTGGGAGAGGAGCGCTTCATATCGATAGAACAGGCGCTGCTCATCACGGAAAGCTACCGGCGGAACCCGAATGCTCCCAGGATTCTGCAGAGGGCCCGTTCGCTCGCGCTGTGCCTGGAGAAGATGAGCATCAGGATCGATCCCGAGGAGATCATAGTGGGAAACAGGACGCCCGGTGTCAGGGGCGGGGTGGTTTTCCCTGAAGCGGGAATAGCCTGGATAGACGAGGAGATCGAGGGATTTTCCACGAGGCCCCAGGACAAGTTCAGTGTCAGGGAAGAGGACATTATCCGGTTCAGGGAGGAGGTGCTCCCCTTCTGGCAGGGCAGGGGGTTGCGGGACGAGGTCCATCGGCGTATCGGCGACGAGGTCGGGGCCCTGGAAAAGGTGGTCAAGATAAACCAGAAGGACCATGCGCAGGGGCACATCTGCCCGCACGTGGAAAAGTGGCTCCGTGAGGGACCCGCGGGTCTGCTGCGCGAAGCGTCCGCCCGGCTCGAAGGGGCGGGGGAGTCCCGGGATTTTTACGAGAGCGTGGTGACCGTACTCGAAGGAGCGGCCGGGTTCATGTCCCGGTACGGGAGGCTCGCGCTGCGGATGGCGGAAGATGAAAGGGACGATGTGCGCAGGGAGAACCTGCTGGAAATCGGCCGCATCTGTGAAAAGCTGTCAAAAGCCCCTCCTTCCACTTTCCGCGAGGCCGTACAGTCAGTCTGGTTTCTCTTTGTCATCCTCCACATGGAATCGAACGCGTCCTCCTTTTCGCCGGGGAGGCTCGATCAGATACTTTTCCCCTATCTCGAGCGGGACCTGGATGCGGGCCGTCTGGACCTCGGAGGCGCTCTCGAGATCGTTGAATCGCTCTGGCTCAAGTTCAACCAGATCGTGTACCTGCGGAACTCGACCAGCGCGCGCTACTTCGCCGGATTTCCGATCGGTTTCAACGTGGCGCTCGGCGGCCGGAACGAGAAGGGGGAAGACAGCTCGAACGCGCTCTCCTATCTTTTCCTGAGGGCCCAGGCACACATCGGGCTCCCCCAGCCGAACCTCTCCGCGCGGCTCTTCGATAATTCTCCGGACGAGCTCGTGGACGAGTGCAGCCGCGTAATCGGGCTCGGAAGCGGCATGCCCCAGATATTCAACGATGAGAGTATCGTACCCGCGCTCGAGCACGTGGGGATCAGCCGGCAGCACGCTCTTGATTATGCGGTCGTGGGGTGTGTGGAGCTGACCACGCACGGCAACAGCCTCGGATGGAGCGACGCCGCCATGTTCAACATGGTGAAGGTGCTCGAGCTCACGCTGAACAACGGCAGGTGCCTGCTCACCGGAAAGAGGATCGGGCCGGAGACCGGAACACTCGAGGATTATTCGACCTACGAGGAACTCGAGGAGGCGTACGGGAAACAGCTCGATCATTTCATAGGACGGATGGTGGAGATGACGGGTTCGACGGACCGGATGCATGCCGAGCTCCTCCCCTCGCCCTTCCTGTCGGCCGTGATCGACGACTGCGTGGAGCGCGGTGTGGACGTGACGGCGGGCGGCGCGCACTACAATCTCACGGGAGTGCAGGCCATACAGGTGGCGAACGTGGCGGACTCCCTCGCCGCGATAAAAAAGCTCGTGTACGAGGAAAAAACGGTCGACCCCTCCGTTCTGCTCGGTGCGCTCAGGTCGAACTTCGAGGGATACGAGCCGCTCAGGCAGGAGCTCCTCAACAAGGTTCCGAAATACGGGAACGACGTTCAGTGGGTGGACGAAATCGGTGCCCGCTGGATTAAGCATTTTGCCGAAAAGGTGCGTGGTTATAAAAACGTGCGGGGCGGTCCCTATCACACGGGGCTCTACACCGTATCCGCGCACGTTCCCATGGGAAAGAACGTGGGTGCCACGCCGGACGGCAGGAAGGCGGAGCAGCCGCTCGCGGACGGCGGTATGTCGGCCGTGTACGGCCGGGACCAGACCGGTCCGACAGCACTGTTGAAATCCGTGTCGCGGGTCGATTCCCTGCTCGGCTCGAACGGGACCCTCCTCAACATGAAATTCCTCCCCGAGTTCTTCAAAACCGAAGACCAGATAAGGAAATTTTCGTCTTTTCTCAGGACGTTCATCAGTCTCAGGATACATCACATTCAGTTCAATGTTATTCGCAGAGAGGACCTGCTCGACGCCAGGGAAAATCCCGACAGGCACAGGAGCCTCACCGTGCGTGTGGCGGGATACACGGCGTACTTCACGGAGCTCGCCGGGGACCTACAGGAAGAGATTATATCCCGTACGAGCTATTCGGGGGCCTGACAGCGGCCGCTCGTTCAGACTGCGGCCGCCAAGACTGGCTGAGGGCACACTCTCTCCGGTGTGACGGAGAAAAAACGTGCACTACGACATCGTATCCATGGGAGCGCTTCTCGTGGAGATCATGCGGAAGGAGCGCGACCGGCCCCTCTCCGAACCGGCAGATTTCGCGGGGCCCTTCGCGAGCGGCGACACCCCCATATTCATCGGCCAGGCCGCCCGTCTCGGGAACCGCTGTCTCTTTCTCGGCGTGGTCGGTGAGGACGATTTCGGCGATTGCGTGCTCGGTCGGCTCCGGTCGGACGGCGTCGACGTTTCACGGATACGCCTGACCCGCGAGCGTACCACCGCCGTTACCTTCGTCTCCTACGCAAGCGACGGAAGCAGGCGCTTCCTCTATCACGTCACCAACGCGGCGGCCGGGCTTTTCTGCCCGGACGACGTGGACGAATTGCTTCTTCAAGATATCGACTGGCTGCACGTCACCGGTTTTTCCCTCGTGGGAAGCGAATCCACGAAACAGGCGTTCTACAAGGCGCTGAAAACGATCCCCGACACCGTGAAGGTGAGTTTCGACCCGAATATCAGGCCCGAGATACTCTCCGTGGAGCAGATCAGGGAGCTGTGCGGTCCCGCCCTCGACAGGGCCGATCTCGTTATCCCGAGCAGGGGCGAGGCCATGCTGTTCACCGGCGCCGACACGGACGACGAGGGGTGCAGAATTCTCCAGGAACGGGGAAAGATCGTGGTGCTGAAGCGGGGGGAGCTCGGGTGTAGAATTTTCAGCAGCGAGGGGGTGCTCGACATTCCCACCTTCGAGGTGGAGGAAGTCGATCCCACGGGAGCGGGCGATTCTTTCTGCGCCGCGCTCCTCACGTGCCTGCGCGAGGGCAGGGACCTGTACGAGACGGGGCTTTTCGCTAATGCGGTGGGCGCCATGTCGGTCCGCAGGATGGGGCCCATGGAGGGCCAGCCGTGGCGGGACGAGGTCGAGTCGTTCATGGCCGAGAACGGTGCGAATCGGGTGAGGGAAAGATGATTATTAACGGATGCGGTCGTGCCGGGATGCTCAACGGAGGGTTTTAAACATGCAGGAAATCCGGTGGTTCTATCCCGATACCGCCTCGGAGGCCGTATCTTTGCTCCGGGAGGACGGCAGGGTCGCGCATGGAGGCGGAACCGGTTTGAAGAGGAGGGGCCTGAAGGGATACACGGGCATTGTTGACCTCGGACGGCTTCCCCTTGATTTCCTCCGGCAGGAGGGAGGCCTTGTCCGGATCGGGTCGATGAGCACCTTTGCCGGTATCGCGCGCGGTTTGAGAGGAGACTCCGTGCTGGTAAAATCCCTGTCGCGCGCGGCCTCGACTCCGCTTCGAAACCGTATAACGGCGGGCGGGAGCGTCGCGCTCTTTCCCCCGTGGTCGGACATCATGGGCCCCCTTATCGCGCTCGATGCCCGGGTCGTGTGCATGGTTACGGACGATGATGACTGCAGTAACAGCCCGCGCGAAGAGCGGATGGAGGTCACGCGTTATATCTCCGGGCCGGCCGCCGTCAGAAGAAAGAGCCTGATAGTATCCATCGAATACAGCGACGATGGCTGGCGCTCCTTTTATCACCGGGAGGCTGAGACGTACTTCGATTATCCCGCCTTTACCGTTACCGTTCTCATGAAGAGCGAAAAGGACCGAATCACGGACGCCCGAATCGTGATCGCGGGCTGCACGGGCAGGTTCGTGCGGCTTGATGAGGCGGAAGCTTCCCTGCGGGGTGAGGACATCCATGAAGCGCTGCGCGAGTTCAGCCCCGATCTCGGCGGCGTTTCCTTCGCCCGGAAAAAGTTCATGGAACCCGGATATCTCAGGCATCTTGCAGGGGTGTGGGTGGAGCGGGGCGTGAAGAGCCTGTGCCGAATATGACGGTATAATATTAATGAAGAAACGGGGGCCTTTTTACCGTACCGGGGGTATGGGTTCATTTATAATACGATGTAATTGACTTATAAACGGTGAGTAGGGAGGAGCGTGCCGTCCGGGTTTTCCCTTAATCGCCCGTAATGGCTTCCGGGCAGGAGGGCGGGCCCGCGTTCTCCATGATGCTGCAAACGGAGGGGTGGTTGCATGAAGGGCTTTTTCACGGTCAACGGCGCCCGGATCGAGGCGAGCTTCGATCCCGGGGAGACGCTCCTGCGCGTACTGAGAAAGGCCGGTTTCACCGAGGTGAAGGAGGGGTGCAACGAGGGATGCTGCGGCTCCTGCGTCGTGCTCCTGGACGGCAAGCTCGTCAACTCGTGCCAGGTGTTCGCGGCATCCGCGAAGGGGCGGTCCATAACCACGGTTCGCGGGATCGGGGATCTGCACCATCCCCACCCCATTCAAACCGCATTCGCTGAAAGCGGAGCGGTTCAGTGCGGGTTCTGTACCCCGGGAATGGTGCTCGCCGCGTACAGCCTCCTGCAGGAGAACGGTGACCCGGACGATGAGGAGATCAGGCGCGGACTGGACGGCAACCTGTGCAGGTGCACGGGATACGTGAAGATCGTGGAAGCGGTAAGAAAGGCGGCCGAAAGGATGAGGGCGGATGGCTGAAAAGACGGTGGGAAAATCGATCCCCAAGATCGACGCGATCGCGCTTGCAACGGGTGCCGAGAAGTTCGCGGACGATATGAGGCCGCCTGAACCCCTGGAATGCGCCATTCTCTACTCACCCCATTCCCACGCGGAAATCGTGTCCATAGATACAACAGAGGCTGAAAAACTCGAAGGGGTGGTCGATATCCTTCATTATGGAAACGTCGAACCCCGCCTTCACACCACCGCGGGGCAGGGCTTTCCTGAGCCTTCGCCCTACGACACGCTCCTCTTCGACAGGAGGGTCAGATTTACGGGCGACCGGGTAGCGCTTGCGGCGGCAAAGGACGCAGAAACCGCTCGCAGGGCGCTCGACCTGATAAAAGTCGAGTATAAGACGCTCGAGCCCGTTTTTGACATGGAGGAGGCGCTGCAAAAAAACGCGCCCCGGGTTCACGACGGGGAGGAGCATGCCGTCATACCCGTCGCGTACAGGCCCGAGCAGAACATAGCGGCCGAGATCGACGTCTCCATCGGAGATGTTGAAGGCGGGTTCGATAAATCCGATTTCATTGTCGAGCGGACCTACGAGACGCACTACGCCTCCCACTGCGCACTGGAGCCCCACGCCGTTATCTCCTATTTCGACGAGCAGGGCCGGCTCGTTATCGTGTCGTCCACCCAGGTCCCCTTTCACGCGCGGCGCATCGTGAGCCGCGTGTGCGGAATACCCCTTCGGAAGATAAGGGTGATCAAGCCCAGGCTCGGGGGGGGATTCGGGGGTAAGCAGGAGGTCTTCCTCGAGCCGCTCGCCGCGCTTGTGTCGTGGCGAAACCGGAAACCGGCGCGCATCGTGCTGTCGAGGGAGGAGGTTTTTTACGCGACGCGGACGCGGCACGCCATGAAGATCATGCTGAAGGCCGGCGTCGGGAAGGACGGCGGGATCACGGCGCTCCGCATGGACGGGCTGCTCAATGCCGGGGCGTACGGCACGCACGCGCTCACCGTTCTGTCGAACGTGGGATCGAAGGTCCTGCCCATGTTCAATAAAATAGAAAGCATCAGGTTCTTCGGCCGTTCCGTGTACACGAACCTGCCCGTGGGCGGGGCGTACCGCGGGTACGGGGCCACCCAGGGTTATTTCGCCTTCAACCAGCACATCGACATCATCGCGCGCAGGATCGGGATGGACGTGCTCGACTATATAAAGCAATGGCATATCAGGGAGGGGGAGACCTCCCCCCTATTCGAGGCACTGGGAGAGGGCAAGGAGGGCGTGAGCCAGGTGATCGGTTCGTGCGGGCTCGACGAGTGCATCGACCGGGGAGCGGAGGAGATCGGCTGGAAGACGAAGCGGGGAAAGAGGACGGGGAGCGGAGACCGCGTTCACGGAGACATCGTTCGCGGAGTGGGGGCGGCGGTTTCAATGCAGGGGTCCGGAATACCCCGCATCGACATGGCCTCGGCCTCCATGAAAATGAACGAGGACGGTTCCTTCAACCTCTCCACGGGTGCCACCGACCTGGGTACGGGGTCCGACACGATCCTGGCACAGATCGCGGCTGAAGTCCTGGGAGTCGAGGCGGATGCCGTTATTGTCACGTCAGCGGACACGGATCTCACCCCCTTCGATACCGGAGCGTACGCGTCCTCAACGACCTATGTCTCGGGCGGCGCCGTGAAACGGTGCGCGGAAAAGGTCGCGCTCCGCATAAGGGAGAGGGCCGGGTCGATGCTCGGTCTTCCGGCAGACGGTTTCTCATGCCGTGACGGCCGGGCGGTTCATGGAAAAAAATCGATATCATTCGAGGAGATCGCGCTCGACGCGATGTACGCACGGGACCAGGAGCAGATACAGGCGCAGGCGTCTTTCACCGCGGATATTTCTCCTCCGCCCTTCATGGCCCAGTTCGCCGAGATCGAGGTCGATCTGCGCACCGGCCGCATCAGGGTGGTGAAGTTCGTATCCGCCGTTGACTGCGGAAGGCCCCTCAATCCCGCGCTCGCGGAGGGCCAGGTCGAGGGTGCGGCGCTCAACGGGATCAGCTACGCGCTCTGCGAGGACTTTGTATTCAGCAAAGACGGGAAGCTGCTCAACCCGCGTTTCTGGGATTACAAGATCTACAACACGGTCGATCAGCCCGAGCTTGCCACCATCATCGTTCCCTCGAATGAAGAGACCGGGCCGTTCGGCGCGAAATCGGTCGGCGAGATAGCAATCAACGGTCCGGCTCCCGCCATTGCGAACGCGCTCTATGACGCCGTGGGTATACGGATGTACTCTCTGCCCATGACCCCTGAGAAGGTCTTCGGGAGGCTGGTGGAGGAGGGCATGGTGTGATCGTTAACAACGGGAATGTCGTATATCCCGACGGCACCTGCCGCCGGGCGTCGTTATCGATCGAAAACGGGATCATCGGGCGTATTATCCCGGGCAAGCGTTCCGCGGAGGGGAAGGGCGAAACAATTGACGCTGACGGCCTCCTCGTTGTTCCGGGCGGTATAGACCCGCACGTGCATTTTGACGATCCCGGCTATACGACGCGGGAAGACTTCTTTCACGGGACCTGTGCCGCCGCATCGGGCGGCATTACAACCGTTATCGACATGCCCGACACGTCGGTGCCGGACGTTACGAGCAGGGAGGGGCTCGAAAAGAAGCTCGACGCCGTAAAACGCAAGGCGGTCGTCGATTTCGGGTTTTACGGAGGGGTCTCGGCACAGGCCTTCGAATCCAGGTTTCCGCGGGCAATGAAGGAGCTCGCCCCGTTCGTGCTCGGGTACAAGACCTACTTCATATCGGGAATGGACACGTACGGGAGGCTCGATCATCACCGGTTCCTGCAGGTGCTGAAATCGGCGCGCGAGCTCGGCCGGCCGGTGCTTCTTCACGCCGAGGACTATGATTACGTTGAGGCGGCGACCGAGGCCGCCTTTGATGAGGGCTCCGGGCCCCTGCAGTACTACCGTTCGAGACCGGAAACCGCCGAGGTGCTCGCAGTTTTATGTGCCGCACGGCTCGCGCGTGAGGCAGCGGCTTCCCTGCACATCGTGCACCTGTCCACGTCAGAGGCGGCCGGCCTGCTCGACGGTGTACTCGTTACGGGAGAAACCTGTCCCCACTACCTGCAGTTCAGCCTGGACGACTTCGTGGAAAGGGGCGCTTCCCTGAAGTGCACGCCGCCCGTAAAAAAAGATTCGAAAGAGGGGCTCTGGCAGGGGATTGCGGACGGCAGTATCGGTTTTATTGCGTCCGACCACGCACCGTGCACCGAGGAGGAGAAGAACACGGGCTCCATATGGACCGATTACGCGGGGATTCCGGGGTCCGGAACACTTCTCCCCTATCTTTTTTCCGAGGGCTACAGGGAAGGAAAGATAAGCCTCGGCCGTTTTATAGAGGCGGTGTCGGCGGGGGCCGCGCGCCGCTACGGGCTCTACGATCGCAAGGGATCGATCGAGGAGGGAAAGGACGCGGACCTCGTGCTCATTGATCCCGAGGAAACATGGACGGTCAGGGGGAAGACATTTCTCTCAAAGGGGAAGATTACGCCCTTCGAGGGAATGGAGATGAGGGGACGGGTGAAGAAGACGATCGTACGGGGGAAGGTGGTTTACGACGACGCGCTGGGCATTACGGCTGAAAAGGGATACGGGCGGTTTCTGAAACCGGGTAAGTAATGAAGTTTTAAAGGTGACAACATGAAAGGCTTGAAGGAAAGGGCCGAAAGAATAAGATCCATGGCGGAAAAACGCGGGGACGAAACTGCGGACCTGCTCTCGCAGCTCGTGCGGATTCCCTCGCCGAGCGGAGACGAGGGGGCGGTTGTCTCGCGCATACGAACCCTGCTCCTGGAAAGCGGGTTCGACGAGGTGCGCGTGGACGGACTCGGGTCCGTAATCGGGAGGATAGGAAACGGAAAACGGGTCCTGGCCTTTGACGCGCATATAGACACCGTGGAAACGGGTGACACCGATGCGTGGGAATTCGATCCCTTCTGCGGGGACGTACGGGACGGGTTCGTCCTGGGACGCGGTTCGGTGGACCAGAAGGGAGGCGCCGCCGCCATGATCGCGGCGGGAAGGGTCCTGAAAGAGCTCGGTTACGAAGGACCGTTCACACTGCTCTTCACCTTTACCGTGATGGAGGAGGACTGCGACGGGCTCTGCTGGAACTACCTCATCGAGGAGGAGGGTGTGGTGCCGGACTACGCCCTCATTACGGAACCCACGAACCTCGCGGTTACGCGCGGCCACCGGGGCAGGATGGAGATAGAGCTGCTCTTTAAAGGCGTTTCGGCGCACGGGTCGGCTCCGGAGCGCGGGGACAACGCGGTGTACAAGGCCTGCAGGGCGGCCCTCGGTGTCGAGGAGCTGAACGGGCGCCTTGAGGGTGACGATTTCCTCGGAAAGGGGTCCGTGGCGGTGACGCGCGTCGAATCCTCGTCCCCCTCGCTCTGCGCGGTGCCCGACGGATGCATGATGCACCTGGACAGGCGCCTTACCTCCGGTGAGACGCGGGACAGTGCGCTTCAGGAAGCGCGCGCGGTCGCGGGGCCGGAAGCCGAGATCTTCATCCCCGTTTATAAAACAAAGAGCTACAGGGGCAAGGTCTTCCCCATGGAGAAGTACTATCCCACCTGGGTCATGGAAGAGGACCATCCGCTCGTGAGGGCGGGAACCGGAACGGCGGGCCTTCTGTTCCGGAAGGATAAACCCGCGGGCAGGTGGGTTTTTTCCACGAACGGCGTGGCACTGTGCGGGAAGCACGGGGTCCCCTGTCTGGGATTCGGACCCGGCAATGAGGCGCTCGCGCACGCTCCGAACGAGCGCGTTCCCGTCAGCGACCTCGTTACGGCGTCCGCGTTCTACGGGCTGTTTCCCTCGGTACTCGAGCACACGCTGGAAGGAGAAGAATAATGAAAAATATCCTCACCGGAAGGCACCTCGTCACCTTCGATACCTGGACCATTGAGGAGATAATACGGGTGCTCGACACCTCGGAGTATCTCAAGAGGCTCAGGGCGCGGGGTGAGGCCTCCCCCCTGCTTCCCTACAAGACACTGTTCATGATATTCTTCGAGCAGTCCACGAGGACGAGGAACTCGATGGAGGCCGCGATGACCCAGCTCGGCGGGCATGCCCATGACCTGACGCCCGACAAGATGCAGATCACCCACGGCGAAAGCCCGCGTGACACGGCCCGGGTCCTCTCGCGCATGGGGGAGTGCATCGCCATACGTAACTGCTTCTACGGTATCGGCAACCGGTACATCGAGGAGGTCGCCGGGGAATCGTTCATACCGATCGTATCCATGCAGGACGACGTGTACCATCCGCTGCAGGCGATCGCGGACCTCATGACCATGCGTGAGCACCTCGGGAAAAACCTGAGCGGTGCGCGCGTGGCGATCACCTGGGCGTACGCCACCACGCACGCAAAACCCCTCTCGGTGCCCCAGTCGCAGATTCTGCTCTTCCCCAGGTTCGGCATGGACGTGGTGGTCGCGCATCCGAAGGAGTTCCCGCTTCAGGAGAACATACTGAACAGGGCCCGGGAGAACTGCAAGGATTCCGGGAAACTCACCATCGTACACGACATGGATGAGGCGGTGCGGGACGCGGATATCGTCATACCCAAGAACTGGGGAGGGTTCGGGTTTTTCGATGAATACGGGGATACCGACGAGGAGAAGCGGGTCATGGGGGAAAACCTGGAAAAGCACCGCGACTGGATACTGAACGAGGAGCGGTTCGCACTGGCCCGGGACGACGCGCGGGTCATGCACGCGCTCCCGGCAGACAGGGGAAACGAGGTGACCGACGGGGTGATCGACTCGGAGTCTTCTATAATATACGACGAGGCGGAGAACAGGCTGCATACGGCGAAGGGCGTGCTCTCCCTTGTTATGGGCGCGGACGCGGGGTGAGCGGGAACCGCCCGGATTGGACGGGACATGCGGTATATGACGGGTTTCAGGTGCATCGGGTGTGCGCGCGAAATCGATCCCGCGCCCGGTCTCTATCAGTGCCCCTTCTGCTCGTCCAATCTCGAGGTAATCTGTGACTACGGGTCCATGGACGGGAAGCGTGTTCGTTCTCAAATAGAAAAAAGCGGGGATTTCACGGCCCGCAGGTACCTCCCCCTTCTTCCCATGGAAGCCGACTCGCCGCGGCCCGCGGTTGATGTAGGGTGGACGCCCCTGTACAGGACTGACGGTCTCGGGATCGAGGGCCTCTACATCAAGGACGAGGGCGGAAACCCGAGCGGATCATTGAAGGACCGGGCGAGCTTCGTGGCGCTCGCACGGGCGGCCGGGGAGAACGCGGATGTGGTCTGCTGCGCCTCCACCGGGAACGCGGCTTCATCGCTCGCCTGCCTGGCCGCTCCCATGGGGATGAGGACCGTGGTGTTCGTTCCTGAATCGGCGCCCAGGGCCAAGGTCGTCCAGCTTCTCGTGTACGGGGCGGCGGTTTTCGCGGTGCGCGGCACCTACGACGACGCGTACGATCTCTCAATCGAGGCGTCGAAGACGTTCGGCTGGTACTGCCGGAACACGGGATACAACCCGTTCACCCGCGAAGGAAAGAAGACGGCCGCTTTCGAAATATGCGAACAGCTCGGCTGGAAGAGCCCGGACAGCGTGTTCGTGCCCGTGGGAGACGGCAACATCATAAGCGGTGTGTGGAAGGGATTCAAAGACCTCCACGAGCTCGGGCTCCTGGACCGGCTTCCCGCCCTGGTCGCGTGCCAGGCTTCCGGGAGCGGTGCCGTTTACCGGGCGTGGAAAACAGGCGAAAAAATAGCGCCCTTCGAAGGCGAGACCGTTGCGGATTCCATAAAGGTGACGTTCCCCCGGGACGGGGATGCGGCGCTCAGGGCGATTCACGATTCAGGCGGGTTCGCGGCCGCGGTCGACGACGGCCGCATCCTTCAGTCCATGGGCAGGATGGCGCGCACCACGGGCGTCTTCACCGAGCCCTCCGGCGCGGTTACGCTCGCCGTTTTCGAGGAGGCGCTGGAGCGGGGGCTCGTGAGGGAGGACGATACGGTCGTGCTCCTCGCGACCGGGAGCGGTTTGAAGGACGTGGAGTCCGCGATAACGATTTGCGGATCTCCGTTCACGGTGGAGCCGGACCTGACCGATGTGAAGAGGCTCGTATCCGGCGGCGCGCTGGAGAGGCCGGACGAAAAC
>Ga0272442_10009179_pt1 | contig 12405 bp, 7 predicted proteins | sample SSMForm2O_FD_200262 | JGI IMG/M metagenome (GOLD analysis project Ga0272442, IMG submission 200262) | Marine sediment archaeal communities from Little Sippewissett salt marsh, Falmouth, MA, United States - SSM-Form-2O | ecosystem: Environmental > Aquatic > Marine > Wetlands > Sediment ... | reverse complement strand
CCGAGCACTACAACCGCCGCAAGAAGCGCAGCGGAGCCTTCTGGAACGGTCGCTACCACTGCACGATGATCGAGAGCGGCGAGCACCTCTGGAACTGCATTCGCTACATCAACCTGAACATGGTGCGTGCGGGTGTCGTGCAGCACCCGCGCGAGTGGAGGTGGTGCGGGTACGACGAGGTGACCGGTGCGCGCTCCCGAAACCTGGCACTCGACCGCAGCAAGCTGCTGGAGCTGACTGAAGCGGCCAGCCTGGAGGAGTTCGCGCGCAATCATGAAGCGATGATCGACGAGGCCATCGCTTCAGGAGCGCTGCAGCGCCAACCCGAGTGGACCGAGGCGATCGGCGTGGGCAGCCGTGAGTTCGTGACGGGCATCGCCGAAGAGAACAGGTTCCGGGACAGGTCGAGGTTCGAAGTGGCCGAGGTGGGTTCGGGAGCGTGGACAGTGCGTGAAGCCGAAACCGCTTACGGGCAGTTTTCGACCCCGAAAATCGCCCGTAAGGCCCGGAATCAGGCCTCACACGGGGGTTAAGAGGCTGAAGTGCAACGGCTTAACGCGGTTCGACCGCGGAGCCCGGTGGATTGTCGACCAGGCCGTAGGGGAAAAGCGGATTCAGCGGCGGCTGCTTGCCTCTCTCTGGCGCATGCGCTAACGCGAGTCCCTTTTCCTTTGGCCGTTTCGGCCCGACTGGACCCCATAGTGGACCCAAAGAGGGGAAGGGACTCGAACCGTTCGTTCAACGCACCAAGAATGACAAAGAGCAGAATGTCTGCGACAGACATGCCTGCACCCCAACTACGGCGGTCCTCGTCTGACCTATTGCACTCACAGTCCAACGTCCTGATCCGCCCCCTTCTCTCGGATGCCCTGCTGGCGGGCGTTGTGCGGGCGGGAGACGCACTCGCATGAAGCGCGGCGTGCGCCTATACCGGGATGGCGACTCGGGAAGGGTTGACTGGCTGTGTGCCAGCGCGAGAATCACGGCCGGAGGGGCGGGAATTGACGGTAGTACGGGGCCAGCATTGAAGATGTCGCCGATATCCCGGGTCCGCGCCACGTTGAGAGACGCGGTGTATCGGCACGAAGCGAAGCAGGCACAGTCCAACAGGCTTGGCTATGAGCTGCTATTCACGGCACTATTGTGCCTGAGCGGCATCGGCATCCTTGCCGTGTTGATTCTGGCGCCAATCTGGATCAGCGAGGCGGTGTTCCAGGAGCGCGAGAACTCGACACTCGATGGTCTGCTACTGACAACCGTTGACCGAGAGAGACTCCTTTGGGCCAAGCTGCTTGGCCGGCTCAGACCGCTGCTCCTCATGATGATCGGGAGCGGCGTAATGGGCGGCGTGTTGGGGGCAGTCTTGGGCTGGAAGCACTCGCCGATCAACTGGTGCGTGCTTGGCGTCGTCTGGGGACTCGTCCTGGGTGCGAACCTCCTAGGAGGGGGAGTGGCGCGCGGGGCCTATGGCTTGATTGCGGCAGTCAGGACACGCTCACGTCTGAGAGTTACCGCCCGGGCCGTGTGGTCGCCCTTCTTCCTCCTGGTCTTCCAGTTCCTCGCCGTAGTGCTGCTGCTGAGCATGGCTTGTGCGAGCGGCTACGCGGAAGTGATGGCTCATGAGGACAAGAGCGCCATCCTGGTCCTCGTAGGTGCTGTACTCGTCACCGCATTGCTCGTAGCAGCCAAAGTGCTGGTGCTTGATCTCCACATCGCTGCGACCGCCATTGAGGAGCTGGCGGTGTCAATGGACGAGTTCCTGATAGAAGGACGGGCCAGTGGCAGGACGTCTGCTGACCGGATGGACGAACCGTCGGCCGAGCCTGTTGAGTGGCAGCGGCCAGTTGACGCGGACGACGGCGCCTCTGAAGCGTTGGATGCTGCCGAAGAACCAGAGGTGGTTCTCCTGAGCCCGGAGGCGAGACGGCGACGGCTGAGGAAACGCCTGGTCCTTGCGACGGCGCTTCTCCTTGTCTTCGGCGCGCTGGGGGTCTTCTGCTGGCGAGTAGTGATCCCCTTCTATCAGACGCATGATGCCGTGCAGCGTGTGCACGGCGCTGGTGACGACTACACAGATACAGCAGTTGCCCAGATCGAGCGCCTGGGTGGCCCCAAGAGAGCGCTCGTCCTTCTCCGTCGTTACATGTGGCTGCCTCAAGGCGAGGCGCCGCACCAATTCATAGTGATACTCATGATGGCCGAGTGCGGGCCGGACGCCGTGCCGGAAATCGCGCGCCACGTCGAACACGATGACGTCGACGTGCGCCACAACGTGGTTTTCGCTCTCGGGGAGATGAAGGACCCGCGCGGCTCCGATGCCCTGCTACAAGCCCTCAAGGACAGCGATTCCAGGGTCCGCGCCGCGGCCGCAGGTGCTTTGGGGGAGATCAGGACCAAGGCCGCCATCAAGCCGTTGATGAAGGCCCTCGGTGACAGCGACAAGAGCGTGCGGACCCAAGCGGTCGTGGCTCTGGGCAGGCTGGAGGCCGTGGAGAGCGGGGAGAAGCTGATAGGGCTTCTGGCCGACAAGAGTGCTGATGTGCGGGCTAACGCCGCCTGGGCGGTCGGCACGCTCGAGGTCGAGGCGGCAGGCTTTGCTCTGGCGAAGCTGCTGGATGACAAGACCGAATCCGTGCGCGAGCAGGCGTCCTGGGCGCTGATGCAACTGGAATCGCTTCCGGAGGAGGCAGTGGCCGGTCTCGTGAAGTCGCTGAAGGACCCGTCCGATGAAGTGCGCGGGTACGCAGCGCGTGCCCTGGGGCAGGCGGGGCTTCATGCGGAGAAGGCGATTCCAGCTCTGATAGGTGCGTTGACAGACAAGGACCGGAACGTTCGGGCCCAGGCGGCCTGCGCGCTGGAAGAGCTAAGGGTCAAGACGAAGGACGTTGTTGCACCGGTGCGCAAGCTGACCAACGACAAGGACGGCCGTCTCCGCTTGGTCGCGCACAGCGTTCTCTGGCGGGTGACGGGCGACGGCAAGCGGGCGCTCCCCGCTCTCGTCAAGGGGCTCGGCGACCCAGACGACGAAGTACGAGACATGGCCGCTTGCCTGTTGGCAAGGGCAGGGGTGCGAGCACGTGCAGCATTGCCGGCCCTGAAGCGGGCGCTCGGGGACAAGAGCGAGTATGTCCGGGAGTCGGCCGCGGAGGCGATCAAGAAGATCGAGACCGCGCAGGAGAAGATGAAGTGAGCATTCCCGCCCCTTCGCCAAGAGAGTCGCTGGCACTCGGGAGCATGCAATGAAGAAGCTGCTGATCGTGTCTGTGTTCACAGCAGGCACGTTCGTGGGTGCAATCGGATGCTACGTGCTGATGAACGGGTCGAAGACCGCCCCCCCCCGGCACTATGCCTTCCAGATGGCTTCACCGGTGTGTGGCGCACCCGGTACCGGCAGGGGAGGACCGCCGGACGAAGCTTGCGTGACTGAATGGGTAACGGAAGATGACGGCAGCAAGAGTGTCCTCTCGATGTGCGGAATCAAGTTTGATGCGGGCCGGTGGTACGGGAGCGGCTTCTTCCTTCTGGATGATTCGTTCTTCACCATGGTGACCAAGAAGGTCGTTAGCTTGCTCGAACGGATTGGGGCGAAGGGATGGGAAGCAGAGGCCGCCGAAGACTTCGAGATGTAGCGCTGTCCAGCACGTTGATCTTGGTCAGTGCCGCGCTTCTGCCTGCAACTGCATCTTCGGCCGGCGAAGCCAAGCGCATTGATCTGTGGCGAGACGCCGACGTGAAGGCTCGTGGGGCGCTACTGAAGAGGTGGCGCGCCGAGATCAGGGGCGCGCGCTCCAGGACTCCCGGATGGAAGCCCGACAAAGGCCTCGAGGCCGTGCTCCCCGCAGTTGCTGCTGTGCCGACTGACTCGCCGGAACTGTGGTTGAATGCGGCCGGCCTCTTCCTTGCCATCGGTCAACCATCCGACGCGTGCGTCAGGTTCTGCGGGGCATGTCTGAGCATGAAGGTCAGAAACCCTCGTCTTGTTCAGAGGGAGGTTCTACAACTGCTGACCGACGTACGCGCAAAGAGCGACGAAGCGCGTGCCATTGCCCTGAAGACTGCACGGTCTGCCGGCAACCCCGATCTCGCCTTCGGCTACCTCTGCAAGGCGTTTCCTGCAGACGAGGAAGTCAAGCGAGTCGTGCTCAAGGCGCTCCTCCAAGATGAGAACAAGGAGGCCCGTGAAGCCGCTCTGTCCAGCTTCGGGAGTCTCCGGTTGAACAGGCGGGAAGCGACTTCCCTGATCTCGAAGATGGTCGCCGAACTGAAGGACCAGGACAGCGAGCTCGGACTGACTGCTCAGCTTGTCCGCTCCTTGCCCACGAACGCTTCCGTCTACCGTGGCCTCCTCACGCCAAAGGATGTGAAAGACCTCCTGCGAATCGGCCGGGAAGATCCGAGCCGCAGGATGATCGTACTGTCAACACTGACCCACACAGGCAGCAAGGTGCCGCCCAGGGAAATGGCCGAATTCCTGTTCAGAACTCCCGTGGACTCTCAGACCGGCGACGGGCGGGAGTTGTTGGCCCTTGCGTTCATGCCCACAGGGGTCCTGTCAAAGGATGCTCTGTTCAAGAAGCTCCCAGAGTTCACTCGGATGCGGAGCGGGTACGGTCAAGCAGGCTTGCTCTCGCTGCTCGTCAGACACACGGGCGACCCCAGAGCGGCCTTCGACACGTGGAAGAAGAAGACCGGCAAGTATCCCAAGCCGAACGAGGACTACTGGCAGTCGGTCTGCAACGTCAGAGGCCAGATCCCTATCCCTCCGGAACACTGGAAGAAGAGCTGGCAGGAGGTTCCTGCCGAGGCGCGCGACTTCGTGCATACTGCCGTTGTCATGTCGCTTTCCGCCTACCCAGGCTGCGATCATGTGCGGTGGTTGCTCGACAACGCGCTGCAGAACGAGAAGACCGCGGCTGCGGCCCTGGTGGCCCTTCACGCCGCCGGCCCCAGGATCAAGAAGGCTCACCTCGACGACAAGATGGTTGCGTGGCTGAAGGACAAGGCCGGGAAGACCGCCGAGGACGCTTCCTCGGCCCTTATGGCAGCCGGCGTGCTGGCGACCGTCCTGGAAGATCGCGCGGCCGCGCACGCAATCCTGAAGTCTCCTCGGGCTGTTTCGGCTCTCAAGCATCCGGAGTGGTCTGCTTACACCAACTTGGCTCTTCGCACTGGCCAGCCCGAGAAGTACCTGTCCGGCTTCAGAGCCAGCCTTGAGAAGATCTCAACCCGTAGCACCTGGCTCCTGTGGATCCTCGATCTGGGTCTTGGCAAGAAGAATGGCAAGGTTCCGACTGATTCGCTTGCCGCCGAACTGCAGGCGGGTTCCTGTGCCTGGCTGCGCGTGCTCAGACATGCAGGGCCACGGGTCTACCCGCACCTGGCAGAGCTCAGGAGCCCGACGCTCATGGCCTGCAATACACGCCATTCACAGAAGAACCTGATGAGATTCCTGGGGGTCTTGGACGCGCTGGAAATCGAGAAGAAGCGCAACTGAAACTCCGGCTCGCTGCTTGCGCCACCCCGTGTCCCGTGCTGTTCAGATATTCAGCCGAACCCCAAGCCCCTGCAGTTGTGGAGCGTGGGCGAGGCCCCACGGGCCTGACTTCGGCCGGCATCGGGGGCAGAACCGCGGCGTCAAGCGCTACCACCTCCTGGAACGTGGCGGCCCTCCGCCGGAACGCGTCATAGGGTGATGCTGGGGCAATGCGGTTCTCTCTTACGCTCTCGGCCTGCCTGGTTTCACTATCCTGAAAGCGCCGCCTTTGACCCATGCCACTTCGGTAAAGCCGAGTGTCCAGGCATGCATCTTTCCGATCGTCCCGGAGCGATACCACTTTCCGTTGCGCTCGAGCATTTCGCCCGCAAAACCGATATCAACCGGTTCTCCCTCGAATTCAAGATCGTACAGTTCTGCTGCGTCGGCTGGAAAACGCAGTGGGTCATCTGAGCGGATATACTGCCAGTTGCCGAGCATTATCCATTTTCCATCCACAGGATGGCGCATAACGGTGAGGCTTTCAGAACCATTGAACCGCGGGAAGCCCTGGCATGTTCTGCCGGGGCTGAAGTCCTGTCTTGTGAGTTCCGGAAACGCGGCACACTCCCCCAGGGGAACCCAGTTCACCAGATCCCGTGATTCGGCTGCGTGAGCCCTCAATACGCCGAGCGTGGAATAGAGAAGGAAACGCCCGGCGTCGTCGTCCCGGACGACATGCGAATCCCGGCCCGGGATCTGCGCGCCATTGACGGGATCCGATATCTTCACCCAACTGCTCAGATCCGTTGATCGGGCAATGCCCTGCGTTTCGGTATGCTTGTGCGGAGGTTCTGGGTGAGTGGCGCCGCCCCTGTTGTGCTTCAGGGAGCGACCCGGCAGGGTGATACCGGTATAGAACATGTAGTACGCGTCCGGCCCCCTGTAAACAAAAGGGGCCCAGACTTCATGCTGGTCGAAGTATCCCTCCCATCCGGAGGCGTGCAATACGTGACCCTTGAATTCCCAGTTGACCAGATCGCGACTCATGGACCAGGCGATTGTTTCCTCGTTGCCGGTGTCCTGCCAGCTGTGGCCCCTGGTGCCCGATATGCTATACAGATGGTACCAGCCATCCCTGTACATGAAGCTGTGGTCCTTCATGTACTCGCCCGGCGGTGCGTAGCAGCATTCAGTCGGATCGGACATGTCGTATCCTAGCAGGCCGTTGAAGAAGCTGCCATTGGCACCGAGCCTGAGAGAGGAGAAAGGAGAGAGTAGACCGCCCTTCGACCCTTCGGCAGGCTCAGGGCAGGCAGGCTCAGGGCCTCTCTATGGAAAAGCCTTGAGCGCAGTCGAAAGGCAGGAGAGGCAAGTGTCGCGATCTCGCGGTCCATGTCCGGCAATGTGAAAGATTCCACGGCTCTCCTTTCTGCTTTCACCTTTCTCCTGCTCTGCAGGCCGTTTGTCAACGGCCTGCTAGACTCCTTGTCTGAAGATCATGGTTTCACCCGGAGTTTCCCATCTGGCGCTTCCAGGGCATCCTTGCCGCATGATTCGGGGAGGGTTGGTGTACGCGTCGGACTTCGAAGTCGCTGCCACGACCGGGAGTGGTTGCTGGAGTTCGCGCCGGACCACAGACTGCACGCCGGGCTCCACCGCGGAGAGCATCTACGACGAGACCGGCGGCGAGTATGGAGTTCATCCCTTCTGGTGCCTGGAGCATACGAGCTGCCGGCACTCATCAGGCAAGGCCTCGCGCTCCCCCATGAAGCGGTTCGTTTGCCAGTTGAAGGGAGGACAGAGCACACAGGAAGAACGTCTCCTGCCGTGGCCATTCGCCCAGGCCCTCTTCCAGATCGATTCGAAGTCCTCGGACCGGAGATCCCCAATTGAAGAGCACAGACCGGGAATCGACTGGTGGTCGCAGGGATACACGCACCAGTCGGGCCCGACCGTACAGAAGAACTGCTGTGCCGCACAGCGATCGTCTCCTGGCGCTGCGCACTCGTGCCAGGTGACGTCGGAAACACTCATCAGCACCCCATTATCCAGGCCTGCTTTGAATTCGTTTTCCAGACTGTCCCTGAGCGACAGCCACGTGTGCCAGGAAAGAGCTGCCGGTCCTCCCAGATCGGGGCGGAAACGGGCACGGTGCGGACCTATCCTGTTGATCACCTCGAAGATGTTCTTGAGGTTCCTCGAGTTGCGCTGGGTCATCACGAAACCCAGAGTCAGTTCGGCCTCGAGTTCGGATTCAGCCTGCTCCCGGCGCAATCCATGAATGGCATCGACCAGTCTGTCGAAGTCAGATTCGGAAAACCCCGAGGGCCGTTTGAGATCCTTGAACACTTCGGAGCATCCGGCATCAAGACTGAGGTGAACGTAGTTGGCCTTGAGCAACCAGGGCACGACCTTGCTCTCGGCCTCATCCTCAAGCAACGCCATGCCGTTGGTGAAGACGCCGACCGTCAAGCTGCTGTTGCTTTCTTGCCGCGCTTTCCGCGCCTTTTCGGCCTCGTCGATAATCTTGTTGGTCTGATCGCGGATATCGGGATGCAGCGGTTCACCGAACAGACCGGACACCCGAATTCGGCTGGCCCTCTCCAGTATGGACTTCCAGTTGTCGTCGGGAGGCAACCCTTCCGATGCCGCTGGCCTGGCGCCCAGACGTCTGCCGATGCAGTGCAGGCAATTCAGCTGACACACGGCCGAAGGCTGGAACTCGACTTCAAATGGGGGGGGCGGATCAGCGTCGTCTTGCCCGTTGCCCTCAGGTTTATGCCACCGGTCCCAAAGCTCCACTCGATTCTCAGGGTCTTCCTCCAACAGTACTATCGGAGCTCGAAAGGGACCGCTCCCCGTCCCAACAATCCAGTCCCTCGGTTCGGTATGCTTCAGGCCCCTATTCGGCGGAGACCACGCGCCGGCCTCCATTTCAAACGCAGGAAATTCCTGGAATGCGCCCCTGCACAGTGCCAGGCGAGTATTGCTGCGATCATTCCAGATGTCTTCGAAGAGCTCCTGGGCGGACGTGAACAGAGGCGTTCCTTCGACTGTCCTGGCCTCCGGGGCCTGCAGCGACAATCCTCCCTTGCCATAGGCTCCGACGACCATCCGGCGGCCAAAACAGTTCATGGTGCTGCGCATCAGGCGGGTGGTGAGGCGGACTTCGATCGAGGCATGCTCACCCAGAGCGCGACTCCAGTCCTCCTCGATTGCGGCGATCGACTCGATTATGTCACCCCTGCTATCGTCGTCACTGGTTTCTATACGGAAGGCCGTGTCCCTCTTCGGTGCGATGCGACGCTTCACGTCCCGCGGGTCATCAGTAGTCATCTGTGCAGCCAACACCTCGCGCATCTCCTGTCCCTCGACATGGGGATCCAGCAACAGGACCTGCATCTTGATGCCCCCATCCGCAAGCAACCCCTTCATCCTCTCGCTGAGTTCCGGTTCGCAAACGTCCTTGAATCTGCTCCGCAGCGAATGCCCCATCATCCTGACAGGCATGGGCTCACTCGGAGCGTATCTTGTACGCCAGTCGCAACAAGCGTCGTTGAACTCGGTCAGGAAGATCGGCAGCTGCACTTCGGCCATCTTCCCGCTGACCGGAAACAGCGTGCCCACGGACTCGGGCTTGTTATGCACCTCCAGATGCCATCTGGGAACTTTCCGGTCCATGTCGAACAAGTGCTTGTTGAACCTGTCGACAGCCTCCTGCATCTCTCCGCAGAACCAGTGTCGCAGTACTTCCTCCTCGTCGCGGCCATCTGGATAGGGGACCCACTGCAACTCAATGATTCTGGTCTCCGCGTTGAGAGCCTGGAACTTGAGGACACTCTGTCGCTTGCAGTCCAGGGCATCGGGACGGGCTCCTGAGGCAATCTCTCGATTGCCGACGTCAAGCAGATTGGCCAGACGAACGGCGTGAGCGGCCAGCAGCTCCCCCCTTCCTGGCGGGCCCGGATGGCTCTCGACAACGTCGACCGCAAGCAAGGCCACCCTGCGAATCCGGGTCCTGGAATTCTTGATGCCATAACCCAGTTTCCCGCTGCCCAGCAGTCTCTCGATCTTGTCTGCCTTGAGATCATGAAGCATTGCTGCGGCGAAGGCGTACAAAGCCTCCTTCGTATCCAGAACACCAGCACGGGCAACATCCTCACCCTTAGCCACGGGCCACGAAAGCAGATCACGCAGGTGTTCCAGCACCTTGTCGATGTGCTCAGGCCCGCACTCGAGACAGGCATGGTCGGCCACATCGCTATCAGCATGATGGGCCGTAACGGCCTCATACAGAAGGTCCAGTTCAACCACGTGCTCTCGTCCTACCAGGTGACTGATCCGGAGCCCGTTCTTCATGTGGTCACGGCCGGTTCTCTCGGGCTGTGGCTCCTCCCGCTGTAGCCCGATCCTCGCCCAGGGTGAAAACCACCAGAAGAGAACCACCACGAACAGCGACATGGCTCCTGTGGCATTGATACCCGTCTTCAGGCCGGTGCTGAGTTGCGCGGCTATCTCGGCAGTCACCGTACCGCTCAGGAAGAAGCCGAACAGACCCGCCAGTAAGGCGTTGAGCAGGGCGAGCAGACGGTGCTTGTAGCCAGGCAGCTTCTTGGGCCCTAAGACGAATACCCCGAGCATGAACAGGAGCAGAAGCGACCCGAATACCCAAGATGCCACTGCCATTCCGAAGCCCCTCCTCTCTGCGACCGAAACGAGCGAAAGCCTCGGTCCAGTGCAAGACCAGCCTGTCCCAGCGCCACGCCCATTCAGCCAGTAGCATTCACAGCATATCTTGCGCTACCGCATCAGCAAGCAGCGAAAACTCTGCCCAGTGCTTCAATCGCTAAGGATGCAGGAGGCGCATCGAGGCTGCCGCCTCAGCGGACTTCCGGGGACAGTTACCGCTATAACTCTCGCCCTGCCCCGTGGTCCGTCCGTGACCGCAGGACAATAACGGATCCTGCCCCCGGAAGTCCGCCACACGTTCTTTGACAAGGTTCCGATCATCGAAACCAAGGACCCATGGTACTTCTACGAGTGGAAGTGACCTCGGAGGGTTGTAGAATGATGGCGTGTCGGTGCGAGTGCGCGTCGATGTCGAGGTCGTCATGTCACGATTGACGAGGTCTCTTGTGTTATCCGGGGCTCTGGCGATCTGCGCTGGCGCGGCATTCCTGTTCTTCGGGTACTCCGGTGGCAGCGAAGCCGCCAACGATCTCAATCCGAAGCGCCACTACCTGAACGGCCAGGTCGAAATCGGTGGAAGACAGTATGAGTTCAAGTACTGCCGCTACGCCGAGCCGCTGGTCATGCTTCCGGGCTTCCGCTGCGCCGAAAGCCTGTCCAAATCACCCCTGCACACACTGCTATCCATGAATTCATGGCAGAACGCCGAGGACTACAAGACGGCGGCAGGTGCCTATCTCCAGCCAGCCCAGTACTTGAGAGACATCGATGAATGGAAGGAAATGGTAGCTTCAGGCAAGATGCCGAAGGAGAGATGGGAACGCGAATCGGTTCTCGGAGAAGTGATTTACAGGGAGGTTACGGTTGTGGTCGCCAGACTGGTGCCCAAGAACAAGGATGCGATGGTTCACGTGCTCGGAACCTGCTTCGTCAAGAGAGGGGACAAGTATCTGCACGACGGCACCGCAAAGGAACGCTATCGGCTTCTCCGCGAGCTGTCCGCCGACCGCTACTCGATCATCACGGGGAAGAAGGAATGATGTTCAGAGTGAACGCGGTCGGGTTCTGCCTGCTTGCATCATCACTGCTGTCAGCTTCTGCCGCCCTCGCCGCGACCTCCGACCGGTTCGAGAAGGAGTTCGCGGCTCTGCACGCCAAGTGGGACCGGAACGAGAAGAAGGGCCTCATAGAGAAGTGGAACACGTTCATTGAGCGGCACAGCAAGGATCCCCGGGTGATCGAGGCTCAGTTCTACGTGGCCAGCCTGCACAGAAGCAAGATCAGCAGCCGTGACTACTTGAACTGCATCAAGAAGTCCGTCGAGGACTATCGTGGGGACCGCCGACACTACCACTTTCTGAGGATGATGACCGTCTACGGGGGTGTGATAGCCCCGGAGTCGGAGCGAGAGAAGATCTTCCGCTCGATTCTCGACGAGGTCGACAAGGGCATCATCATGCCGTCGCCGGCATGGAAGATGAAGAACCGCAAGTCGGCGGAAGAAACGATCCGGACCGGCGCGGTCTGGGCCGAACTCAACGAGAAGACCCGGAGACTCAAGCCGCTCTCCGAGCGGGTGGCCGTGGCCAGGCAGGTCCAGGTGGAGCTGGCCAAGAGGCAGGACGGCGGCGTAGCCGCCGCACTGGCCGGTTCGTGGATTGCGACGGACACCAACCGCCATCGCCGGACCTACGGCGACGTCGACGACCCTGACGCAAGGAAGACCCCGGCCCCAGCCAAGAAGCCGGTCAAGCGCCCGGATCCCGACGAGGTCATTGTCGGCTCGAAGGACCTCGACTTTCAGCGGGATCCCGGTGATACGGGCTCCGCCGAGGCGACCACACTTGTGAAGGCCTACAGGATCGCCGGCTGGTCGTTCCTGGCTCTCGGGGTGATCCTGGTGTTCGCAGGGTTGATTGTCGACAGACGGACGGGCGCCAGGCCTTAGGCCTCGGTGCTCACGGCGATACAGAGGGCGGCGAAGGGCCAACCCCTTAGCATTCAACACGCAACACACAACACTCAACTTGGACTTGACCAGGGCTATCGCACTTGGCCCGCGCCGTTCACCGGACTTCCGACCCTCGGCCGACCCTCGGCGACCCTCGGTCGTACCGCGACAAAGCACTTGTGTTGTTTGACTTGACGTTGATTTGAACCTCGATAGCATCCCTTACAGGCCGTTTCCGGGGTCAAATATCGCGCGTAAGGGCGAAATCTGAATCATGAGGACGCTATGC
>Ga0272442_10009177_pt1 | contig 12407 bp, 10 predicted proteins | sample SSMForm2O_FD_200262 | JGI IMG/M metagenome (GOLD analysis project Ga0272442, IMG submission 200262) | Marine sediment archaeal communities from Little Sippewissett salt marsh, Falmouth, MA, United States - SSM-Form-2O | ecosystem: Environmental > Aquatic > Marine > Wetlands > Sediment ... | reverse complement strand
TCACCGTCGACAGCATCGACTCAAGCTCTCTGATACGGTTCTGTAATTCCTTGACTTCCTTAGCCAAGTCCTCTTCCTTGGTCACAAACAAGAGAAATAAACACCAGCTACAAAGCGCTTTCTATTCATTTGATTGTTACATACCTACTATGAGAGCTGATTACTTGATAAAACGTATACTATAAAACACCGGAAGAATCAACACGGTAGCCACCAGTGAAAACAACGTCATGAGAATCACGACAATGCCAAACTGTTGAATCAACGGAATATTCGCAAAGAAAACTGCTGCAAGACCAGCAGTGGTCGTCATCGCAGCCTCCACAAGGGACAAACCAGTTTTTTCAAGAGCATCTTTCACAGCATCCATTTTTTCCTTCCCCTGCTGCATCCCCTCACGGACACGCTGAGTGAGATGAATCCCGTAATCAATACCAATACCAATCATAATCGACGCAATAGAAATCGTGACCACAGACAAAGGAATCTCTGTTAACACAAGAAAACCAGGTTCCCACATCAACACAAATCCAACAGGTATCATCGTCAGGAAACCCCACAGCGATGAATTAAAGATCACAATCAACATCGCAAGCACTAGCAGCAAGGCAACAACCATGGACCTGGTCTGCTGATCAATCAATTGCTTATTAATCACTACATTAATGGCATCAGACCCAGTTAATACAGAAATCTCACCGTTCTCTGGTATATCAGCATTTGCAGCTAGTCGATTAATCGTCGCCACCTGAGGTTCAAGCTCCTCCACCCCTAATCCTACAGGGAACGCTACATACAAAATCGTTTTCGAATACTGCTCATCCACAAACCCTTCTTTAGCAACCATATCAAGCATGATCTGCTCAGCACCAACAAAATCAGAAAGCTTCTCAATAATCTCACTACGCTTCAACACATCCTTGACTTCTTTCACGGCATCAATAACAGAATACACATACGCATCAGTTTGCGCACGCATCTCTTCCTCAAGCTCATAGATTGCTTCCACAACCGCAGGCTCAGTCAACCCATTCAGATCAGTTTCCACTAGCATCATATTTGGATTGGTTCCACCACCAAATACCTCAGAGTAATCCCGATATTTCTCAATCTCCACCAAGCCCTCTGGAGCAACATCAATGATATCCACATCAGTTTCAATATTAGGTAAGACCACAAGGGACATCACCGCAAAAAACACAGCAATAACAAGCACACGATTCCGGTTATTCACAGCAAACTCACTAAACATTTTCCAACTCGTATGCAAGCCACTAGGAGGTCTCTCATACTGTAACACCAACGCAAGACAAGGAACAAGAATCATCGCAGAGATAAACGCAAAAATAATACCTATTGAACACCCAAAACCAAAGGTGATAATAGGTGGCATATCAGACACCATCAACGAACCAAACCCAATCACCGTCGTAATCGTTGATAACAACACCGCCTTCCCGGTACGACTCACCATAATCTCCACTTGCTCAACCACATCATCAGAGGTCTGCTCCTCACTAAACCGATTCAATAAATGAATCGAATAATCAACACCCAACCCCACAAGCAAAGCAACAATAGCAATCGATAACAAATTCAACTCAGGCTGCACAATACCAAGAATACCAAAGGTAAGAATCAACGCATACGCAAGAGGCAAAAACACTACAAGAATACCTTTAACAGACCGCTGGAAGAAGAAAATCACAATGCAAATAAACACCAAAGCAAGAGGGAAGATAAACTTAAGACTATCCATACTCTTCTCACGAATAGCCTCCTGCACAGCAGCCATACCAGTAATCGTCATATCAGAATAATGCGCCTCACGATCAATCGCAGCACGAATCCTTTCCAACAGAGTACAACAGTCAACATCCTCAGCAAGCTGAACAACAATCACAGCCACCTTATAGGTGTTGACAAACAAGGTTCCCTCATAGGTTTGAATCTCATTACGAGCAATATAGCGAGCAATCAGATTCCGATCCTCAGGAATCTCAAACTGACCAGTACCACCCAAACCTCCAGGCAGCGACGGTTTCGCGTTTTCATCCTTAATCAACGCAGCCAGACTACGTATCGAATACACACCATCTTGCTCACCCTTATCCAGATTATAGGTGTTAATCTTTGAAGCAACACGATCCATCTCACGCAACACAAGAGGATCACGGATATCATCAGCTTCAACATAGATAACCACTGCTGAGCCTATCTGAAATTCCTCATTGATATCATGCCAAAGTTGAACAATAGGCTCATCATCAGGCAGATAACTGGTGAGATCAGACACCATGTAGACATTCTGGATTTGACTCCCAATCAAGACTGTAAAAATAGTAAACACCAGGAGCACAACCTTTGGATATTTCACCAAGAGTTGCGCTATCTTTCTGCTGATCATGAACCTCCCCCCTGCTCACGGATGATAATCTTAACAATTCGTTGATGCCCTTTGCCTGAAACAGCAAGATTAGCAATTTTTGTGAGCTGATACTCGATTTGATCAACATAAGATTGTAGCAGATGTAACGGTGGGACTGCGTGATACAGATAAGGATTCTTTCCGATACTTTCATTTTTCAGTTTCTTACGATAAATACGATGTTGGCTATACATTTTTGAAAGCAGTTCACGAACGGTACTAGGATGAAGCTTGGTACCCTTGATAATTTCCTCACTTCGAGCCCCTTGATGTCGTAATAAAAAAAGATAGATCCTAGCTTCCGCTTTGGATTTAAAAATATCACGTACTGCTTTCTCTGTAGTAGAGTCAATTCTACTATCGGCTTTCTGCATCAAAGGGCACCATTTTAATAATTATATAATTATAAAAATATGTTAATTTAGTAGTATATATACTTTGCCATTTTGTCGGTCACAACCCGACAAAACATTTTATCGGATGATACACGATAAAATTACTACAAAATTTGTAATAAAAACAGAAAAATTGATAATAATTATAAACAACTTCATTTTTATCTTATAGTAACATATATATACCGATAAATTAAAATAGTATGCAGTTATATAAGTATTACCAGTTCCTAACAAGGAAATGGGGAAGGCAAATTTATAAAAATTAGGGAAAGGTGAAATATGAAAAGAAAAACTACACTAATTATAGGCATAACATTAACATTACTTCTACTGACTTCTGGTTTATCTTTCAGCACAATCGCTGATGATCCGGAACCAACAGGTCTTGAAGTAAATAAAGAAGTAAAAAAACTACGATTAGCAACAGGCTGGCATGATGAGATTGAAGCCTGTTTCGGAGATACAGTAGAATTTAGAATACGAGTTTGTTTCCATGAATATGATGACCAACATTGGGCGGAACAAATCGAAATAAGCGATACGTTACCTTCTTGTCTGAAATATGTAGAAACAGTTTATTATTATGCACCATATGGTAGTGTAGAGAATCTCACCAATATCGATAATACCACCCTCATATGGCATTTTGAAGATGATATGGAACTTTGGGATTATGATGATAATCCTGATGATTATATTGAAATTATTTTTAAGGCTAATGTTATTGGATACGGAGAAAATATCAACACTGTTCATGTTGATGCAGTAGAATATTGTTGTGGAACTCCCGTATCTGCAGAAGATTCAGCAACAGTTTGGGTACAAGGCGTTGAAGTTGAAAAACAAGTCATGAACCCTGATAACGATACATGGGTTGATTATCTTGATCAGGTAGTCCTTGAGGATATCCTTGATTTCAAAATAGCTATCACCTATCATGGAAAAAATATACAGACATGTATGGAAGTTATTGATTATTTACCAACATGTTGTTTAAACTACATTGGAAATGAGGAGTTTGTATATCCTGATGATGACCTCTTCGAAGATCCTGATATCGACCCCGTAGGTGATCAGATCACGTGGTCTTGGGGCCCAGATATTCTTTTTAATCTCAAAGATGGGCAAACTATTGAGATTTATTTCCAAGCAAACGTAACACAGTACTGCGGAGAAATAGTAGAAAACTGTGTAGATGTTGACTTATGGGGGTGTCAATATTGTCAGCATTTCTATGGTTATGATTGTACATGTATTAATTGTGAACAACCAGAAACCAATATGAAAAAATACGTGCGAACACAAGATAATCCATGGGCTGAAGAAGCAGATGTTGTGATCAATGGAACTGTTGATTTCAAACTTATCATCTCCTACTATGGAGAGGAGAACCTTACAGATATCAAAATCGTTGATTATCTACCTGAATTCCTCGCATTCAAAGACGCACCTGATATGACATATATTGAAGTGTCTGCTGACAAACAAACCATCTGGATTAATTTCACAGGTGTGGTTCTTGAAGATGCAGAATCAATTTATGTCACATACACTGCAGATGTCCTTGAAACAGAGGAAGAATGCGGGCAAAACGATGCATATGCAACCGGTTCCGGTGACTTTGAAGATTATGATTATGCCATGGTATGCATCGTCGATAATACTATTCCCTGTTGTCCATTGATTCAAGGTCCAGATAACGAAGCAATGGTCGATGAGATCTTAACCTTTAAAGCCAAAGCAGAAGACCCAGATGGTGATCAAGTACAATTCAAAATCGACTGGGGTGATGAAATTGGAGATTGGACTAGTTTTATTGATTCCAATGTCTGGTTAGAAGGTATCACTCATGCATGGGATACCGCTGGTGAATACATCATTCAAATTAAAGCACGAGATATCCATGGTGCAGAAAGCGCCTGGGAGGAAGCCTCATTCCCAGTGATTATCACTGATGATGACGACGAAGAGCCAGAACCTGGTGAAAACATCAGCATCGTAGCAATAGGAAAAGCATTCAGAAAAATCACAGCTACTATTGGAAACAGTGGTGAAGAAGAAGTCCCTGTGAACTGGAGTATCACTGTTGAAGGAAAACTTCTCTCATCCAAGAACACCAACTCATCAGGTCAAGAAGACATTGGTGGCGATGAAGAAGTAACAGTCGAGTGTCAACTAAAACTCCTTGCCTTTGGACGCATTGATATCACTGTGGAAGCAGACGCTGGAGAATATGGATCCGATAGTGCATCAGCAACTGCATTCCAACTTGGACCCTTCATTCTATTGCTGAAAATGGCATAACCATAAGTGAGACAATTCTCACTTCTATCTCTTTTTTTCTTTTCATTTTTCATAGTGGAAACGCTTTTTAATCATCATACTTTGCATCTTCTTTGAAAGAGCTATGGATGAAGCAACACGTATCCAAAAAGACATCACCATGTTTGAAGGCAATATCAAATCACTTGATGTTAATGACCTTCCCCCGGCAGAGCAAAAAATCGTAGAACTTGCGACACAATATTATGAAGACACCAAGTATTACCATCAGAAAAAGGATTATTTTACTGCATTTGGTTGCATCAACTATGCACATGGGCTTCTAGATGCAATTCTTAAAACCAAAGAGGGATGAACAGATATGATAAAACAAGATGACGTATCCTCTTTTTACCGCTACACCTTCCCCATGCAAGCTGTTCTTATCACCTGCAAGAAGGATGACAACAAGACCAATATTATCACTATCGCATGGCATACAACCCTATCAAAACAACCACCACTCTATGGGATATCAGTAGCACCTTCACGCTATTCCCATGATCTTATAAAAAACAGCAAAGAATTTGTCATCAACTTTATGTCCTATCCCCATGCAGAAGCAGTGCATTACTGTGGAAGTCACTCAGGGAGAAAAATAGAGAAAATCAAACAGATACCCGTAACATTCACACCAAGCAAACACCTATCAACACCAGGCATAACACAGGCCCATGCCCGCCTTGAATGCACTCTCCACGACACCGTGACTGTTGGAGATCATAGTCTCTTTGTTGGCAAGGTCATTCATCTCGACATTCAACCAGAAGCATATGAGAACCAACTCCTTCACATTCAGAAGCTTCAACCCTTGTTTTATCTAGGAAAAAATACGTACACAAACGGCAAAGATCAACAATCCTTTTAATAGCAAAGCTCAAACGCCAAATCTTCTCTTAAAGAAAACTGTTGCGCTGCATTCCCTTGATTCACTCCAAGTTCAACATAATTATTGCTCCCTATCGTCAACAAGGGTTCTTTTTTCTGAACTGCACCGTACGTCTTCTGAAAGGTAACATCAACCGTAATATGAGGAAATGATAGACTCACCTTTGATCCAAAACCAACAACATCAAGCATTTGAAGACCAGGGATGTTAGTCACCACATTACCAAAATGATCAATATACATCACCGACCCACGAATGCGATGATCACGAAATTCAGCAGTTCCAAACGATAAATCAACATAAGTATCTGTTATTTTTCCAAGTTTATCAAAAGGTACACCCTTTGTAATATGAGCCGCAACAGGAGCAAAAATATCACGACCATGAAACGTATTAGACACCGTGTTTAACAAATACGAAGAATCATACAGCTCATAGACAACAAAATCACCAAGAAAATGAGCAGCAGGCATCAACACCCCATTATCAGGACCAACAAACACATGACTTTGAGTCGTCACAATCAAACCTTTACGCTCTGTCCCAACCCCTGGGTCAACAACCACGACATGCACCGAACCCACAGGATAATAGGGGACAACACTTTGTAAGATATAGGCTGCTTTACGAACATTATGAGCAGGAACCGCATGACTAATATCAACAAGAGTTGCATCAGTAATCCCTGCTGCAACACCCTTCATCTGGGCAACATACCCATCTCGCATGCCAAAATCAGTAAGAAACGTAATAATCATGAATCACCACTTTGAACAACCCTAATACCTTGCCTGTTTTTAAGTCTCATCCACTCTTTACAATTCTTTTGGAAAGAAAAGTTATTATATGATGAGCTAGTATAATAGTAGCACATGGGGTCAGCCGAGATGAAACAAGCAAACAATGTACGAATTCTCGCTAAATTATGGAATAAACAAGGCGAGATGTTAACGTGCCCCCAATGCAACAGCAATCTTACTCTTGTTCAACTTGAACCAATCCAAGATATGAACAACCCCTATACTCCTTATAAAACCATTATTGAATGCCCGAAATGCAATTTCAAACTGGAAACAGAATCCTTCACCATTCTTGGTGGCATTAAAGAGTATGACACAGAATATGTTGAAATCGGGAGTTGGTCACCAAGTGGAAGCCGTGTCGTCTCAAAATATCAACATTTCCTAGACTTCACCGTGCTCAGTGAACTCAAACGATCAGGAGCACTTGTTGAATTCCTCATCGTCAACAAGCAAGTTGTTCATGTCATAGGATAAAAACAAGGCACACAAATCGTACATTTTACTTTTTTATTAACAGAATTCTCTATAACCTAAAAAAGCTCATTTTTTCTAGTGGAAAAAGGTAAAATACAAGAAGAAAGCTACCAGGCAATGATTACCATGAAAGCCGTCATCCTCGCAGCAGGTGAAGGAACCAGGTTAAAGCCCTACACAGAAACCATACCTAAAGTCATGCTACCTGTAGCAAATAAACCCATTATTGCTTACGTGGTAGATGCATTACGAAAAAGTGGGATAACAGAGATCATCATCGTCGTAGGATACAAAAAAGAAGCTATCATGGAATATTTCAAGGATTACACCAATGACATCAACATAACCTATGTCACACAAGAACAACAACTTGGAACAGCCCATGCACTTCTCCAAGCACGTAACTATATCAAAGACACATTTTTAGTCCTTTCAGGAGACAACATCATCGATCACCCCAGTATCGCAGCACTCATCAAAACAAAAACAGACTATGCGATGCTGATCAAAAAACATCCGCAACCCTCCAAATATGGTGTCGTCAGCATAGACCATAATCAATTAAAAGAAATCATAGAAAAACCAGCAATCGAAGAAGAAATGTACATCTCCACAGGCATCTACAAGCTTCCACCCTCCATTTTTGATGACATTGAAACCTACACCTGCCAAGGACTGTACGCACTCACACTCGTCATCCAATCCATTGTCAACAGAGACGAAACCATCTCCACCATATCTACAACCATGTGGAAAGACATCATCTACCCATGGGATCTCATCACGGTGAACGCAACCATGATGCAAACACTACCAGCAGCCACAGCAGGGACCATCGAAAAAGGAGTCACCATCAAAGGCCCAGTCCACATAGGAAAAGACACCAAGATCTACGCAGGAACCTACATCACAGGCCCCGTGGTCATTGGTGAAGGCTGCGAAATAGGACCAAATGCCTGTATTTTCCCATCAACATCAATTGGAAATAACACAGTAATATACCCTTTCTGCACCATACGAGACAGTGTCATCATGAATAATGTACATCTTGGAGCCAATAGCTTTCTGTCTCATTCAATCATAGGCAAAGGATCGGTTATTAAGAATTCATGCTCTACGATCCCTGAAAAAACAACTATTGAAGTTGAAGGAGAATTCAACACACTTCCCATTATTGGAGCAATGATTGGAGATGATTGTACCATTGAAAGCAATGTGGTGATACAAGCAGGATCCATCATTGGAAGAAACTGTATGATTCATCCCCTCACAACAATAAGAGAGTCAATACCAAGCTATACAAAAGTGATGTAACGTGTGCGGTATAATAGGATACACAGGATTTCGACCTGCTCAACAGGTCCTTATTGACTGCCTCGAACGCCTTGAATACAGAGGATATGATTCAGCTGGGATTGGAGTCATTGACAAAACAATAAAAATCTACAAAGAAATCGGAGAAATATCAACCCTGAAACAGGAAATTCCAAGATTAAAAGGAACAACAGGTATAGGACACACCAGATGGGCAACCCATGGACAAGTCACCAAGACCAATGCACATCCACATATGAGTAAAAAAAACAAGATCTGTATCGTTCATAATGGAATCATAGAAAACTACAAAGAAATACGAGAAAAACTCCAGAAAAAAGGATATAACTTTCTCTCACAAACCGATAGCGAAATCCTTGCTCACCTGATTGACTACGAATACAAAGGAAACCTTGAGAAAGCAGTCTATAAAGCACTTCAACAAATCAAAGGATCCTATGCACTCATAGCTATATGCCCGCAGGAACCCAATAAAATAGTGGGAGCGCGCAATGAAAGCCCCCTCGTTATTGGTATTGGTGACCAGGAAAATCTTGTAGCATCCGACATACCAGCTCTTCTTCAATATACTAACAGAGTCATCTATGTCGATGATGGAGAACTCTGTGTCTTGAATCATGATCATGTCGATATCTATGATACAAAGATGAAAAAAACATCCAAGGAACACCATCTAATAGAATGGGATGTTAAAGACGCTGAAAAAGCAGGATTTCCGCATTTTATGCTTAAAGAAATCTATGACCAACCAGAGAGCATCCAACAAACCCTTCGAGGAAGACTCTCTGAAATCGAACAAACAATTATGTTCCCACCACGAGTGGAACATGTCCTCCAAGAATCATTTGAACGTATTCACATCGTCGCCTGTGGAACCTCGTATTATGCAGGCCTGATTGGAAAATATTTCCTGGAACAGTTTACAGACATCCCTGTCATTGTTGATCAAGCATCAGAGTTCCGCTATTATGGAACTACCAATGCCTCCTCGTTAGTGATTGCTATCACGCAATCAGGAGAAACAGCAGATACCCTAGCAGCATTACGTCATGCACAAACCAATGGATCACATACCTTAGTCATCAGTAATGTCATAGGAAGCACTGCAACTCGAATAGCTGATGCATATGTTCTCATGCAATGCGGTCCTGAAATTGGTGTAGCAGCTACAAAAACATTCACTGCTCAACTTCTCATCATGTTTTTATTATCATTAAAAATCGCGATGAACAGAGAAAAAATAATCCCTGATCAAGTCTACAAATACATCCTTCGATTAAAAGAACTCCCGCGGCATATTCGTCACGTATTAGACAACAATGATGCAATCAAATCCATGGCAGATCAGCTTACCAAGTTTGAAAAAATATTCTTTATCGGACGAGGTATTAATTTTCCCCTTGCTCTAGAGGGAGCATTGAAACTGAAGGAAATATCCTATATCCATGCAGAAGGGTTCGCAGCTGGAGAACTGAAACATGGCCCATTTGCTCTGCTTACTAAACATACACCAGTCATCGCATTAGTTACCCAGGATAAAGCCTATGATAAGATTCTCACAAATATTGGTGAAATCAAAGCACGTGGACCAACAGTGTATGCTTTAGCTGAAGAAGCTGATGATACCATTGAAAAATACACAGATACCGTAGTACGCTTCAGTTCATCATCACAGCTACTCTCCTGTATACCCTTAGCAGTCTCTCTTCAACTACTTGCATATTATATAGCAGATCGAAGAGAATGCCCTATTGATAAACCACGGAATCTAGCAAAATCAGTTACCGTAGAATAAAAGAGGAAGAAGATCATGAAATGTGTCATCCTAGCAGCAGGTGAAGGCAAACGCATGCATCCGCTCACCTACACACGACCAAAAGTCATGCTACCTATTGCTAATAAACCAATGATGGAATGGAATCTACTGAATGCTAAAAAAGCAGGAATCACTGATTTTCTTTTTGTGGTACACTATAAACATGAAATGGTCCGATCCTATTTCAAAGACGGCTCACCTTGGAACACGACAATATCCTATGTCAACCAGGGATCACCATTAGGCACAGGACATGCTATCGCAGCAGCCGAGCCCTTTGTAGATGATTTTCTTGTGCTGAGTGGAGACACAATCTTTGGTGCAGATGATATCAAACACCTCATGAATTCACCTATGAGCATGGGTCTCACACAAGTAGAGGACCCCAGTCAATATGGTGTAGTAGAAACACACAACAACAAGATAAAAAAAATCTATGAAAAAACAAATGAACCACCCTCAAACATGATCAATGCAGGGATCTACCACTTCAACTCATCTATCTTCTCGTATATTAAAAAAATCCCTAAATCACCAAGAGGGGAATACGAAATCACAGATGCCATCAACATGATGGCCACCAAGAAATCAATACATGGGATCACCATCAAACAATGGAGAGATGTTGTCTACCCATGGGACCTTCTTGATGCAAACCAAGAAAAACTACAAAAACTACCTGAAAAACGACAGGGAACCATTGAAAAACATACAACACTCAAAGGACCTGTAAGCATTGGAAAAGACACCATCGTAATGAATGGAGCATATATCGAGGGCCCAGTCATCATCGGCGAAAATTGTAAAATCGGACCAAACTGCTACATACGACCCTACACATCAATTGGAAACCATTGCCATATAGGTAATGCCTGTGAAGTCAAAAACTCAGTGATCATGGATCATAGTAATGTACCGCATCAAAGCTATGTAGGTGATAGTATCATCGGCAGTCATTGTAACCTTGGATCAGGGACAAAAATTGCAAATCTCCGCCTAGATAAAAAAGATATAAGGCTTATACATAATGGAATTAATAGAAATACCAGACGACGAAAACTTGGAGCAATATTGGGGGATAACGTACAAACAGGGATCAATGCTACAATAAATACAGGAACAATCATTGGTAATAATGTCTTCATTGGACCTGGTTCAATAGCACAAGGAGCACTTAGTTCTTCTTCCCGGGTATTATAAAACGAATTACTCTTCCTGAGTTTTATATAATTCCCAGTATCTACCTTTCTTCTTCAAGAGTTCTTGATGAGTGCCACTCTCAACAATCCGTCCTTCATCAAGGACGTGAATAGTATCAGCACTTCTAACTGTTGAGAGACGATGTGCAATTATAAAAGTTGTACAAGTTTTCGATATCTCATCAATTGCTTTTTGGACAAGTTTTTCAGATATTGTATCTAAAGAACTAGTTGCCTCATCTAAAAATAAAATTTCTGGTTTACGAATCATTGCCCGTGCAATAGCTACTCTTTGTTGTTCACCACCAGATAAAGCCATGCCTCTATCCCCAACAAATGTGTCATATCCACTTGGTAATTTGCTAATAAAGTCATGTGCATTTGCTTTTTTTGCAGCGTCAACAATTTCTTCATCTGAATAATTTTTACCAAAAGATATATTTTCTTTTATCGAAGCGTTAAAAATAAAGGTGTCTTGACTTACAAAACCAATTTTTTCAAGAACCGAAAAAATATCATATTCTTTTATATTTATATCATCAATATATATACCACCTTTGCTTACATCATAAAGCCTTAGCATCAAATTGATTATTGTAGATTTGCCAGTACCAGAAGGACCTACTAAAGCTGTTGTTTTATCTTTTTTTATATATAGATCTATGTTCTTTAGAAGGATGTCTCGATCTTTATGTGAAAATGTTACATTTTTAAAAAATATACCTTCTTTGAGTTGTTCAAAT
>Ga0272442_10009176_pt1 | contig 12407 bp, 12 predicted proteins | sample SSMForm2O_FD_200262 | JGI IMG/M metagenome (GOLD analysis project Ga0272442, IMG submission 200262) | Marine sediment archaeal communities from Little Sippewissett salt marsh, Falmouth, MA, United States - SSM-Form-2O | ecosystem: Environmental > Aquatic > Marine > Wetlands > Sediment ... | reverse complement strand
CGAACCCACGCTACTGTGCCATATGCGTCTTCTGCTGTCTACTCCTCTTTTGCGAAAAAGTTTCGCCGCATCTTCTCTAGAACCCCGCCACCTGGCGGCTTTCCTCACTCATGCGTCAGGGCTGGCAAAGGGCACTCTTCACTGCCGCCGAGGCTGTTCCATGCGGGTCTGTTCTTCGGCCTGGCCGTTGCGATGCCGGTGATTGTTCTCATGGCACGCGAGTTCAACGATTTCCACGGGAAGTACTCGGCGTTCGGCCAGAACTTCATGATGTCCGTGCTGTTCATAGGCATGCTGTACCGCCGGGGCGGCTCACGCGGCCAGTCGCTATATATTGCCCTGTTCAAGTTCGTGGGCACGTTGTTGCCGTGCATAATGTGCTATGTGAAACACCCGGAGCTGGAGCTACTCAACTTCATATACGTCGCGATCTTCGTCGCCGACGTCGCGTATCTCTTCATGCTGCACGGATACCTCCGCAGAGAAGGGCTCAACCCGTGGACGCGTGTATGACCGGTTGGTTTGGGGACGACAGCGGTGCCGGAAGTGTTGTTCTCGTCAGTGCGCATACCGGGAGACATGGCGATGGCGAGGGCGGCGCCGATGACATGTGCGAGGGGGACGGCGGCGACATTGGGGCCCATGCTTTTGACGAAGAGGGCGCCGCCGGTGACGAATTCGAAGGTGACTTTCCCGATAAAGCCTGCCAGCACGGCGCCGACCAGGACCGCGCCCAGCCGGTCGCGAGATCGGAGAGCACGCCTGAACCAGGCGAGCGCCACGTAGACCCAGAGCGCACTGTCGAGACCCGACAGTCCACGGTATGTAACGAACTCGCGCTGCAACAGCAGGACGCCTGTGGGGATCGCCACGGTTGCCGCGGCCAGCAGCCATGCCGTGTGCCGGCGGCTGATGCGCAGGGCGAGGGGCAGGAGCGCACAGAACGCGAGCAGGTCCCAGAAGAGGTGCTCGCCGCTCCAGTGCGTCCAATGCGATGTGGCAACGCGCCAGATCTCGCCCCGCACAACGAGCGCGCGGTCGAACTCTAACGCCCTCGACAGACCTGGCGTGAGGTACACGAGGCATGTCACACAGGCGGCCGCGAGCGCGGCGCCCAGCGGGCGCCACGCTTCGGGTTTCAACGAGGGCGCAGCCGTCGTCATCATTACCTCTCGCGGCGGGAGAACCGCTTCACGCCGAACGCGGAGAGAAGGACGATTCCGATGGTGGTGAAGGGGTCGAGCGCCCCGCCGCCCCCGCTGCCGGGCCGGGGTGCCCGGGCCGGGAATGACGGCTTGTTGCCGACGGTGTAGTTCCGGACGGGCTGGGACGCGCGCTGTGCCTGCGCCTGGCGTTCGACCGCAACGCGCGTGCGGTTTCGTCGTTCGATCCCGCGTTGTTTATATACTTCATCGCTGAGCACGATCATGCTGGTCTCATCGGTCACGAGCTGGTATTCGATCCCCAGGCTACGCTCGAGATCCTCCAGCTCAGCCGTGGGGAGGAGACCCATCATGCAGGCTTGTTTCTGTTGCTCGATCTGGTTGAGCGCCCACAGCCGTTCGATCTCGGGGTTGTCCACGTCGGTCACCGGGAACTCGAACTCGGCTGAATAGGTCTTGTCCTCGCCGGTCAGCTTGGCGTGCAGCGAGACCCTGGCCTTGCCGGCCTTCTCGTAACGGCCGAAGAGCACGAGCTGGTCGCCGCGGTAGATCTTGCCGATGTGCTCGTCGGTTTTCGCGAATGTTTTGACGCCGCTGATTGAGATTGACGCGTCGTGGAGCGATTCGGACAGGACCTTGCCCTTGGCGAGCATGATTTGTCCCACGATGTCGTCCTGGTTTGAGACCCCGACGGAGAACCCGCCGGTCAGTTTCCCGATCATCTGCATGAGGGGCCAGTTCGCGCTGTTGCCCATCACGAAGCCGAAGATCCGGACATCGTGTTTGGCCAGGAGTTCGCGGAAGGCTTTCGGACTGAGCAGGCCTGTATTGGTGACACCGTCGGTGACGAGCACGATGCTGGTGGCGCGGTCGTCATCCAATTTCCGGAGCGCCTCGGACATTCCGGCGTGCAGGTTCGTGCTGCCGCCGGCCTTGATCTTCTTGACGCGTTTCAGCCAGGTCCGAACGTTGTCCGGCGTTGCTGCCACCCACCCGCGGGTCAGTTCATGTGCGGACTGGTTGAAGGTGATGATGCGGAAGCGGTCATGCGGCCGCATGCCGCCTATAGCTTTGGCGACGCCGTTGGCCAGCATCTGGATCTTGCCGCCCTGCATGCTGCCGGAGATGTCGAGGATATAGACGTAGTCGGCGCCATTTGTCAGCGGTCCGAGGTCGATGCCCGGCGTAACGACCATCATGAAGGTGCCGGGCTTGTTCGGGTCGGCCCGGTAGGGGATGACCTCGAAGCGGCCGGGCAGGTTATCGGCCAGCCGGTAATAGATGACGAGATCGCGATTCAGCGATGTGTCCTGTGCGGCGAGGTCGATGACGTAGTTGTTCTGGTTGGTCGACTGGATTTGCGCGGCGTTCTCGTAGCCGGGCACGCGAACATCCACGATGGGGTGCGCCGACTTGATGACTGCATGTACCGAGAACTGGCCGTCGACTTTCTCGTTTTGGGTCCAGAACTGCGTGGCCAGCTCGTCGGTGCCCCCGGATTCCAGCGGGTAGAGCAGGCGCGCTACGCCCGTATCGATGTGGAGGGGCTGGTAGTAGACGAAGCGCATCTTCGTTTCGCCGTTGGCACGGATGGGCGAAACGTAGAACTCGAACGTCTGGTAGGAGTTCTTCTGTGCCTTGCCGGTGTCGTTGCCTTTCTGCTTCTCTTCCTCGTATATCTTGTCTACCTCGTCCTTGGAGAGGACCTCCCCGTTCAATTCACGTTCCCCGGCCCAGATCGTCATCTCCGAGAGACTGGCGCTCTTGGGCAGAGGAAACGAGTATATGCCTTCCAGATCCTTGGCGTTCGGATTGAAGAACACCTGGGTGACTTCGATGCGTGCGAAGCCGTTGTTGACCACGATATCCACGTGATGGCTTCGCATTCGGATGGGCTGGTCGGGCGAGCTGTTCGGTGTGAGCGTACCGGCCGCCAGTCCGTTGGATACCAGGCCCACCGCCACGGCTATGATTCCCAGTACTACTGCGGTTCCTGTTGCTTTCCTCGTTGTCATTGCCTTCCTCCTAGCTGCTTGTCTGGTTCCTGGCCTCCGCCACACATATTGCACGGACCATGCCATCGTCTGCCGGAAAGACGGAACTCGCGTTCTGCCAAGTACTTAGAATCGAGCCGCAGGTGGCATCGGGTTTCGGTCGGTGTTCACGGCGTGCACGGAGACGGGCATTGGGTGTCGGTTGTGGGAGTGGGAGCGGGAGTGAGGAGTGTGTGGGTGTGTGGGTGTGTGGGTATGTGGGTGTGGGAGGGGGGCGGCCGGCGGCAGGGAGCCGCCGGCCGGCTGTCGGTTGGGGTTAGGAGGTGAGGGTGATGGTGTTCCAGGTCCAGTCGGAGCGGACGTCACCGTCATCGTTCAGGACTGTCCGGTCGTGCACCGAGAGCCGGAGGCAGTACGGGCCGAGCGGAAGCGTCGACACGTTGAGACTGCCCAGCGGTCCCGCCACCACGGGCGAGAACCGGCCGGCCGGGGTGTAGGCCATCTTGGATGTGGTGAGTTCGGTCTGTGTGGGGCCGACCCAGTGCAGCTGGTAGCTGCGGAAGTGGTCGTCACTTGCCGTGCCCTCGATCGCCAGGGGGCCGGCAGCCTTGCTGACGGTGCTGCCGGGCGTCGGGGCCGAGATGGCGGCGGCCGGTGTGATGGCGGTGTTGTGGAGGAAGACCAGTTGTGTGTCGCAGTACGGGTTGTCGGCTTCGTCCCACACGACCAGGATCGCCGTCATGGTACCCTCCAGTCCGACGGTGTTCCATTTATGGATGGGTCCGTCCCAGACCTTGTTGGTTCCTTCCGCCAGCTTGGTGAAGCCGGTCGGCGTGGCGCTGTTCGGGCCAAGCCCCATGATGCGGGGGTCGGCGGAATCGACGAATCCGGCGGCGCAGAAGAGCTTCCACTTCTTCACTTTACTGCCCCAGATGATACCGCTGACGGTTGTGTTGCCGCCGAACGGACGTGTGTCGAACGGAGCGCCGTTCAGCATTCCGTGCGTTGCGAAGCCGGAAGCGTCTATGTCGGCGACGGACACCGGGCCGATCCGATTGATGCCCGCGGTGACCCAGTCGATATCCAGCTCGTAGTGTTTTCCCTTGTGCGCTGTATAGGGTGCGCAGTCGTGCGGTGTGCCGACCACGTTCTGGTCGACAGGCATTTCGTGGATGATGACGCCGTCGGAGTTCCGCACCTTGATGATGACGTCGGGGTAGCTTTCGCCGAACCACGTCGCTTCGCGGTCGAACACGGAGGTATCGAACCACACGTTGAACGTGCCTGCGGCGTCGGTGATGTCCTCGCCCAGGGGGTCGTAGTAGGGACCGGTGCCGCCGCTCTGGTCGACGTCGAGCACCTCGACGGTCAGACCCGGCAGGGGGTTGCCCGTTGCCTTGTCCCTGACCACGCCGCCGATGTGCCAGTCGGCCGGTGCGATGATGAACAGCTCGATGACCCCGAGGTCGATGAGTCCGTCCTTGATTCTTCCGATGCTCACCGTATCGACGATGCGCCCGTTTTTCGCGAGCTTGAGTTTCCTGGGCGTGGCTTTGCCCGTGACGGACAGGTCGAACGCGTTGTTCCGCACCTTGGCGGACGCAAGGAGTGCGCCTTGTTTGTCATACGCCTTGGCGACCACGCCCTTGACTTTCTTTCCGTTCGATCCGTTACGCTGTCGGACTTCGCCCTTTATACGGAGTTTCTTCTCCGCCAACTTTGTGCTGCTTGCTCGCTTACTCATGATCCTTCCCTTTCTTGTTCACTGACATTCGCTGTTTCTTTCACCGGTCTGTTCCTGATAATGGCATCACCTCCTTCTGCTTGTGCGGTCCTGTTCAGAACGTTCCCATCGAGCGCAATGTAGAGCAGTTGTCCGGAAAGAGGAAATTATGTGTTCTGACAGGGGCCATCAGGTTTCGTGATGGGTTGTGGGACGGGAGTGGGGGTTCTTGGACGGGACTAACCCTTCGGCTTCGCTCAGGGACTTCGTCTGAGGGGGCGGTGCCCCTTTTGTACTGTCGCGGGTGGGGGGGTGGGGCGTATAGTCTGGGAAGAAGGAGCGATGCAATGAGTCGGGAAGCGTGCAATGATGAGATGTCCGGTGTGCAAGAGAGGGCGGTGTGAGCCGGAGGAGCTGTGCGACGGGCTGGAGGTGGTTACGTGTCCTGCCTGCGGCGGCCACTGGATTCCGTCGGGGAACTACTCGGCGTGGCTGAAGGAGCATGGCGAGGGTATGCCGGGAGGGGAGTCGGCCGAGATCGAGATCGACGTGAGTGACGTGCACGGGGCGAAGGTGTGTCCTGATTGCGAGAAGATACTGCTGAAGTACAAGGTGGGTCACGGGCTGGAGTTCTTTATCGATCACTGTCCCGGATGCGGCAGCATCTGGTTGGACAAGGGCGAATGGGAAGCTTTGCAGGCGAAGAACCTGCATGACGAGATCCGCAGGGTACTGTCGGCGCCGTGGCAAAGGAAGCTGCGGGACGTTGACATGCGCGAGAAGGTCGAACGGGCCTACGCGAACTGGTTCGGCCCGGACACGTACGAGGAGGCGAAGGAGATCCGCCGATGGCTGCAGGACCAGCCGCAGCGCAAGGCGATCCTCGCGTTCCTGGGCGATGACGATCCGTATGACGTGTGAGTGGGAGCAGTGAAGGCCGTGAAGTACATCCTGACACAACAGCCGTTGCCGCGGATGATGAATCGGGTGTCGAGCGTTGGTGAAGCAGCGTAGATACCGGCGGTAATTCCCGGCATCCGAACCAGCTTGCCTTCTTCCGGAGGGCGGTGTAGGGTTCGTTCGCCGTGACGCTGGTGCCCGGGACGCTTATGTATTCCTGCGAGAACGCGGCTTCTACGGCGAGAACGTAGTCGGGCAGCCAGTCCTCCAGGACGATCCCGGCGGCGGGCGCTGCCTTCTCGGACGAGGAGCGACGACGCGCCACCGTTCCATGTCCATATGCCGGAGTTGTTGTTCTCTGTTACTCCGACATCCGAATCGAGACTTGTGTCATCCGAGAAGAAGACTCGGCCGTTAGGCCTTCGGCCATCCCGTTGCACAGCCCGAGGCCATCAGGCACACGGATGCCGCCAGCGCCGGCCGTATCCAGGGCGACAGTCTACTCTTCATGGTTCGCCGCGCACAGAGCATGCGTTTCGGTTGGTGTCGGAGCGTTGTGCCCCGCCAATGAGATGGCGCCGACTGGGCAGTTGGAAGCGCACAGGCCGCAGCCGTGGCACACGGCGGGGTCTATCCGGCGCGGGCTGCCCTTCGGGGCCGGCGTGAGCGCGCCGAAGAAGCAGCGCTCGTCGCAAGCGCCGCATCCCGTGCACTTTTCCGTGTCAACCTGGAAGATGTGTTCGCCCCGGAACATCATCCGGGCACCGGCCAACGTGTATGCGAGCCCCAGGCATTCGCCGGGCCGGCAGCTGCAGACGCCGATGATGAAGGGTGTGTCGAGCGTCCATATCGTATGAATAAGCCCGCGCCGTTCGAAATCGCGGGCAAGCTCCATGGCCTCCTCCACGGTCAGCCGCTCCCCCTCCGAGCCGGAGTCCGGCTGGTCGTCCAGCAGCTCGCGTGGGTAGCTGCCCAACCCGAAGCAGTAGCGTTCGTCGTTCTTCCCGACCATGTGCTTGCGGCATACGCATGGGAAGAGGTTGATCTCGTCAGCCAGGCCGAAGACTTTCTCGACATCATCTATCGTCAGGACCTGCCCGAAATGGATGGGCTTCATGCGCATGGTAACGAGGCGTTTCACGGCCCATCCGACTATCGGCACATCCACGAGCCACAGCCTGCGTTTGGCGACTCCCACTCCCTCGGCCTCGCCCCTGAGCAGCCAGTGCATCGCATCGCGAAAGCGCCGACTGTTCCTAACCAGGTCGGCCGAGTAGTTCCGCGCCTGCAGATACCACTTCCGTCCCGCGCCATGTTTCATGCAGAACTCGCACATGATGGCAACCTCGCAACCTCGTGAAGTCTCTCTCTCATAGGATTCTGCCCGCAATCCGTCAAGCAGAATGACAGAATCTGTCGTGGGTGGGAGGAGCGGGAAGTGGGTGGGTTTGTGGGAGATGCAAGGTCGCCGGGACTTGACGGGGAAGAGCAGGTGCCGCAGAATCCCGGCATGGCGGTGAAGAAGGCAGTGAGGATTGGGCTGCTGATCGCGTCGCTGGCGGCGTGGACGGCGGCGCTGTGCGGGTACCAGAACCTGGTGGGTTGGCACGTCGCCGTGACGCTGGTGTTGTGGCCGCTGTTTCCTGTCGCATGGTGGCGGGTGAAGAACCCGCTATGGCCGGCGGGCGGCGCGTGGGCGTTGTTCGCGGCTATGCTCGCGTGGGTGGCGGTGCTTCGGCCTTCGAACGATCGCGAGTGGGTGGTCGAGTTTTCGCGGCAGCCCCGGATCGAGATCGAGGGCGACAGCGTGATCGTCCACGACCTGCGCGATTTTCGCTGGGCCGCGGACGGCGGTGTCAAGCCGGGCTGGAAGGTCCGGACCTACGATCTCGGCAAGCTGTCCGAGCTCGAGTTGATGGTGGAGCCGTTCAAGGACTCCGATCTGATGGCGCATGCGATGGTGGGCTTCGGCTTCGGGGACGACGGTCGCCTGGTGGTTTCCGTGGAGGCGCGTCGCGAGGAAGGGGAGCGCTATGGATTGGTGAGGGGGTGCTTCCGGCAGTTCGAGCTTTTCTACGTCTTCGGCGACGAGCGCGATTGCCTGTCGTTAAGGGCGGTCCAGCGGAAGACACGGCTCTATGCCTTTCCCGTGAAGGTGACGCCGGAGTGTGTTCGGGCGCTGTTCCTCGATCTCGTGGCGTCGGCCAACGACCTGCACGAGAAGCCGCGCTTCTACCGCAGCATCAGCGTGAACTGCACCACGGCGATGGTGAAGCACGTGGACAAGAAGTTCCAGACGGACATCGGGCTGCGGTTCAAGACGCTTTTCCCGGGACAGACGGGAAAGCTGCTCCACGAAATGGGCTACATGGCAACGGATCTGGCATACGAGAAGGCCAAGGAACGGTTCCGGTTGGACGAACGGATCCGTGAGCACGTGGGTGACCCGGAGTTCTCGAGGGTGATCCGGTGTTATTGAGGAGGGAGAGGCGGGGGAGTGGGGTCTTTCCCGGGTAGCGCGAGGCCGAGCCGGGGCTTGAGGGACAGGACCAGCCATTTCTTCCAGACAAGGGATTTGCCGTTGAAGAAGGCGGCCAGGCGTACGGAGTCGATCTGTGCGAGGTCGAGCGACACCTCTTCACCCACGATCGGGACCAGCCGGAGCGTGCGGTCGGAGAGGATCGCGACGCCGGGCGACTGCAGGGCGCCGTTGACAATGAGGCTTTCGGCGAGCTCGCCTTCGGCCGAAGAGAGCGACTCCTTCAGCGATCGGACCTTCCCACCCACAACGCCGTAGACCAGTCCGATGACTCGTGTCTGTTTTCCGCTATGGCAATCTGCGATGGGGTGCTATACTGCCGACACGTGGGGACGGTTGCTGGCAGGAAAGGAGGACACATGCCGAATATCACAGTGACGAATCATGAAGTACTGGATACTCAAGGAGCTGGCGCCGGTTGAGGGCTACCAGGTGCTATACGGCGGCAAGACCATCGGTCCGATCAGTCTTGCCGGGCAACGTGAAGAGGAAGATACGACCGATGACACTGACGACACGTAGCATTGTCGGGTTGATGGGCATGGTGCTTGTTTGGCCCGTTGTGGCGGGTGTGCAGAACTCATCGAGCGGGGAGCGCGTTGAGTCGGTAAACGTATCGATTCCGGCGCTGGTGTCGGTGGACCAGGCCGGCGTATTGGTTACGGCTACCGTTGTGTCGGGCGGCAGGCCGGCGGCGGGGCGGGCAGTGACGTTCAGGGGCGATCACCTGCTGTTTCCTTGCGGGAGGACAGCGATGACGGACGCGAACGGGGTTGCGGCGATTACCGTTGGCGTGGGCGCGACGCCGTCGGCAAGACTGAACGGCTCGGCCGTGACGGCGTTTCTGGAGGACGGCGGCGAGCGCGTTTCCGGTGACTGCCGTTTCACGGTGGTGCGGGTGAACGATCCGACGCCGAGGAAGCCGAAGATCCTGGACGGGCACTACGAGGACAACTCGATCTACACGGTGGTGCTCATCTACACGGTAACGCCCGTGGTTGAAGGCGTACCGGTGGACTTCTCGTTCGAACCCGGTGAGGGGCGTGGCGTAGATCACCCGGCGACGCTGGAGGAGAAGGACAGCGCCACGAACCCGAACGGCGAGGCGACGGTCAGGCTTCGCTCGAGCGATCTGCGCGAAGCGCCAACGGTACGGTGTACCTTCGAGGCCAGCGCGGGGAGCACGCACGTCGAGTTCGAGGGCATTACGGGCGTGAAGACCGTGGTCAAGTAGCGACAGGGCGAAAGCGGAGGTTCCGACGATGCGTGGCAGGCTATGCTCTTTCGTGCTGCCGGTTGTGATGGGAGCGGCCCTCGCGGGGGCTGCCGCGGCTAACGAGGACGTGCTCCGGAAGGTTGACGAGGCGGTCGAATCGGGGAAGTTCGACCTCTCGGTTGTCAAGGCCGTGAACACGTTGCCTCGTGACGAGCGATTGGCGGCCGCGGCGGAGCTCGCCGAGTCAGGTCATCCCGCAATGCGTACCCAGGCGGTGTTGATTCTGCGGAACCTGCCGGCGCCGGCGGTGACGAAGGTGATGCGCAAGCTGCTGGAGGACGAGGACGTCACCGTCCGGGTGAGAGCAGCGGCTTTTCTCGCGAAGAAAGCGGGCGATACGAGAGCCCGTGATCTGCTTGTCGAGCAGTGTAGGAACAGCGATCCACGTGTCGCGGCGTCGGCGCTCAGTGCACTCGGGCAGCTGCGCGGCAAGGAAGTCGCCGGCGTGTTGCGCGAGCTGATGCTGGATCGAGCGAGGGACAGGGCGGCTCGCGCGGCGGCCATGCTGGCGGCCGGTAATGCGCGGGCCGAGGAGTGTACCGCGGCCCTGGTGCAGTTGCTGGATGACAAATCGCTCCGCAAGATGCATGCGAAGGATACGATGCGCATGTGTGACCTGGCAGCGGCGGCGCTGGAGCAGATCCACCGGGTCAACTACATAGGCAAGCCCGGGAGTTACTTCACCGCGTCGGTCGAGGCGCGGGACCGGGGTATTGAGATCTGGAGGAAATGGCACGTGGATCGTGGCGGCCAGGCGATGGGGCGGGAGGTCGCTCGGGTGAAGTACGTGGATGCGGTGTTGAGGAAGTGCCTGGAGAAGCTGTCGGGCACGCCGTCGGCGGAAGAGCGCAGGGCGGTTCGGACGGCATTGACGGCCACGCTGAAGACGCGACTGTGTCTGGGTGACATGCCGGGGGTTGACGCGGTGGTGGCGCCGAGCGTGGGGGACCTGTGGCGGATGCTGCAGGTGATGGAAGAGAAGTCGTGGTACAAGCTGTTGAACTGCTGGCGCGAGCTGGAGCACGCCTATAAGACGAAGTTCCTGCCCGGCTACGGCGGGGGGCAGGCGGCGCCGGACAGGCAGGCCGCGGATTTCGTACTGTTCGCGGGTGGCGAGCCGCGGTTCCCGCGCATATGGGCGTGGTCGTTGTGCCGCGACTTCGCCGAAGTGTACCCGAAATCCAAGCACGGCGGGGGTGTGGCGGCGCTGAGGGTGAAGGTGGAGACAGAGTTCGAGGAGAAGAAGATGCAGGTGGTGCTTCACGGCCGGATCGCTGTGCTGGAGCCGAACCGCGGGCGGACAGAGGAAGGCATGGTGCCGAGCGGGGGGACCGCGCTGGCGAACCTGATGGATCGGGAACCGTCGAACTGGGCGGCGCACAGGAACTGGGTAGAATACATGAAACGGTTCGACCGCCATCTTCCGGTATACTGGTTCCTGCGGAAGATGTCGGACCTCTACCCGGGCAACGAATGGCTGTTTCTCGGGGACGCGATATACCAGCAGCGCATAAGGAAAGACTCGAAGCGCGCACTCACGGCAGCGGACAAGGCGTTGATCCTGAACCCGGAGAATGCGAAGGCGCACGCAGTGAAGGGAATGATACTGCTTGCGTCGGGCGGCTCGAAAGATGTGGCGTTGCGGGAGCTGCGCCGGGCGTACGAGCTGGATCCGACATCGATCGGCGGAGAACCGGAGACGCTGGAAGCCGCGGTGCTGCTGCTGGAAGGCATGCGCGAGGGTGGGCGAGGCGACCCGGCGCTGTGCGCAAAGACGCTTGGCGAGCTGCGCGTGATGGGGTCGTCGCACCCGCTGAAGTCCGATGCCAGGTTCAGGGCTAGTTCGTCAGCGGCCGCGAGGGCGGCCGATTGAGATTGTCTTTCCGGTGGCGAGGTCGACGCGCATTTCGATGGGTTGGATGACGAGCAGCCTGCCCTCGATGGTCAGAGCGGCGCCCTGACGCTGACCGGTTGTCATCCTCCACATCACCTGGCCGCCCTGGTTTCTTGCCGACACGGTTTGACCGTCGTCCGAGAGCGTGAACGTCATGCCCGTGGCGGGGTCGGTCACGGTCCTGGCGTTCTTCGAGGCCTTCGCGGCCGCGGCGGCCTTGAGGATGGCGCGTATGCGGAGGGCTGCCTCGATGGGGAGGTCTTTCCGCTTCAGCGTCTTCTCGAGGATCGGATGGATCTTCTCTCCCATCTCCTTGAGCGCCTTGCCGGCGGCTTCGCGCTTGGCGAACTGCTTGTGGTTGAGCTGCTTGACCAGGGCGGTGATTTCTTTGGAATCCGCGGGTGTCTTCTCGATGTCATCCTTGTCCTTGGCGACGGAAACCGTGGAAAGGGCCAGGCAGAGCAGACAGACGAGAGTTCTTCTCATTGGAGCGCCTCCTTGCTGCGATCGTACGCTTTGCCGAGGCTAAACCCGGCAGGACATACTTGTCAATGGCGGGTGCGCGGTTTCTGCTACCGCGGGAATGAAAGAAGCCGTATACTCTCGGCATGCCGTTGTTCCTGTGCAGGAAATGGATGCTGCTGCTGCTGATCGTGGTTGTGAGGAAAGGGGATGCTATGAAACACGTTGTGTGTGTTCTTGTTCTTGGGTTGGTCTCGGCTGTTGGGGCCGAAGAGTTCTACCTGGATGACGCTGACGGCAAGACGCATGGGCCGTTCGAGCTGAAGAAGGGCATTGCTGACGCACAACCCTTTTTGGCGTCATTCGGAGGCCGAACTCGCGCTCAACCGGTGCTGAATGTACCGGAGCGGTGACTTGCAGGGCAAGAATTGGGCAAGCTACGGCGTGGCGCAGGTC
>Ga0272442_10009175_pt1 | contig 12409 bp, 4 predicted proteins | sample SSMForm2O_FD_200262 | JGI IMG/M metagenome (GOLD analysis project Ga0272442, IMG submission 200262) | Marine sediment archaeal communities from Little Sippewissett salt marsh, Falmouth, MA, United States - SSM-Form-2O | ecosystem: Environmental > Aquatic > Marine > Wetlands > Sediment ... | reverse complement strand
AAACAGAGACAAGAACGCAAAGGAAATATGCGATGTGTTCGTAAATCATTGACAGACAAAGAGTTCTGGCTGGTTGTGCTGAGGAGGTCATAGTACCCCAAGGCCTATGACGGGGTTTGTAAACCCTTGCCAACAAATGACTAATGAAGGCTACATAAGAACTTATGAAGCTGGCCGTGAGGCAACCGAGAGCGTACCGTAGGCCAACCGTAACCCTTTGGTGCAAGTTTTGGTGCGCCTCACCGGCTCATGTGATCCGTATCTTCGTGATAACCTGATGAATATGATGCGCCGCCAAAGTGACTTGGCACTGCTCAGTTCTCCGAAATCAGCTCCCACCACAACCTGGGATAATCTTCACCTTTTCTCCTCCCTGAGACCGCACACATTCGTCTGGCGGCTTCTTTGAAGATCCCAAAGCCCGGTGGTGACGTTGACGGTGTGGCGGTGGCCTACCATGCCGCCCGAGTATTGGGCTCGCGCGGGCGCAACGGACATGGATAGGGTCATTGCCATCGGCAACACTCTCATAGTTTACACACCTCCTAACGGTATGAGAAAGAACCTCGGACGCCTGGCGGCTAGAACGCGCGGCGGGTCAGACTGATATCGTCAATGTAGATTCGGCCCTTGCCGCCGGGCTGGGAGTTATTGCGGTTGCCGACGCCGATAAACAGTCTACTGACCGAAGTAAGGTCTACGCCTGCTCCTCCCAGATCAGCGAAAGCAATGCGCCATTCCTGCCACTCGGTTGTCCGCACCATGGCTGGACCGGCGTGGACGACGACAACAACTCGGCCGGCGCTGTCTTCAATCCCTACGTAGAGATACTCTGGGTCATTATCCGCGTCGCCGCAGAAATACAAGGTCAACGCGTCCGCATCGCCAACCGTCCAGTCTTGCGGCGTCTCCCACGTCCGCTGGATTTCAGAGTAGAAGGGACTGGCGGAGTTGTCGTAGTACAACGGCGTGGACTGCCGGCCGCCGTGCACAATCTCTGTTTCCATGAACGTGGTGCGGTAAGGTCCAATATCATGTCCGACTATGGAACCCGTGCCATTGTCGCAGCCGTCGATCCACGTTTGGAAGACGGCCTCGCCGGCCTCCATATTATTTGTGTAGCTCTCGAAGTCGTCCACCGTAACCACTGCGATGGCGTGCAAGTCTGTGGTGAAGAAACTCCAAACCCTGCCTTTCCATGGATTCTCAGGGTCCGCTTCATCGACGGCATCGATCCGCCAATAATACGTCTTGCCGTCCGGCAACGCGCCAGCGTTGTACGTTGTTACGTCAGAAGAGAGACGACCATAATAGACCTCCGGATCGCCGACCGCCGCATTGGCGACGAGATCTTGGTCTTCTCCAAAGTAGATGTCATACTGCATGCCGATTCCACGGCATTCCCAGCGGAGAAAGGTCCGTGACCGAGCGTACTTGACGACACCATCTGGAGGATCCGGATTGACGATACAATCCGAAAGGGCAAAGCTCCATACAACACCTGGACACGACGCTCCCGGATCCGCTTCGTCAATCTCATCCACTCGCCAGTAGTAGGCCTTGCCCCATTCCAACTCACCGGGATCATATGCGGATAATTCAGCCGCAAAACGGCCACGGTAGACCTCTATAGTCTCTACTGTTGCCTGAGCTACCGCTTCCAGGCTATCTGCAAAGTAGACGTCGTGTAACAAGGCCGGCCCGCCGGGCTTCCAAGATAGGATCGGCGGCGGGATCAGATCGACAGTACCATTTTGTGGATGGGGGGCAGAAGCCGTGCATGGGAACGGACCTCCATACAACTCCCATACCAGTCGCGGGTAATCCACACCCTCCACGATATACCACACATCCTCGGTGCCGTTGTCCGTCTCTCCCATAAGGTCCCAGCCGGCCTCAAGAAACGTACTGGCTGTTTGCATGGCGAAGGTGTTCTTACCAATGCCGCCATCACTGGTTTTGCGCTTGGAGGTCTCGATATCCCAAAAACAAACGGTAGCAGATCCAAGTCCGACCAGACCGCCGACGTACAGGTCCCCAGTGACCGCACCCGTGCTATAGCTCTTAGCAATGCTGCCGCTATCGTCCCCCACCAGGCCGCCAACATGGCTATCTCCGGCAACCGCGCCGGTGCTGTAACTGGCGGTTATGTCGCCCTGCCAGTTGTAGCCAACCAGGCCGCCGATGTAGTGACCGGTTCCGCTGACCGCACCGGTGCTGAAGCTCGTAGCAATCCGCCCTGTGTTGACGCCCGCGAGGCCCCCGACACTGTGCTTCCCAGTCACATCAACGGTACTGTAGCTGGTGGCGATGTCGCCACCATAGCTACTCCCCACAAGGCCGCCGACACCCCCATCCCACGAGCTCCCTCCGTTGACTGTGCCCATGCTGTAGCTGTGGGTAATGCTGCCTCGATGCTGGCCGACCAGCCCCCCAACATCACCGCCGGTACCCTCAATCTCCACTGCCGTCAAACCCAAGTTTGACACTACGGCTTCCCAGCTCAATTCTCCGAACAGCCCCAGGCGACTATCGCCCTGGATGTGCAAGTTGCTGATGATATGCCCGTTACCGTCAAAAGTCCCGTCAAACCAGGGAATGACAGCCGTGGACCAAGTGATCCCGGAGAGATCCACGGACGCATCCAAACGGTAATGGGCCGAAGGCTGGAACCACACGGTGCCCAAGTCCCGGGGACTGCGAATCAGATATGGTTGCTCAGCCGCTCCCAGTCCCTCCGGCATCACGGGGCTATCTCCGACATGGTAACGTAACCGGGGATAATCACCCGGCGCAGTCTCCCAGTAGTCGCAGGTGCCGTTAAGCGTCTCATCCACAAAATCCCAACCCGCGTTAAGGAAGGTATTGATGTTCTGCATCTCGGCCGTAGTCCGACCCGTGCCGCCCTCGCTGCTTACCGATCCGGCGGCCTCGACGTCCCAGAAACTCGAGTGGGTGCGACCTTTGTTTGCCCCTACGAGCCCGCCGACGTGCGAATCCCCTTGGACCGAACTCGTGCTGTAGCTGCTGACGACGTAGCCGTCCCGCAAGTTCTCGCCCACAAGACCACCGACATGGTCACCTCCGGTGACGGCGCCGGCGCTGTAACTCGTGGCGATGCTGCCGCCGTTTTCGCCCACGAAGCCGCCGACCCGTAAGTCCCCTTCAACGGCATTTGTACTGCAGCTTGCGGTTACGTGACCGTAGTTTGTACCCGCGACTCCGCCAACAGCCTCACGGGCGACAAGGCTGCTGTCGCTGTTGCTTGTGGTAACGTTGCCGTCGTTTGTGCCCACCAGCCCGCCAACACGCGAACTACCTGCAACTATTCCCGTACAGGAGCAGTCGGTCACGTAACCGTCATTGCGCCCGGCGAGGATTCCGATATCGCTGCCGGTACCAGTTACCTTGGCGTCAAGGATGCTGAGATTCAGTGCCTTGCCATCCTCGATCAAACCTATCAAGCCGAGATGGTCGTGGCCATCGACGGTCAGGTTACTGATGCTGAATCCATTGCCATCAAGAACACCCGCAAAAGCGGCACCCTGGAAGCCGTTCTCTAGACTGACATCCGGAGCAAGCACTGCCCGATCAAATACCCGCCCGCCCGGCAGACCGGGATCGAGATCGATATCGTTGACCAGGACAAAACACTTGTCGTTCAGAACGGGGGCGTCCACCATAGCGATTGAGGCAAGCTGCTCGACCGTGGCGATTTCGTAAGGATGATCCGGGCTGCCGGTGCCACCGGAAAAGATGAGAACCTTGATTTCATAGGGTACAAAGCTAACGCGGTCGACAGCATAGACGGCAGATATGGTGTAGCAGACCAGTCCCGGCGCAGGACTCTCATCTACATACGCGTTGTCCTCTACGAGGTCTGCATTGATGACACCCCCATTTCGATAGATATCATATCCAAGCAGGCCTTCGCCGGTGAATGGAGCGAGCCAGCTCAGAGAGACCGCATTCTCTGCAGCGGTGGCCCGCAGTTCCCTCGGACTGTGTTCATCGACAAGCTCTATCAAATGATTGTCACTTCGCTCCAGGTTAAGTCCTCCGCTTGGCTCGCCGAATGAGTTCGGCGTATAATAAGGAGAAATACCCAGCATGTAATCCAGAGAAAATCGCCCCGTCTGGCGATCGGTTAGAATATGAACCTGGCCAACAACCGAACCGGGCTCTGTCGCCACGTCGTTCCCGTCACCCACCCACCAGTAATATCCCTCTCGCGCCGGGCTCAGGGCCTCCTGTTCAAGCGCGAGGTTCGGATCATAGAGGATTTCTGCGCTATAAGCCCCTGTACACGCAACCTTGTCGTCCGCAACGGCCCACCCCTGAGGAAGACATATGCCGAAATAGGGCTGCATCGCGCCTCCTGCAGTCGCTGCCTCAACGAGAACTGTGAACGTCTCGCCCGCGACAATGGAGGAAGGTTGTTCAATCGACTCGAACTCCAGACAACCTGAAAAGAAGACAAGCGGACACACTAGCGGAATAGCTCTTGCGTACCACTTCGCTCGTGACATTCTCCTTACCTCCTTACTGCACCTTCGATGTGCCTGCACCGATGCGTGGGGCAGTCTATTCATGGTTCAATTCTCGGCAGATTCGGGCAGCTCCCACCAAAGGCGCGGATAATCCTGGCCTTCGTCAATCCACCAGATGTCGTCGCTGCCGTTCTCGGTTTCGTCCACGAAGTCCCAGTCGGCGTCAAGGAAGGTGCTGGCGGTTTGCATCTCCGCGGTCGTCTTGCCTGTGCAATCCACAACCCACCATCCGCATAATGTCTGGCCCGAGGTTTCGGTATCCCAGAAGCAGTCAGCCACATGACCATCATTTTCTCCCACGAGCCCGGCGATGCCGAGCCACTCTGCCGACGCCTTTCCGTCGTTGACCAACCCTGCACTGTAACTCTGGGCGATGCTGCCATCGTTGGAGCCAACGAGGCCGCCAGCAAAACGTCCTCCACTGACCGCGCATGTGCTGTAACTGGTGGCAATGCGTCCGCTGCTCCGGTTCCAGCCTACGAGGCCGCCGATACGCTGATCATATCCTTTGACTGTCCCTGTGCTATAGCTTGCGACAATGCTGCCACGATTGGAGCCAACAAGGGCGCCGAGGATCCCACCGCCGTTAACGTTCACATCGACTACTCCCAAATTGGCTATCTTACCTCCGTCTCCGAGAACACCAAACACGCCTTGACCTTCGACCATCACATGCGAAATTCTGTGACCATTGCCGTCAAAAAGTCCGCGATAGTTATAGTCACTGCTACCGATTGGATAGAAACGCAAACCCATTAAGTCCAGATCATCAATCAACTTGAAGTGACAGTCCATCAGTCTCGGATTGTCTCCAATGGCGTTGAGTTGCTCTCCCGTCGAGACCAGGTAGGGACCACTGGGGTCGCCCTGCCCGCCGGCAAAAGCCGGCAGGCCAAAATCCGGCGGCACTTGCCAATAGAGCATGGGATACCCGCCACCGACAGGTTCTACCCAGATGTCGCGGGGGCCATCCGGCTGATCAACGAAATCCCATCCTGCTGCCATGAACGTCTCGGGATTCTGCATCTCATATGTTGTTAGACCCGTCCCGCCGGCGCTTGTTGTCTGATGGCTGGTTTCCACGTCCCAAAAACTCGAATTGACGGTGCCATCGTACGCGTTCATTTCATTGCGGACAGCAAGATCTCCCACAACATTGCTGCCAGTGACCATACCGGTGCTGTAGTAGCGTATATCGCGGTCATTGCGGCCAATGAGACCTCCCACATCGTTGGTGCCAGTGACCATAGCAACACTGTAGCTTTTCGTGACAATACCCAGATTGCAGCCCACGAGGCCACCGACAACACTGTCTGCCGTAACCGTACCGGTGCTATAGCTGATGCAGACAGAACCTCCTGCATTTCCCCAACCAGTGTATTCGGAGTAGATGTATCCCACAAGGCCACCGACATATTCGTATCCATTGACCGTGGCAGTGCTACAACATGAGGTGATGCTCCCGCAGTTGGAGCCCGCAAGTCCCCCGACGCTTTGATCCCCTGTCACCGCACCTGTACTCAGACAATTGGCAACTGCTCCATGAGGGCTAACGTCCCCCGCAAGGCCACCGACCGAAGAACCTGAGCCGGCGATCCTCACATCCACCAGACTCAAGTTCTTGATTGCCGCCCCGGATACGCGACCAAAAAGTCCTAGGTATCCCTCGCCCGTGATCGACAGGTTTCGTATTTCGTGACTGTTGCCGTCAAAGACTCCCGTGAAGGAAGACCCTATGAAACTCGGATCACACGGATCAGCATCCGGAGCAATCACAGCCCTGTCATACACGTACTCTGACAGATCAATATCCGCCATGAGCTTGAAGTGCTTGTCGTAGTCGTTCGGCTCGGCCCCGAGGGCGTTGAGATGCTCGGCCGTGTAGATCAGGTAGGGATCGTTGGGCTCGCCCGTCCCGCCGCCGTACTTCTGCCACGACAGAAGTGGGTATGTCCGCCCTTCAATGATCTTCCAGACGTCATTGGGGCCGTTCTCCGTTTCCCCGACAAAGTCCCAACCGGCGTCGAGGAACGTGCTGGCTGTTTGCATTTCGGCGGTAGTTAGGCCCGTGCCGCCCGCACTTGTGGGCTGGCCCGACCTCTCCACATCCCAGAAACTCGCGGAAGTAGTGCCGTACCGGGACCAGATGGGTGGGTCACTCCAAGTCCCAGTTGGCTCACCTGGGAACACAACTGAGAACCCACCGCTTCCTACGAAACCGCCAACGTTTACTTCTCCGGTAACGGTGGCGGTGCTATAGCTCGCGACAATATCACCAATGTTTGAACCTGCAAGTCCTCCTACATCCCAAATGCCACGGACCAGGTTGGTGCTATAGCAGGAGGTGATGCTGCCATCATTGCTTCCAACGAGACCGCCAGCGCCGAACCAAACAGTTCCGCTAACTTCACATGCGCTATAGCTCATGTGGACACTGCCATCCTCATTCGAACCCACAAGTCCGCCGACCGTAATACCTCCAGTGACTGAACCCCGACTGAAGCATGCAGTGATGTCGCCTCCCTTCTGCTCCCCGGCCAAGCCGCCTGCATATTGCTCACTGCCAACTACATCTACGTCGGTTACCCCGAGGTTCTTGACCTCGGCGTCCACCAACCTACCGAACAAGCCCAGATAGGTTGTTCCCGTAACCGCCAGATTGGAGATCACATGTTCATTGCCATCAAAGGCGCCGGTAAACGGAGTCCCTTGGAACGACAGGTCTGCATCGTAAGTATCCGGAGCGATCACGGCCCTGTCATACACATACCCGGACAGATCAATATCCGCCATGAGCTTGAAATGCTTGTCGTAATCGTTCGGCTCGGCCCCGAGGGCGTTCAGATGCTCGGCCGTGTAAATCAGGTACGGATCGTTGGGTTCACCGGTCCCGCCGCCGTATTTGCCCGAGGTGTTGCGGATGGCGAGACTGAAGTGTCCTCCAACAGCGATCGCTACAAAGTCTTTGCCTTCAGGGGGTGTTGCCTGCACGGTTGTGTGTTCTTCTCCCCAGGCAACGATAGAGCCGTCGGATTTTAGAGCCAGACCGCGTTCAGGGCCAGCGGCTATGGCCACAAAGTCATTACCCTCAGGTGGGTGGCCAAGTCCACCGCAACCCCACCCAACGATAGAGCCATCAGATTTGAGAGCAAGACTGTGTCCACCGCCCTGTTGGCGGCCTGGTATGGGCTGGCCACCAGCGGAGGCTATTGCTAGGTAATCATCGCCACCCGGGGGCGTGGCCTGGCCGCAATAGTACTTCTCTAACTTGTCGCTCCAGCCTAATACCCAGACGTCATTGGAGCCCCAACCCAATAGTGAGCCGTCGGATTTCAACGCCAGACTGTGATTCCCACCTGCGACTATTGCTACAAAAGCGTTTCCATCTGGCGGCGTGGCCTGGCCATCGTCGTTCAAGCCCCATCCTACAATCGAGCCGTCGGATTTCAGAGCTAGGCTGTGGGCGTCGCCGGCCGCTATTGCCACGAAGTCGTTACCCTCAGGGGGGGTGGCCTGACCGAGCCAGTCGCCCGTGTAGTTGCCGTTGTTGCCCCACCCAACGATAGAGCCATCGGATTTCAGGGCCAGACCGTGTTCGGTGCCAGCGGCTATCGCTATGAAGTCATTACCGTCAGGCGGTGTGGCCTGACCGTGATCGTTTCGCCCCCAACCTACAATAGATCCGTCAGACTTGAGAGCGAGGCTATATTCGAGATGTTCACATCCCATCATACTACTACACACGGTATAGCCCCCAGTGACTACTGTCACGAAATCAGTGCCTTTGGGTGGTCTAGCTTGGGCCAAATGGTCCATTCCCCAGCCAACTATCGAGCCATCGGATTTCAGGGCCAAACCGTGTTCGGCGCCAGCGGCTATCGCTATGAAGTCGTTACCCGCCGGTGGTATTGCCTGGCCATAATAGTTGGCACCCCATCTGACTATGGAGCCGTCGGACTTCAGGGCAACACTGTGGAAGTACTGAGCTGCTACGGCGACGAAGTCGTTGCCGTCAGGCGGTGTGGCCTGCCCAAAGTCATCCCTGCCCCAACCCACGATGGAGCCATCAGATTTGAGTGCAAGACTGTGATTATAGCCAGCGGCTATTGCGACGAAGTCATTCCCGTCAGGAGGTGTGGCTTGATCAGCGTAGTTGTCGCCCCACCCAACGATGGAGCCATTGGATTGCAGCGCCAGACTATAGTTCTCACCTACAGCTATCGCCACAAAATCATTACCATCAGGCGGTGTAGCCTGGCCGGACGTGTTTCTTCCCCATCCAACGATAGAGCCGTCGGACCTCAAAGCTAGGCTATGCCACTTGCAGGTTGCTATCGCAACAAAGTCCTTGCCTGCAGGAACTGATCGTTCGGAGCCCCATCCAACAATAGAACCGTTGGACTTTAAAGCCAGACTGTGATAAATGCCAGCGACCACCGCGATGAAATCGTTGCCGTCAGGCGGGCTGGCTTGGCCAGAACTGTTGTATCCCCACCCCACGATAGAACCGTCGGACCTAAGAGCCAGACTGTGATAGCCACCTGCGGCCACGTCTACGAATTCATTGCCGCCGAGTTCGGCACTATCGAAAACAACGGTGCCCCAGCTTACGACAGAGCCTGCAAACACATGCGAGGCGAGTGGCAGAATACAAGCCAGAAGAACAAGAACTGTTGCATTACGCATCTTTCACCATCCTTTCGCCTTAGGGTTCGACAGCTCGACCATAGATCCGCAAGTCGTCGATCAGGCCTTGCCAGAAGGTGGTCGGAATCATGGTTGCCCCGCAGCCAAGGAGCAGGCTGCCGCTGCTGGGGGCCGGGCCGGTGTCGGTATCTTCGGCGACGAGGATGTCGTCCACGTAGAGCCGACGAATTGAGCCGTCCCAGGTGAAGCCGATGCGATGCCAGGCGCCATCTGTGATGACCACATCGGAAGACAACGCCTTGCTCTGTCGGCCGGCGCTTTTCAACTCCGTCATGAGAGCGCCCGTTGCGGGGTCGGCCATGAGCCAGTTGGCACCTGTTTGCTGCGAGATGACGACCTGGCCGGGGGCGCCGCCTTGGATCCAGGCAAAGACACTCAGCGGCCCCTCGGAGGGATCGCGCACTGCTTCTGCCGTCGCGAAGTTGGGCATACCGCTGAATTGCAACGCCCCGCCAATCATGCCGCCCTCCGGCTGCCAGAGTGGAGCGCCCATTATCGTGGCGTCGTGGTGCCTGCCCGCGCTGTCGAAAGCGACCGCCCCCTCGGTCTCGTCGAGCTTCCAATGGGCGATCAGACCCATCTCCGGGATGGCGACATCCCAGTACTGCATCATCAGCGCCAGGTCCCGCTCATCCACGAAGCCGTCACGCCTGGTTGCCGGAGCAATATCGGCCGTCGGGTCATCGCTCTCCCAGGATTCGATCAGGATCACCAAGTCTTCCAGGCCGACTTTCCAGTCGTTGCTCAGGTCCGCCCGCTTGGCCAGGACCATATCCAACGCCGCCCGGGCATCCACTCGCCCCCACCCGTAATACTCGTCCCAGCCGGGATCGCCCAAGTCCTTGGCTGAGCGCGCGAGGAAGTGCCGGACTTCTTCGTTCGTCAGATTCGGCTCTACCGAGAGGATCAGGGCGGTCACACCTGCGGCGACCGGACAAGCGGCTGAAGTCCCTCCGAAGTAGCGGTAGTCCATGTCTAAGTCCACTATGGGCCCGTATACATCAGGCATCCCTCTGTTATTCACCCCATCAGGCCCCGAAATATCTGTCGTGCACTGGAATCCACCTGGTATGTCCGTGAGCTCCAGGCCACCGCTTGGTGCTGCGATGTCCAGTTCAGGACCATAGTTGCTGTAGTGCCAGCGTACATCGTGATGGTTCGTACCACCGACAGAAATCACTTCCGGATATACCGCTGGATACATCTTCGGGTTCCCTTCGAGTGCTTCATTGCCGGACGCGAAGAGCACGATGCAACCTTTTCCATCGCGGCCTATCCCGCCTGGGTTTGTAATATCAACAATAGCCGAGCGGACTATTGGCTTGGGCGACCAGGACTGCCAACTGTTGCTTAGAATGTCCGAGCCATGACTTGCAGCCCAGCGAAAGGCCGTAGCTTTGTCGCTGTCTGTGATAAAATGGTGCTCCTCCGCACTGTCGCCTTCGGCATAAAAGATGCGAATTGGCATAATTTTACAGTTCCAGGCAACGCCGCCGACTCCGATGCCGTTGTTACCTTGCGCAGCGATGAGCCCGGCGCACGCGGTACCGTGAGCATTGCACCAATGATCAAGTGCGGGATCGGGTAAATCATCGTCTTCCAAGAAGTCATAGCCTGAAACCAGGTTGTTAATCAGGTCGGGATGAGTCGTGTCTACACCAGAGTCCAGTACAGCGACGATGATATTGGGATCTCCTGTGGTGATCTCCCATGCCTCTGGTGCGTTGATGTCTGCATTAGGTGTCCCACCCGTTCCGTACAGGCATATTTGGCCTGTATTGTGCAGGTGCCACTGTTCTGAGAAATACTCATCGTTGGCGAATACTCCCGGAGTGTTGACCTCCTCTCCAGCCACAGCTGTCTTCACCCGCCCACTGGAAATGGGATACCTCCGCTCCACCCGGCCGCATAAGCTCGGTCGAAACGCCACGTTAGGGCAGGCCCATTCGACTTCGGGGTATTGGTTGAGCACTTCCACGGCTGCGAATACTGTATCGGCATCCGATCCGAGGGCGTCGAGCAAATACTCCTGTGTGGTGAACTCCATCCGCTTTCGGATCGTGCAGCGCGCGGCTTCGCAGAGCCTCTGAACCACATCCGTCTCAAGGCTTGGCCGCACACGGACGACGATCTCGGGGATAACGGCCACGATCTCGCCGTTCGAGGAGAATAGCGGTGCGGTGTAGGCCGCTTGGGCTCGCTGCTTGAGCGTCAGCGTTGTTTGTTCGTTCTTGAGGGCCGGGCCGTTGTTTTCCACAACCCAGACCCCGCGTCGGTCCCGGCCGCGAATAGGTCGGGCATCGTCGGCATCCGTCAGCGACAAGCTACTGAGGACGGAGATACCGCCCGCCTTCTGGGGCAGCTTCAAGACGTATCCCCGCTGCGGCTGCGAGATAAACTCCAGTTGCTCGCCATCTACCTCCAGCGTGTACACGTCGCCGACAGTGACGAGAGGGCAGAACAACGCGAGGAGCAACACAACAATCGATCTTGAGAAGTGAGTTGTTTGCATTTTTCATCCTCCGAAGAAGGGCCACCGGACATACTATTATGCCTTTTTCCGGTGACCCCCTTCAATTGGGGGAAATACGTATTTTCCCTTACCTGTCGTCTGTCACTACGGTCACCCGTCAGGTCACTGTCGCGAGCCGAGCACTGCCCTACGGCCTTACCGCACGGTTGTAGACGCGGACGTCGTCGATCAGGCCCGAGAAGAAGCTGTCCGGGGCGAGGTTCTTTCCGGCGCCGAATATGAGGCCTCCGTCCGAGCCAGCCAGGCCGTCCTGGGTATCGGTGGCGACCTCTTCGCCGTCCACATAGAGCCTGCGAGTGGTTCCGTCCCAGACAATACCGATGCGGTGCCACTGGCCATCGGTGATGACCGCATCCGAGAAGAGCGGCCGATTGACGCGGCCGGCACACTCCGTCGCTAAGGTGCCATCTGCCGGATCGATCGACAGCCAGTTGCCTCCACTTTGCTGAGAGATTAGGACTTGCCCCGGCTGGCCACCTTGCACCCAAGCGAGGATGCTGAAGGGACCTTCCGCAGACTTGACCGCGAAATTGGTGACAACAAAGGCACTGACACCGTCGAGTTCCAAAGCACCATCCACCATTCCACCCTCTGGAAGCCAGGTAACGGTGCCGACGAC
>Ga0272442_10009174_pt1 | contig 12409 bp, 6 predicted proteins | sample SSMForm2O_FD_200262 | JGI IMG/M metagenome (GOLD analysis project Ga0272442, IMG submission 200262) | Marine sediment archaeal communities from Little Sippewissett salt marsh, Falmouth, MA, United States - SSM-Form-2O | ecosystem: Environmental > Aquatic > Marine > Wetlands > Sediment ... | reverse complement strand
AGGAGCTGCTCACCCCCCGGCTGATCCGCAACCGCAAGGAGCGCGAAAAGGCCGAGGAGCGCTCGCGCAAGATGACCCTCGAGGACCACCTGGACATCTGGATGAAGGTGGCCGATGCGGTGGCCTACGCCCACAGCAAGGGAGTGATCCACCGCGACCTCAAGCCCGAAAACGTCATGCTGGGCTCCTTCGGCGAGGTGTTGCTGATGGACTGGGGCCTGGCCCTGGTCTACGGAGAGCGCAATCCCTACGCCCTGGATCCGGAAAAGAAGCCCCAGTTGGTAGGCACCCCGGGCTATCTGGCCCCGGAGATGGCCACGGGCCAGATGACCCGGCTCAGCCCGCCCACCGACGTCTACCTGCTGGGCGGCATCCTCTACCGCCTGCTGACCGGCAAGGCCCCCCACACCGCCGAGTCGATCGGCGCGGCGGTCAACCACGCCGCCCGGGGCCGGGTGGATGCCCCCGAGACGGTGGAAGGCGCCAAGCTGGTCGACCCGGAGATCTCGCGCATCGTCATGAAGGCACTGGCCAAGCGGATGGAAGACCGCTACCCGGACGTCCTGGAGTTACAGAAGGACGTCCGCGGCTACCGGGCCAACGCCCAATCCCTGGCGGTAACCCTGCGAGCCATGGAAATGCTCGGGGAGGCGCGCGCCCTGGCTTCCACCGGCGGCGGCGACGATCCCGGTGTCCGGCACCTGACGAAGGAGGACGCCGCGGTGGCTTACGGCCGGCTTTCCGAAGCCATCGGTTCGTTCCGCCAGGCGGTGGCTCTGTGGCCGGGTAACCGGGAGGCGGTGCAGGGTCTGCTGATTGCCTGGACGCTGCAGGTCAAGTTGGCGCTGGACCGCGGCGATTTGACCCTGGCACAGTCGCACCTGGAAACGATCGACGATCTCCCCGAAGAAGAGGAGTTCAAGGTCCGGGCCAAAAAACTCGGCAAAGAGCTGAAGCGCAAGCAACGCCAACAGGACGCCCTGGCGCGCCGGGCCACGGTGCAGCGCTGGCTGATCGCCGCAATAATCGTGCTGGTGGTCGCCGGCATCGTGGGCGCCTTCCTGATGATCCACCGCCAGAAGGAACTGGCCCAGGCCAATCTCAAGCTCTCCGACAGCATGAATCAGAAGATGTTCGCCAAGGCGGTGGCATCCCACGCAACCACCGTCGAGCAATACCTCCAGGACATCGAGCGCCTGGTGGCGCAGTACCGCGCCGAGGCCGCTCGTCTGCTTACCCTGCCGGCCGAGTACGTCCCGGCTCGGCCGCGCTCGCGGGCGGGCCGCGACGGCTACTACCTCGACGAGGACTACTACGATCCCCGTACCCGCCCGGACGACGTTTTGCCCAACGAGCGTTACGGGTTCCCGGTGTCCCTGGGTTTCACCACCACCAAGCTGGCCCCCTGGGCCGGCCGGGGCGAGGCCCGCCAGAAGTCTCTGGAGGATGTCATGCGGCTTTCGCGCCTGAGCGACCTCTTCGCCCACGTGCACGCCTCCCGCCGGGACATCGTCTGGTCGCTGGTCGGCACCAGGAGCGGCGCGCTGGTCTCCTACCCGGGCTCGGGGCGCTTCCGCGAAAAGCCCAGCTACGATCCCACCCGGCGCCCCTGGTTTTTGGGCGCGGTGGACGCCCCCGACGAGCGGCCGCGATGGAGGAATCCTCACGTCGACGCCGGCGGCCAGGGCCTGATCATCTCCTGCACCAGCCCGGTGCGCTCGGGCGGGAAAACCCTGGGGGTCATCGGGGTGGAGCTGGCCCTGGAGACGATCCAGAAAATGCTTCTGGACTTCACCCGCAAGGCCGGCCAGGGCGCCCGGGGTCTTCTGGTGCAGTCAGACGGCAAGGTGGTAGTGGACACCCGTTACCAGGCCGGCTCCACCGAGTGGAAGGAAAAGTACGAGTTGATCAACATAGAGAACGCCGGGAAAAAAATCGCGGAATACTACCGGGAGATCCTGGCCGGACGGGCCGATCCCCTCCAGGGCAAGGAGATCCAGACAAAGGACGGGCCCAAGCTGATCGGCCACGCCCGCTTGAGCAATACCGATTGGCTGCTCCTGGTGGTAATCGACAGCGCCGCTGCCGATTGAGTCAGAAGTTGTAGATGATCGAGGCGGTGACCGCCATCGAGGGGATGCCGGTGGGCAGGACGTAGAAGAAGTCGAACTCGGCGGCCAGGGTGAAGTGTTTCAATAACGTGTAGTACTCGAAGCGGAAACCGCCGAAGACGTCGAAGTCCACCGCGGCCTGGTCGGGCTCGGCCGAGGGATCGATGATCACCGCTCCGCCGCCCGCCCGGACCTCCAAGCCCCAGCGGCGACCGTAGAGGAAATCGTAGTCGGCCGAGAGGTTGAAGAAGGTCATGCCGAAGTCCAGGTGGTAGTCGTTGCAATTATCTCCGGTGCAATTTTCGGGGTACACGAGCGGGTTGGCCGCCTGGTAGCCCGAGGCGTAGCCGAACTGGATCGAGAAGCGCTCGTTGATGTCGTAGCCCAGCTCGAAACCGAAGAAGGGCTGGCCGTTGGAGTAGCCCCGCGCGCCGCCCACGGTGAAGAACACCCCGCCGCGGCCCTCGAAGTACAGGCCCACCAGGCGCTCGAAGATCACGTCCTCGGTCTCGTCGATCTCCGCCTCGCCCGCCGGAGCCGGCGCCGGTTTTTCCGCGGGCGCCGGCTCGGGCTCGGATGCGGGCCCGGGCTTGGGTGCCGGCGCCTGGGCGAAGGCGGGGCTCACTAACAGGCATGCCAGTACTGAGATGAAGAGTGTTCTTTTCATTGTCTACCCCGCGGTGGTGAACATGAATGGATAGGTTACGATGACCTGCCCGCCGCCCTTGGGCTGCGGGAAGCGGATGCGGCGAACCACGCGCAGCACGCACTCTTCCACGTTGGCGTTGTGCATGGTGGTCTGGATTACCTGCGCCTCGCTCACCCGGCCGTTGCCGGCGATGGTGAAAGTGATGGTGATCTTGCCGTAGAGATTGGGGTCCTTGGAGAGCTCGCGCTCGTAGCAGTACTTGAACTGGGCCCAGTAGCGCTTGATGTAACGGCCGACCACTTCCTGGGAGAGGCCGCCGACCACGCGGGTGCGGCCCTTGACCACCCTAACTGCGTGCTTGCCGCGGTGGCCGATCTTGACGCTGCCGTAACCCGCGCCGCCGCCGCGACCGTAGCCGGCGGTACCCAGACCGCCCAGACCCAGTCCGCCGCCGCCGCCCCCGGGGCCTCCGCCGCGGGTGCCCAGGCCGCCGAAGCCGCCCGAGTCGCCCATGCCTGTGGAGCGCAGCCCGGCCAGGGACTGGTCCAGGTTGGCCATGGCCGAACCACCGAACACCGAAGAGGAGTCGTCGCCGGTGCCGCCTCCGCGGCCCTTGAGCAGGCCCAGAATACCGGCCGAGGTGGCGATCTTGCGGTCCTGCTTCTCCTTGACCTCGCGGGGGATGTCGGCGTCCCTGGACTTGGTCTTGCTCTGGACCTTCTTCCACTTGCCGGTGTCTTCGACCTTGATCTTCTCCTCTTCCTTCTTCTTGATCTCCTCGAATGTCTTCTTCTTCTCCTGGGCCGTGGTCGGCATGATCAGCTGGGCGAAGCGTGCGGGGTTCTTCAGATAATCGGAGACCTCGATCTCCAGCTTGGGGGTCAGCTGGATGGCGGTCCACGCGCCCACCGCCAGCACCAGGAACACCAGCAGCCACTTGGTGGCGTTGAAGTCCGCGGCGGACCAGGTGCTGGCCACCACGCCCCGCGAGGGAGCCACGTACTGGATCACGAAGGCCAGCTGGCCCATCATCACCCGGGCCTTGTCGTCGAGCTTCAGCGCGTAGGTGCGCACCGCGCCGGCCGAAGGCAGATCGTCCACCGGGACCTGGCTGCCCTTGCGCCGCACGTCCAGCTCCATCCCCGAAGCCACGTGGACCACGTGGCCGGCGGTGCCGCCGGGGCTGGCCAGTGTGAAGACGTCGCCGCCGAAGCGGTCGGTGGTGATGTTGATGGAGGCATCCGAGCGATCGCCAACCGTCACCGATTCGTCCTGATTGAACTGGCGCACGTCCAGGACGATCGGACCCCACATGACCTTGACTTCCAGGAGCTTGGCGCCCTCCGAGGGCCGCTCCATGGGCTGGCTCTCGCGCTCGAAGAAAAGCTGGCCCGAGGGCACCGCGCCCAGCGAAGAGGACTTGGGTATCTCCCGGCGGCGCACGATCTCGGTGTGGGCCGGCGTCGGCGGCGGGACGGCGCGCTTCTCCTTTTTCTTGGGCGGCCGCTGAACCGGAGTAGGCGGCTTGACCTCCGCGTCAGCGGTGCCTTTAGGTGCTTCCGGTTTGGCCTCGCGGATCGGCGGGCGCTCGGTCTTGGTTTCGACCTCGTCGTCGCCCACCGCGACCACGAATACCTCCACCGAGCCTACGGTGATGCTGTCGCCGCGCTGCACGCTGGCCTCGCGCCGGATTTCCTCCCCGTTCACCCGGGTTCCTTCTTCGGAACCCAGGTCGGAGACCAGGGCGGCGTTGCCCTCGCCAGCCTTGAGGATAGCGTGGATGCTGGAGACCGAGTCGTCCTCCACGCGCAGGTTGGCCGCCGGGCCGCTGCCGATGATGACGCTCTTCTGGGAGAACTCGTGCCTGCCGGCGCCCTCTCCCTCAACGTTTACGTCGAGTACAATGTTCAGGGTCTGTTCGTTCTTGGCCATGTCGAAACCTCACACAGTCGAAGGGTTTGTTGGTCGCCGCCTCAGAGATTGTCCACGGTCTTGATCATCTCCGGAAGGAAATTATCCCGCACCCGGATGAGCAGATCGAAGTTGGCCTTCTTCTTGTTCATCAGGTAGGAACCTTCCGGCTTGGTCAACTCGCCGGTGATGGTGACGTCGGAGAAATCGATGATGGTGGTCTTCTTGTACATAGTCGTCGTCTCTTCCTCGCCAGCCGCCGCAGCACCGCCCTCCTCCTGGGCCAGGGTCAGCGAGGACAGAGCCAGAATCGTGCCGACCGTCAATATTAAAAGCCAGGACAGTTTCTTCATGACTTCCTCCATACAGGATCTCTGACAGCTTCCCTACCGGGAAGTTCCTTTATTTGGCCTTCTTTTCCGTGCCTTTTACGGCACCCTTTGGTGCTTCTTTCTTTTCTTCTTTCTTTTCAGCCGGTTGCTCCTTTGGCTTGGGCTTCGTGCCTTCAGGCGCGTCCTTGGGCTTTTCTTCTTTTAGTCTGGCCTTTTCATCCTCCTTCTTCAGCGGGGGCGAGACTTTTTCTCCTTCCTTTTTGGGAGCGGCCTTTTCTTCTTTCGCCGGTTCTTTGGCCTCTTCGGCGCCTTCTTCTTTCTTGCCCTCTTCTTTCTTTTCACCCTCCGCAGGTTTCGTGCCGTCAGGCGCGCCCTCGGCGGGAGGAGGCTCTTCGCCTTCCTGGGACTTGAGCAGCTCCCTGACCTTGTCCTCGCGCTTCTTTTTCTCGGAATCGTCGGCCTCGGCCTTGGCCTTCTCCAGGGCCTTCCTGTGCTCCTCCTCCTTGCGGCGGGCCTCCTCCTCGTCTTTCTTGACCTGCTCGGCCATCTGCAGCTTGGTCTCGGCCATCTGCAGGCGATTGTGGACCACGTCGGATTTCTCCAGAGCCGAGCCCATCTTGACCTTGTATACCCGGTAGTACTTTATGGCGTTCTGCCAGTCGCTCTTGTAAGTGTAATAGCACTCCCCCAGCATGAAGAGGGCCTTCAGGTCCTTGGGATCGGCCTGCTGCACCTTCTGGAAGTACTCGATGGCCTTGTCGGCCTGGCCTGCGCCGAAGTGGGCATAGGCCATGCCCTTCAGGGCGATGGGGTTATTGGGCTGCAGCTTGAGCACCCGGTCGTAGGAAGCTATGGCCCGGGCGTAGTCGCGGTATTTGTGCGCTATGGCCCCGGTGTTGATCAGGGCGTCGCGGCTGTTGGGGTCGACGGTCAGGGCCTTGCCGAACTGGGCCAGGGCCTCGCGCACCTTGCCCATCTTCATGTAGATCATTCCCAGGTTGGTGTAGATGCCCGGATCGTCCTTGACGCTCTTGTCCTTCTCGCGCTGCTTCTCCAGCATCTTGCCGGCGTTGATGCACAGCAACTCGGCCATCTCGTACTTGCCCTGGTCGTAATAGATCAGGGTCATGTTCTTGTAAGCCTCGACGTTGTTGGGCGCCCTCGCCAGCAAACGGTGCCCGGTCTTCTCCGCCTCGGCGTACTGCTTGTTGAGCCGGTAGGTCACGATCAGGTTGTTCATGATCAGCTGGTCGCGGGGAACCTTCTTCAGCGCCGCGCGGTAATGCGCAATCGCGCCGGCGTAGTCCTTGCTGCGCTTCAGCACCACGCCCAGGTTGACCAGCGCGTCGCGGTGGTCGGGCTCTATCTTCAAGGCTTCCTCGAAAGCCTTGCGCGCGCCGTTCAGGTCGCCCTGCTTCAGCAGGATGGCCCCGATGTTGTAATGGGCGTCCACCAGCTTCGCCGGATCGTCCTTGACGCGCGAGATGGCCTCGCGGAAGGACGCCAGGGCGCGCTCGGAGTCGTTGGCCGCCAGGGCGTCTACGCCCTGGTTGTAGAACTCCTCCGGCTGCGAAACCTTGACGACCGTCCGCAGCTTGTCGGGCTTGACCACTTCCTTCTTCTCGGGACAACCCGCGACCAGGAAAGCCGCCAGAACAATCAGAATCTGTATTCTAAGTGTCAGTCTCATGATGTCCTCCTATGACGCGTCCGCGTCCGCGTCCGCGCCCGCAGGAGTACTCGGCGGCAAGGGAACCGGCTCCGGAGGCGGCGGTACGTCCACCTTCTGGGTGTGGGGACCCCGCTCGTAGAAGAACTCGGTGGACACCAGCCCGGCCTTGTAAGCTGCAGGGTACGCGCTGGGGCGATAGGACTTGATCTGCTCCTGGGCCTTGATGGTCCATTTGTTGTACAGGCCCTTCTGGCTGGAGACGTCGATGGCCTTCTGGTAGAGGGCCATGGCCTTCTCCTCCAGCGGCAGGGCCTGCTTCTGCAGCTCCTCGACGTAGATGTCCGCCTGCTCGGGGGTCAGCCCGGCGGGGATGGGCGCTTCGTACATGGACTGGCTGAGATTCTGGGAGATCTGACCGATGCGCACCAGGCCGGCGATGGACCAATCGGGGTCCTTGTAGGCCACGACTTCCTCGTACTTGCGCTCCAGCTTGGGACGCAGTTCGATCTTCTTGAACAGGTTACGCTTGAGGTTGCGCGGGGGCAGCTCCAGCTTGATGTTGATGTAGTCGTTGAATTCCTGCTCCAGCTGCAAAAAGCGCGCATGGGAGACCGCCTCGCGGGCCTCCTCGCTCTTGGCCTCCTCGGGCAGCTGGTTGAACTGCTCGATGATCTTGTCCAGCAGCTTGTCGGAATCCTTCTCCTTGCCCAGATTACGCAGGGCCATGGCGTGCTTGTAAGTCACGTTGAGCATCCGGCCGGCGTCGGAGCGCTCGGCGTACTTGCCCGGGTAGCCCTCCCAGACCCGGTCGGCCTTGCGCCAGTCCTTGCGGCGCTCGTAGATCTTGCCGATCTTGTAGAAGATGTCCGGTACGTCCTTGGCGTCGGGGAACTGCTTGATGTACTTGACGTAGTTGCCGATGGCCTTTTCGAACTGACCCATGCTCTCGCGTATCAGCGCCGCGTTGTACAACGCGTCCATGGCCTCCTTGTCGGTGATCAGGATCTTCTCGGGCTCTTCCTCGCCCTTCTTCAGTCTCCGGCGCCGCTTCTTTTTCTTCTTCTTCTTTTTCTTTCCGGCCTGGCCGGTCTGCTCGAGCCACTTGCTGTAGTACATTTCGTTGTACTTGGCCGCCTTGGCGAAGTCGGCCACCCGGGTGTGGAAGTCGGCCAGGAACCCGATGGTTGGATTATAGCGGTCCGATTCCTTGTAGCCCTTCAGCAAGCGCTTGCCGGCGGAGATGGCCAGGTCGAGCTGATCGGCCTCGTCGAAGATGACCACCGCGGCGTACAGCGCCCGGTGAGCGTACTTGCTCTTGGGGTAATCCTTGACGAACTTCTCGAAACCGTGGGCCGCCTTGAGCGGATCCTTCTCGCGCACCGCCAGGACCACGTTGTAGCCGGACTGCTCGATGAGACTCTGCATCTCGGAGGAGAACTTCTCGCGCTTGGCCGCCTTGCTGTTGACCAGAACCTTGTTGTTCAAAAAGGCCTTGGCCCAGCGGTTGATCTCCTTCCAGTTGTTGTTGCGCTCCTTCTCGGAGAAATGCTTGGAGTTGGCCACCTGGTACATGGTGTTGAGCGACAGGCGCACCGCCTTGAGCGCATACTCGTTTCTGGGGTAGCGCTCGATTATCTCGCCGAAGCGCCGGGCCATCTCGCGGAAGTGCCGGTAGCGGTGGAAGATGAAGGCGCTCTTGAAGCGGATGGGGATGTACATGTCGTGCTTGGGGGCATACTTGGAGAAGATATCCGCCGCCTCCAGGAACTTGCGCTCGAAGAAGGGGATCTCCTTCTTCTCCAGCTCGTCCTTGGTCATCTCGCCCTTGTCCTGGAAGACCAGCTTCTTCTTCTTGATGGTGCGGGCCTCCTCCTTCTGCAGCTTCTTCTTGCCCGTGTCGGGCTTCCACTTGCGGCAGTCCTTGCCCTCCCGGTCGCGCATCTCGATGCACTTGTCCCAGCACAGCACCGCGTTGTAGGCGGCCTCGTCCAGGAAGACGCCCTTCTTCTTGTCCATCTGGACCACCTTGGCATACTGGTGGGCGGCGCCGTAGAAGTCGCGCATCTTGTAGAGGATGTCCGAGTAGTACCAACGCAGCTTGTAGGCGTACTCGGACTCGGGGAAGGTGTCCAGGTACTTGGCGTAGATGCCCCGGGCCAGGTTGTAGGTATCCCAATACTTGGTTTCCTGGGCTTCCTTGTGGTAGCTGGTGACCAGGTCGCGCAGGGACTCTTCCACCAGGGCGTTGGCCTTCTTGATGGCCATTGTGTTGCTCTTGTTTATCTCCGCCCAGCGGGATCCGGGCTTGTACTGGTCGATCAGCCGGTTGACCTCCTGCTTGACCTTGTTGCGGGCGTTCATCTTGCGGTAGGCCAACACGATCGAGTTGTGGAACGAGGGCGCCTCGGGCTCGTCGGGGTACTCGTTGAGCAGCATGCGGAAGGATTTGACGGTCATCTCGGCCTTGCCCTGCTTCTCGTAGGTCTTGGCCAGCTTGCGCATGTACATCTTGGTTTCGCGGGTACCCACCGTGTTGTTGTAGTACTCCTTGGCCACGTCCAGGGCGTCCACCTGCGAGAAGGCCAGGATCATGTCCTGGAGCGCCTCGCGCTTGAGCTGGATCTTGTTCTTGTCCCCGCCGGATTTCTGCGCTTCCAGCTCGGCTTCGACCACCACCTGCTTGAACTTCTCCAGGGCGTGGTCGTAGTCGCCCAGGTTGTAGTCGCACCAGGCCAGCTTGTAGAGCGCGAAGGTGTAGACCTTGGAGGTCTTGAACTTCAGGGCGCGCTCGTAGGCTTTCTTGGCGTTGAAGACGTCATTGGCGTTGAAGTAATGCTCGCCCATGGCCAGATAGGCGTCGGGCACGAAGCGGCTGTCGGGGAAGCCCTTGATCAGCTCCCAGTACATCTTGACGCCCTCGGACTTCTCGCCGGTCTCGTAGAGGTTGTAGCCCATGGTGAAGAGCACTTCGTCGCGCCGGCGGTAGTCCTTGTAGTTGCGCAGGATCACCCGGTAGATGTCCATGGCCGCCTTGGTCCACACCTTGGAGCCGCGGGTTTTCAACTTGGGCTCGGGCGCGTTGGGGTTCTTCTCCCGGGCCTCCATCCATTTCTGAACCTCTTCATCGTAGACCTGCATCTCCTTGTAATACGCGGCGCGGGACTTCTCGTAGTAGCGCTCGGCCAGGCGGAAGAGCAGGTCGGCCTTGGCCGGGCCGTCGGTAGTCTGGATGATCTCCTTGAGTTGCTTGATCTCCGCCTCGAGGAGCTGCTCCTCCAGGGTGGCCGCGGCGGACTTCTTCTCCTCGACCATGGGGAGCTTGATCTTGGCCGGGCCGGTGGGAAGCTTCTCTTCCTCTTCCTCGGCGAACGCCGGTTTCTTCTTTTTCTTTTCCTTCTCCGGCTGGATGGTCATCTTGCGGCTGCGGCGCTTCTTGCGGCGCTTCTTCGGGCGGCGCTTCTTGCGCCTCTTCTTCTTGCGCTTCTTCTTTGCCGAGGCCAGCAAGGGTATCAGTTCGCTACCCGCGGCTGCGGCCGGCGGGGCTATCGAGCCCAGCCCGAAGATGACTGCCAACACCAGAATCAACAAAGACCGTTTACCGAAAAGGCTCATGCTGCTCCTCCGTATCGGGGCTTATTCCTGCGCCGGGCAGGCGCGGCGTACGGTGTATTCGTAGTATCCCAACTCGTCCTTCCAGTACTCCTGCTTGAATGGCCAATAATTGTAGGTCTCGTCGGGAACCTCGGGTCTGGGCGCCAGCTTGCCGCGCGCCTGGGCCTTGATGGACTTGCCGGCCTTGAGCAGCAGGCGCTCCTTGGTGGTGATCTCCAAAAGGACCAGCTTGGCGTGGCCGGTGAAGCCCAGGATGGTCTGGTAGGCGTTTATCAGGTGGGCCTTGACGAAGCCGCCGGCGGTCCTGACGATCAGGTTTCGCTGGACGCTGACCACGCCGGCCAGCTCCTCCTTGAGGCGGCTGCCCTGCCAGTCGCTCACCTGCTCGATGGCCACCGCCTCGGCCTCCAGCGAGCGCAGGAAGTGACGGAAGTTCTCGACGCGCGGGTTCGAAAGTATGCCGGAGCGCACCGTGGGGGGCACCTTGGCCATGGGATCGCTGGGCTCCAGGGTGTCCTTGAGCAGCAGCGAGGCGAAGTGCTCGTTGGGCGGGTTCTTGTCCAACAGCGCCTTGAGATCCGGCAGGATTTTCTCGTAGTGCTTGTTGAAGTAGTCCAGGGCCGCGCGGGCCTCTTCGTACAGGCACACGTGGAAGTAAATGGTAGCCTTCAGGATCCAGGACTCCGGGGCGAACTGGTATTCGAAGCGCGGCGAGTGCAGGGTGTGCAGGGCCCCCAGGGCCTTGCCGTACTCCTCGCGCATGAAATAGGCCCAGCCGATCTCGAACAGGGCGTCGGCCCAGTCCTGGCTGAACTTGGGGATGCGCGCGTAGTACATCACCGCCTTGGCGAAGTCGCCCTTGCCGTAGTAGGAGCGCGCCAGGTTGAGAGTGCACAGCTGCCACAGACGCAGGATGTTGTCGTAGGTGGCCATAGCCTGCTTGGCCTTGGCCTCCTCGTGCCCGGAGAGGTCGACAATCTTCTCGAATAACTCGATGGCCTTGTTGTACTCGGCCTGGGTGCGGGCCTCGTCGCGGGCCAGGTTGTAGCGCACGCCCAAGCGGATGTGGATGATACCCTCCAGGAAAATCGCCTTGGCATACACCGAGGCCTTCTGGTCGACCGCCTGGAGGAAAGCCAGGGCCTCGCCGTACTTCTCCTGCCGGTAAAGCAGCAGACCCACGTAGAAGTTGATCCGCGAGAGCACCATGGGGTCCATGGCGGCGAACTGCTGGCTGTTGTAGTACTTGTTGATCTGCGAGGGAATCAGCGTGTCGTCCTTGAGCGCCTCGGCCACCATGATCAGGCCTTCGGCGCCCTTGAGATAGTAAGGATGGGCCGGGCCGGCCACGAAGACCGCGTTGTAGTATGCCAGAGCGCTCTGGTACATCCCCAGTTTGAACAGTGACTGGGCCAGATAGTACTCGCCCTGGGCACGGTTGGCCGCCTGGGTGTCGGTCATCTTCACTTCGTAGAACAAGAGCGCCGCCCGGGTCAGGTTGTTGGCGTTGTACTCCTCCACTGCCTCGTTGAGCAGGTCGGAGCCGCCGCCTTGAGCGGCAGCCGCGGTCGGGAACGCCGCTGCCAGAACCAATACGAGCAGGATTGATTTTCTCATGATGTCGCGACCTCCCTTAATAGGGGCTCCAGATTTCAACCGGGGCCTCGCCGCCGAACAGGAAGCTGAGCCCGAACATTACGAACAGGGTGTTTCTGATCTTGGTCTCCGGCATGCTGGCGGTGGCGCCGCCCGCCTCGCTCATCACCCGGGCGGCGAAAGTGAAGTCGCGCACGTCCAGGCGCAGGGCAAACCAGCGGGCCAGGAAGATGCGGAAGCCCAGGCCGAAGTTGCCCACAAAGTAGGTGCCGGTGTCCACCCAGTGCTTGTTGGGGCGCTGGTACTCGGTAGTGGCCATGCCGCCCCCGGCGCTTACGTAGAAGTCGGCATGCACCAGGCCCAGCTTGAAGAAGGAAAACTTGCCGTAGATCGGGCTGAACTGGACGTTGAGGCCCAGGTAGTTTGAGATCATGGCCAGGTCGGCGTTGGAGGGGCTGAGCTTGGCGTCCTGGTGGATGTTGGTGTAGGCGTCGGTGTACTCGTGCCAGCGGAACCAGCCGCCGGT
>Ga0272442_10009171_pt1 | contig 12413 bp, 7 predicted proteins | sample SSMForm2O_FD_200262 | JGI IMG/M metagenome (GOLD analysis project Ga0272442, IMG submission 200262) | Marine sediment archaeal communities from Little Sippewissett salt marsh, Falmouth, MA, United States - SSM-Form-2O | ecosystem: Environmental > Aquatic > Marine > Wetlands > Sediment ... | reverse complement strand
AACGGGGAGGAAGCGCCGCAGACGCCGTTATTACGACGGCTCTTGCGCAGATAGCGCTCGTGGCCGGATCATACGTCAGCTATGCAGGCATTTTTTTTCTTACATACTACGACGCCGCCGAAGACCGGGTTTACTACCTGAACGCGGGTTTCAACTCTCCTTTGCACGAAGACGACCCCGCTACCATTCCTCCCATGGATTCAGGCACGGCATCCGGCCGCACCGCCCTCGTTCCCGGCTTCTTTGCAGGCATCGAGGCTGCACACTCGAAATTCGGAATACTTGAGTTCAGCGACCTGTTCGGTCCGGCTGTGTATTTTGCCGAAAAAGGTTTCATGCTTGGAACCCACCTTGAATACTACATAGACATGCGAAAGGACGTGCTGTCCCGCCTGCCTGAAACAAAAGCCGTTTTTACAAAAAAGAACGGAGAATGGTACAGGGCCGACGACTGGTTCAGGCAGCCCGCGCTTGCCGCAACCTTGAAAAAAGTGGCACTCGAAGGAGCGGATTATATTTACAGGGGAGCATGGACGCAGAAGTTCGTGGACATGGTACAGGCGGACGATGGAAAGATGACGATGGAGGACATGGAGCTTTATCAGGTCATATGGAGCGAGCCTCTTACAACCACGTTCCGGGACTACGAGATATACTCACCCGGACTGCCTTCGTCCGGAGGCGTGAACACGATCGAAGCGCTCAACGTTCTCGAAGCGGCCGGATACCCGGAACAGGGCAGTTACACCGAAGATGCAGAGGCCCTGTTCTGGTTCATGATGACGCACAGGCTCATGATCCTGAGCTATCTGAATGAAAGCACGCTCGAAAGCATAGAGCCCGACATCGACCTTTCATACGAATCACGCGCCACAAAAGAAACCGCCCGGGCATTATGGGAGGAAATGAAAAAAGGAGATTTCTATTTCACCATCCCGCCGGAACAGCAGAAAAAAGGCTCGCACAGCGATTCGGTGGTTGCAGTGGACGAATACGGAAACGTCGCCGCGGTCACGCACACAATCAACTGCGTGGTCTGGGGCGAGACAGGCATTTTCGTGGACGGCATATCAATCCCGGACGCCGCGAATTTCCAGCAGCAGAAGATGCTGGATTACGGCCCGGGCAACCGCATACCCGAAGAAACCAACCCCTCCATCATCTTCAAAGACGACATGCCAGTGCTTGCGTCCAGCAGCATCGGCATCACCCACTACAGGACAGTGCCCGTGCTGTACAATTACGTGGCGTACGACATGGATATCGAGTCGGCCTTTCACGAGACATACCTTCTTTATCCGGATCTCACGAACGTTGAGGGAGCCGGCATAATCGAGCACACAGTACAGGGCGCGTTCAGCTCCGACCTGGTTGATGAAGTCAGGGACATGGGCGTTCTGCTGGACGAGATACCGGATTCGCAGGAAACCGAATACAGGGGCTACTGGATCGGGATAGAAATCGATCCCGTAGACAGTTCGCTCACCGGGGTTACTTCCTCATACCTCAACGGTGCCGTGGCCGGGTACTGACCCGAAAAAATTAATAATTTTAGCGCGTAAGTGCACTAACTGTATATACCGGTTAAAAACACCGGTCACGACACGGGAGACGGCATGAAAACAGCCGGTGTGTATTTATCGTTTTTCATGTTTTGCCAGCTCTGTGGATGCACTGCGACATCCGGAAACGACAGTTTTGATTCCGGGCCGGACAGTGACAGTCATAATAACGCCTTTTTCACGGGCGACGCTGATGCAGATACGAATAACGATGCTGATGCTGACGCGGATGCTGATGCAGATGCGGATGGAAGTGCAGACGGCAGCTCCGATGCAGGTGAAAATTCAGCAATCGACGCAGGAGATCAACAGGCATTCGGATGGCATACATTTTTCGGTTCAGAAGGCTATGAGGCAGGTTATGCAATTACACTGGACAGCCGGAACAACATTTATATCGCAGGCTCAAGCAACAATAATTTCAGGGGACCCGAAGGCCGGGAAGCTCTCAGTAGTTACATTGGAGAAAAGGATATTTTCATCCTGAAGCTTTCAGCAGACGGCAGATACATCTGGCATACTTTTCTGGGATCAGAACATGACGATTCAGTTAGTGATATTGCAGTGGATGATGATGGAAATGCATGCATCACGGGATCAACCAGCGTACCTTGGAACGGCCCGGGGGGGCAGGCTCCGATCAGGACTTTCAAAGGTACAGGTGCTGAAAGAATCTTTGTCCTGCAGGTGAACAGGAGCGGCAACTACATGTGGCACACATTCCTCGGAGACGGTGGTGATACCCGGGGCAATTCAATGGACACTGATAAAAGCGGTAACATATACGTCACAGGATACGCAGGCACAAACTGGAAAGGGCCGGGAGGAGAGAACCCGGCACATGATGTGGCGGATAAATACATGGAGAATATCGTCATCCTCAAGCTGATGAACGACGGAAGATATGTATGGCATACATTTTTCGGTGCGGAAGGAGGCGATAGCGGATATGGAATCACGACAGACAGCAAAGAAGGAATATATGTGACTGGAAGCAGTGCATGGGAATGGAAGGGTCCACGCGATGCAGGTCCCTTGTACGGGCACAGTTTACCTTACTCAGATCTATTTATTCTCAAGCTGAACAACCATAGCCGGTACAGGTGGCATACATTTCATGGAAGATATTTTTCAGGCGATACCGGCATAAGCATTACCGTGGATTCATTGGGCAATGTCTATACAGCAGGTTGCAGTGGTGCACCATGGCAGGGCCCTGATGATCAGGATCCGGTGAACTCTTATGAACCGGTAGGAGAAAGCAATGTTTTCTGCATAAAATACAGCAGTACCGGTAAATTCAGGTGGCATACATTTGCCGGATGCGACGACTATCACTATCCGGAGGATATTGCCGTAGATGAACAAAACAATATTTATATTGCAGGATATTCCAATAGTGACGAATGGATACCAGGGGGGCACGGCACAGGAACCTGGTCAACCGGGCCTGCCAGGCTTCTACTGGTAAAGTTTGACAGATACGGTAATAAAATCTGGGAATGGCCGGATATTTACAGCCTCGGATATCTGTACGGCATAGAGGCGGGTCAGGGTACAAACGTCTATTTCACCGGCACCGTAGGTTCAGAATGGAAGAGTCCGGACGGATCAGATCCTTTGAACAGCCACAGCGGATCCGGTGACATTCTGGTATCGAATATTCTTAAACAGCAGATATGAGACTAATGGTTCTGACCATGAAAAAGATGTACGGTTCGCTGTACGCAGTCTCCTGCATTATCTGGATAAGTTTGCAGGTCCCGACACTTACGGGATGCGTGGCATATCAGTTTTCTAATAAAGACAGTACCGGTGATGGAGGATCAGACAGCGCATCCGCCGATATTGACAGTGGGAATACTTCCCGGAAGGACAGCGGCACGAACCCTGAAGGAAATAACGGTGATTCATCTGTACCGGAAAGATGTGTAAGATATGTAAGGCACTGGGGTGTGAACAGAGACGGATTATCCTGGAGAACCGCCTGGGATTCTGTTCAGAAAGCCATTAACGATGCTTACAATGCCGGTCCCGGGTGTGAAGTCTGGGTAGCATGGGGAACTTCCCCTGCTTATGAACACTTTGAAGGATCTACAATAACGCTCAAAGATGGAGTCAATTTATACGGTGGTTTCAACGGGACGGAAAAAAGCAGTAACGAGCGGGACTGGAAGAATCAAGTAACAGTCCTGAGAGGCAGCCCTCCTGACAGCCACGGTTATCGCGACGATAGCCCCATCTTTAGAGCCCAGAGCGTCAGCGTTGTTCTGGATGGATTTACAATTACGGGCAGCTGCTGCGCAAACGGCGGTGGATTGTGGTCACAGAACAGCGACATTATTATCCGCAACTGCATATTCAGCGGTAACACTGCGGGTTATGCCGATTACAACTGGATATACGACTATCATGACTGCAGATGCGGATCAGGCCCGGCTGTTTATTCCAAAGACAGCAGTATTTATATTGAAAACTCTTCATTTGATAACAACTCAGCCCGTGGTGAAGGAGGAGCGATCCTTGCATCAGGCGGGTCTCTGTTTATTAAAAACTCCAGTTTTTTCTCCAACTCGTCTCTGGGACACTGTAATTATTCAGACGGCTACACTTCAAAAGAAATACTACAGACTTATGATCTGGACCCGGATTCATCCCTTGGAGGCGCTGTCTATCAGGAAGGAGGAGAGCTGTACATACTCAACACCACGATCATTGATAATGTGGCTTCGGATGGTACAAGCGTTGCTCTGATTTCTGGAGAGGGATATATCATCAATTCGATTCTCTGGTATCAAACATCTAATTATCAAGAACTGAAAAATCATATTTATGAGAATGAGTCAGATTTCCACGTTATATATTCCAATGTAGAAAAAGGGTATGAGGGAGAGGGCAATATCGACGCTAATCCCAGGCTGTTCAATATAGCCCGGAACGAATTATATCTACGGGCGGACTCTCCATGTATCGATACCGCATATGATCTCCTGGCACCCGGCGCTGACAGGGAGGGCAAGCCGAGGTATGATGTGCCCGGTGTGGGTAATTCAATCGCCGACATGGGAGCATATGAGTACACGCCATAACAGTACACGAAGCGAACAGTTTGATCTGTCCCGAAAACTCACCTAGTGTAGGAACCACGTTGATATTTCAATCGCCTTAAAACACTACACGAAAGATGAAGGAGCATGGGCATGAACAAAAAGAGTCGTAAATCGGACACAAAGTCCTGGCTTCGCACGGCCCTTACAATTGCCTGCATAGCCGTGATAGCGATTCTGCTTTTTTACCCGTTTTCGCGTAAAAAGACGGCTGACGGACAAAAGACGCGTGCAGAGGAAAAGATCGCCTACACCGACATCAAGCCCGACGTCGACTATTATGAGGCTTACTTCAAAAAGGATTTTTCAAAAGAAAAAAAACTGCTTGATTCCATCCGCAGGGCCCTGGTTACGGGTGGTGAAGTGGACGTGGAGGAGGGATATAATTTCGAATTTGATCCTGAAATGACTCTGCCGCGCGTGTCCCTGTACCAGGAAGGCAACCGCTTTATCGGCCGGGGATCCATTCGGGATTCCCTTAAATCCAGCCTGGACAGGATCATAATCGGGCTCAGAGAGCATGAGCGCTTTGACGGCTTTGACGTGGCCGACCCCTCAAAGACCCGCATCCTGTTCGAAATCGTTCAGAGCGAACACCCTGTCAGAATAAACGACCTGGTTTTCAGCTATGACGGCCACAAGGGGAAAAACAACAAGTTGAAAACCAACCGTTTCGAACCCGGCATCACGGGTTTGAAGTGCAGTTACAAAGACAGGACTCATTACTATATGCCCACGGATGCCGCGACACTGAGCCATCTTTCTCATAATCACGTGCTCGGTTACCTCACCAGGAAGATGAAAGTAGCCCCGGGAGAGAAAAGCCGGTCAAAGAGAATAAAGGCACTGAAGAAACTGAACCTGACATGCCAGTCCCTGACCAGTAAAGCGTTTATCACCTTTGAGGACGGCATCATTCCACTTTACAGAGCTCATCCCGCTGTAATTCTGTTTTCAAAGGACAGGATCAGGCAGACCATGCTGAACTCCGTGGACTGGCTTATTGAGAACATGAACGACGACGGCAGTTTTTTGTATTACTACGACCCCATCGCCGACACGATAGTCGATCATGCCCATTCCGACAGGACCGTGGATAATCTGTACAACAACATGCTCAGGCACTCGGGCGGCACGATAACGCTGCTAAGGGCATATGAGCTGACAAAAAAACAGAAGTATCTAGATGCTGCAAAACGGTCGCTCGATTTCCTCGTAAACAATACCCGGAAAAGAGACATAAACGGAAAAACCGCTTACTACGAATTTTACAACGACAAGGCGAAACTCGGCGGCACGGGCGTGGGCCTGGCTTCGATCATGCGCTATTACATGGTCTCCGGCGACGACGCCTACAACGAATACGCAACCGGAATGGTCAGGCACCTTTTATCCAGGATAGAGGACGACGGCGAAATGATCGGGTACTACATTCACCCGTCCTTTCGAGGCGGCAGTCCCATCATGAATCCCACTGAACAGGAGAAAAAGATCCTGTTTTCGTTCTATTATCCCGGAGAAGCACTGCTGGGACTGGCCCTGTACGAAAGGGAAATGAAAATTGATCCGGATTTCAGAAAAGAAATACAGACACTGTGCAAACGCGCTCTCGATTTTCTGGTGGACATAAGACCTCAAAGATACGCCGATCAGTTCACCGCCCTGCCGTCGGACGGCTGGCTCATGCAGGCGGTAGAGGAATGGTCGAAAAATCCACAGTTCCAGAGACAGGCCTATGTGGACTTTGTGTACAAAGACGCCGACGCCATGGTTGATCACATGTATAATCACAAAAACAGCCTGTATTTCGATTATCCGGGAACGTTTTTCTATAACTACGGGGATCACGCTTACACGGACGGGGCAAGAGCCGAGGGCCTTGTTGCCGCATACTACCTTGCAGACCGGACGGGCAGGACAGAGCTGGCCCGGAAATACCGTGATGCATGCGTCGAAGTGGCAGGGTCTCTTCTGTACACGTACAACAGCCCGGAATCCGCCTTTGCATTCATTCACCCGGAAAAGGCCATCAAATCATTCCGCTTCAAGTTCACTAGACAGTGGGTGAGAGTCGACTCGGTTCAGCACACGGCATGCTTTTACGCAAGGCTGTTCATGGCGCCGTGAGGCCTGCCTTATACCGGTCTCAATGACTACCGGCCACTGCAAGGTTATGTTGTTTTATCCTGCACTGATGTTATAATATTTTTATCAAACATCGGAGGAAAAACTGATGTCTTCGACTTTCGCAGAACTGGTAGATGAAGTTCAGGAACTTGATACAGACACAAAGGAAGAACTTGCATCGCTCATTAAAGCCTGGTTGATAGAAGAACGCCGTGAGGGCATAGTCCGAAATGCCATGGATACCGACAGGGAACTGCAGGAGGGAACATCAAAATCAGGCGGCATCGATGATTTAATGGCAGACCTTGATGCCGAAGATTGAGGAAATACACTGGGGCAGCTCTTTCCGCCGAGCATACAGAAAACGTATTGCGAAAAGTCCTCTGGAAAAGCAATTCGCCAGGCAGATGAAGGCATTTATCGAAGACCCGTTTGCTCCCGGGCTCAAGACACACAAGCTGTCGGGAAAACTCAGGGACCTGTGGTCATTTTCAGTATCCTATGACTGCAGAGTGATATTCAAATTCCTCCCTGCACAGGAAGTGCTTCTGATAGACATCGGCTCTCACGAAGAAGTGTACTGAATTTATTAGTAGTCAATAGAATTGAAACTGAGGCACTATCTCATTTAATCGATATCGATTTCCGCGTCGTACCTGGAAAGATAAAGCGTGGCCTCTCCGCTGAAAGAGTTATTAGAAATGATCTCATCTCTTATGCCCCTCCCTTCTAATTCGAGTATTCAAATGCCCCCATATCGGCCGAAGTGCCCTCGTCACCGGTGCCGGGAACATCCACCCTGCTGTTGCCGTTCAGATCCCGGTCCGGAGCTTCTGAATCATCTGCCGTATCAATGCAGGGCGAGCTCTCATCAAGACTGACATCAATAATGTAATACGCGTAACCCTCCTGGATGAAATCTCTCATATCCCCCCACACCATGATCGTGTCGCTGTCGTTATCAGCGATATACAAGCTGAGTTCATCACTGACTCCAGCGTCATCAACGATGTTGCCCACTTCCAAGTGCACGAACATGCTCTCAAAGTCACCGTCGCCCCATGTTTTTGTCGAGTCCTTAAGCTCTGTCTGATATGTTTCGGAATTAAACGATACACCTGTCCATGTACCGGAAACATCGGCAACAGACATGAACACAGGGTCTTCATCGATATTACCGTTGCCGCTGAATCCGCCGTTATGAATATCACTGTGGCCGGCGTTGAAAATCCCTTCGTCCTCGTAAAGACTGTCTGTCTCCCCGTCCCACATGATTACATTTGTGAGATTGATTGTACCGAAGTCTTCAAGGCAAATGCTGGCGCCATGGCCATGGGATTTGTTTCCATAAAATGTTGAATTGACTATGTCCATGGTCCTTTCTTCAAGTAATATGGCCCCGCCGTTTTCTCGTGCGACATTGCCGATGAAAACATTGTTTGTAATATCCGTGCTCGGAAAACCACTTGAACGATACATGTAATATGCACCAGCGTTGCCGTTGCTCCAGTTGCCTGCAAAAATGCTCCTTTTTACGGTGAGCTGGCCCTGACCGATTACAATCGCACCTCCTTCTTCCTCAATGGCAAAATTTCCGGAAAATATTGAATCCTCAAACAGGGGTGCATTCGGCTCACTGCAGTACACGGCTCCACCGTTTCCTGCAATGTTTCCGGCAAAGACACATCGCTTGTAATGAAGCGTGTTGCCGGATTCCATCGTGCAGATAGAAGTGCCCGCACCACCGTATTCGGTGCTGTTTGAGATGAACATGCAGTCTTCAACCGTCAACTCAACATCCTCGCTGTTAAAAAGAGCTGCTCCTTCATTCCTGAAGAATATCGTGTCCGTTACAGTTCCGTTTACCTCCTCATTGCATATTCCGCCGCGGGAATTATTGCGGAATATGCAGTTACTTATACGCAGACTGCTGTTCTCTTCATTGTACATTCCGCCTCCCATTCCATAATCATTCTCATCGCCTGCAAGGTTGTCGCTGAACACGCAGTTTCTGACAACCGGGGAGGCTGACAAATTAAACATCCCCCCTCCATTGCAGTGAGGATCGTTTCCCTTTGCATTTCCTCCAGTTATAACGAAGCCATCCAGAATGGACTGATCGCTGCCGGTGACAACATGAAAAACCTGGTTCTTTTTCGATTCATCATGTCCGTCCAGTATGGTCTGATGCGCTTTGTAGTCCCTTTTATCCCGCTGTATCTCGTCTCCCCTGAACCCTCCATATACATGGACTTCGGATTTGAGCCTGACCGTATTCTCCCAGTGATCTTCGAATGTGTAATAAACACCTTCGGCCACCCACACCTGGCAGCCGCCGCTGACGCCCGCAGCCGAATCGATTCCTTGCTGTACTGTTTTATATGCCATGTTCCATGAAGTACCGTCAGGATCATCCGCTTTTGAATCAATATCCACATATCTCCAGCATTGTGGATCAGGATCAGCATCACCGTCTGAATCAGAATCTGAATCTGAATCCACGTCCACGTCATTGTCGCTGTCCGAGTCCGCGTCGCTGTCAGTGTCCGCATCCGTATCGGATGCACTGTCAGGCCCTGTGTCCACAGAGCCGTCATTCAGCGGCTCACCGTTGTCATCTGAAGCATCGTCATAGACTTCGCACGCCGTGGCAAAAAGCATGCATGCCGTAAACAAAAGCACGAAAACACTCTTTATCATCCGCATATCCCGCCCCCTTTCACGCAGGGTTTTTCTGATCTTAACACGAAATAATGCAATCGACTAAAATGAAACCGAGCGTGGGTAAATGGCCTCTATTTTTTCAGGTCAATCCTTGCGTTGTATCTGTAAAGATAGAGCGTGGCCTCCCCGTTGTTCAAGGCCGGGAACGCACGCAACGTACATTGTGATATGTATATACTAGGTTGCTGCTCACACGGCCTCTGTTGAACTCCGCAAACCATGCACCCTGACTGCCTGGTCCCAGTGATGACGACCAGTACCTGCCTGAATCCCTGCCGAACATATCAGTGCACATTGTATCGCCATCATTTCCATCGCATTCCTTTCCCAGAGAGTCTACTCCGTTGGGAGCCTCCAGAAGAACCGCAAATTCCTCTCCTGTCGGCAGACGATACTCAGAACCCAGCATTTCCTCGCACCTGCTGACCCCGGGGTTGTCCGGATCACACCAGTCATGATCCTCTCCGGCAGCCATGCACCATTGAACTGAAATTATCGTGCCTTCACAGGAACCTGCATCCAGAGTCTGGTTCAACGGACACCTGCGCCAGCACAGGTCTGTGCCCGGTTGATATACCTCTGTATCCGGATCACAGAAATCTGCATCTGCATCGGCATCACCCCCTCCATCGAAATCGGAATCCGCATCAGCGTCTGCATCTGCGTCGGCGTCGGTATCGGTATCGGTATCAGTATCAGTATCACTGTCTGTATCAGTATCGTTATCGGTATCAGTATCACTGTCTGTATCAGTATCGTTATCGGTATCAGTATCCCCGGTAGCGGAATCAATGGACGCGTCCTTTCCGTTCTCGCCTTCTTCCACACCCTGACCACAGCTGCTGAATACGAACAGACTCGTCGCTGAAAGATATATCAGAAAAAGCCTCATCTCTTATGCCCCTCCTGTCTAATCGGAGAACTCGTAAGCGCCCATGTCTGATACAGTTCCATCACAGCCGGCATCAGGCACGTCAATTCTTTCTCTTCCCTTCAGATCCTTTTCCGGAGCAGTATTATCATCGGCCGTATCTATACATGGCGAATTCTTCCCCAGTTCAAGATCAACAATGGAATACGCGTAGCCTGTTTTTATGTATTTTCTGAAATCACCCCAGATCATGATTGTATTGCTGTTGCTGTCAGCAATGTACAGGCTGAGCTCCTCTTTGGAGTCGAATGATGAGGAAGGGATATTTCCAACTTCGGTTTTTACGAACATGGTTTCATAAGCGCTGTCTGTCCATGATTTAGTAACATCCTGAAGATGAGTCTGATAAGTCCCTGAATCATAGGATACATGCGTCCATGTTCCGGCCATCTCTGATATCGAAACAAACAGAGGATTGGTTTCGATATTGCCATTACCACTGAATCCTCCACCTTCGATGTCACTGTGGCTTGAATTGATAGTAGAACTACTATTGTAATAACTTTCTGGGGAATTATCCCACATGATTACGTTATGCAAATTGACAGTACTGAAATTTTCAAAATACACACCTCCACCGTTTTCGTAAGATCTATTGCCGTAAAAAGTAGAATTAATTATGTTTAATGTCCTTGCGTTCAGGAAAATGGCCCCGCCATAACCGTGAGCCGTATTGCCGATATATATATTGTTTGCAAGTGTCATTTGTGAATGCTCAAGTGAGATCGGAATATAATGAGCCCCTGCATTATGGCTGGCCCAGTTGCCCGCAAATATGCTTCTGCTTGCCGTTACTGCTCCGTCATTATTATCGATTGCTCCCCCATTACCATCTATTGCGAAATTGCCTGAGAATATCGAGTCCTCGACCAGAGGAGCGTTCGACTCACTGCTGCACATGGCGGCCCCGGATTCTGAAATGTTTCCTGCAAAGATACAATTCCTAAAATGAAGTATTTTTTCTGACTCCATTACGGAATTAAAGGCACCTGCTCCGCAGTGTTCGGTCTCATTGGCGAGAAACATGCTGTCTTCAATTGTCAATTCAGTATCTTCATCATTAAAGAGACCGGATTCAGTGTTTTTCAGAAATATTATGTCTCTAATTGTTCCAGTTGCATCTGCATTGGACATGCCACTGTTTGTGTTATTAAAGAAAATACAATTGCTGACGTCTAACACATTACTGTTATTATACATGCCACCTCCGCCCTTATCTTCCTCATTGCCAGAATGGTTTCCCCTGAAAATGCAGTTTCTCACTGTTGGGGAAGCTGACATGTTGAATATCCCTCCGCCGTAGTTATGGGGAGGGTTGCCAACTGCATTTCCTCCGGTAACGATGAATCCATCAAGTATTGACTCGTCACTGCCGGTAACGACATGAAATACCTGATTGATCCCTGCATCATCATAGCCGCTTAGAATACTATGCTGCGTTTTGCAGTCCCTGTCCGTACGTACACTCTCTATACCGGTGAAACCGCCGTATACGTATACTTCAGGCTTCAGTTGTACAGTGTTTTCCCAGTGATCATTGAAAATAAAGTAGGTCCCGGCTGTAACCCATACCTGGCAACCGCCGTCCGCATCTGCCGCGGAATCAATTCCTTCCTGAACTGTCTTGAATGCAGAAGGCCATGAATGTCCATCAGCACTAATCGCCGTGGAACCAACATCAACATACCTGATACATGAAGGATTGGGATCAGCATCATGTTCTTCACATTCATCCAGTTCAACATTTGTTATCCAGCCTGCATCTCCATCTCCATCAGCATCTGAGTCTCCATCAGTATCCGAATCAGTGTCCGTGTCTGTATCACTATCCGTGTCAGTATCAGTATCAGTATCCGTATCCAGATCAGATGATCCATCAAGATCTCCAGCATCATCTGCATCAATATCCGTGTCCATGGTACCGCCGTCATCATCATCCGAATCCGAGTCAGTATCGGTGTC
>Ga0272442_10009169_pt1 | contig 12414 bp, 10 predicted proteins | sample SSMForm2O_FD_200262 | JGI IMG/M metagenome (GOLD analysis project Ga0272442, IMG submission 200262) | Marine sediment archaeal communities from Little Sippewissett salt marsh, Falmouth, MA, United States - SSM-Form-2O | ecosystem: Environmental > Aquatic > Marine > Wetlands > Sediment ... | reverse complement strand
ATGTTTTTATTTCTGCATTAACATTCAAAGCATTTAAAATGAATGCTAAAGATATCAAAAAAATAAATATTTTATTAAATTTCATAATATAAAACCCCAGGAATGTAAAATAAAATTTGGTATTTATAAATGTTGATTTTTATGATTGAATATTAACTTAAAACTACCATATAATTTATAAGTAGTAAATCTTTGACGTTTTTTATTCCAAAGAGTAGGATGGAAACTTTAAATGACTAAGTATGATCAGATAGCATTTGAGAAAAAATGGCAAAAACACTGGCAAGATAAAAAAATATACCATTTTAACTTTGAATCAAGTAAAAAACCTTATAGTATAGATGTTCCACCTCGTTATGCATCAGGACCCTTGCATGCAGGTCATGCTGTTCATTACACTCATATTGATTTTGCAGCACGCTACAAACGTATGCGCGGCTTTGAAGTATTCTTTCCACTTTGCTTTGATGTAAATGGGATTCCAATCGAGGAGCGTGTAGAGCGACAGAGAGGAATAACAAGAAAAGACATAGATAGACACGAGTTTACAAAACTCTGCAGTGAATTTGCAAATAAAAATATCAAAACAATGACTGATCAATTTGTACTACTTGGTGAGAGCATGGACCCAAGTATATACTATCAAACAGATGCAGAGTACTACAGAAGACTTACTCAAATAAGTTTTATCGAGCTTTTTGAAAAAGGCTTAATTTACAAAGGAAAGTTTCCCGTAAATTGGTGCCCACGCTGTATGACTGCGATGGCAGATGCAGAAGTAACATACACAGATAGACAGACAAAACTAAACACAATAAAATTTTATTTTAAAGAAAATCCTGCTGATAACATTCTAAATTATCATGGCATCGGCAAAGATGATAAAGGGACTTATGTCGAAATTGCAACAACGAGACCTGAGATGCTTCCAAGTTGCCAAATAGTAGCAGTACATCCAACTGACGAGCGTGCACCATGGCTTGTTGATCAGATGCTAATTGTCCCAGTTTTTGGAAAAGAAGTAAAGATCGTGGAAGACGATGCAGTCGACCCAGATTTCGGCTCTGGTGTTGTAATGATATGTACGGTTGGGGATAAAGAAGATTTGAACTGGGTTTTCAAATATAAACTCCCAATTGAGATGAGCATAAACGAAGAAGGATGCATGACTGAAATCTGTGGAAAATACAAAGACATGAAGATTAAAGATGCAAGAGAAAAAATAATTTCTGATATGAAAAAAGAAGGTCTCCTTCTAAAATCAACTCCTCTTGATCAAAACGTAGGAGTCTGCTGGCGTTGCAAAACACCAGTGGAGTTTATAAATGCGGAGCAGTGGTTCCTCAAAACCACTGATTTCAAAAAACTAGTACTTGAAAAATCTGATGAAATGAACTGGTACCCAGAATATATGAAAGTACGTCTCACAGAATGGGTAAACAGTCTAGAGTGGGATTGGGTAATTTCTCGTCAACGTTATTTTGCAACACCAATTCCACTTTGGGAATGTGAAAAATGCAAAGAAGTAGTACTTGCAAGAAAAGAAGATTGTTATATCGATCCTACAATAGACAAACCTCCTGTTGATAAATGTCCAAAATGTGGTGGAGAACTAATTAGCTGTCAAGACGTCTTTGATACATGGATGGACTCAAGTATATCACCACTATACAACACTTTCTGGCATCGTGATGATAAAAAATTCAAGAAACTTTATCCAATGAGTGTCCGTCCTCAGTCTCATGATATCATTCGTACATGGGCGTTTTACACTATTCTTAGATGTACACTTATAACTGGTGATAGACCCTTTGAAGATATTATGATGGGTGGTTTTATTCTCTCTGAAGATGGAACACCAATGCATGCAAGTCTTGGAAATGTAATTGATCCACTAGTTGTAATAAAGGAGTTTGGTTCTGATGCGTTTAGATGTTATGCTGCAAGTTGTGCTTTAGGTGAAGATAATCCTTTTAGAAAAAAAGATGTAGTTCGCGGCTCAAAACTACTTCGTAAAATATTTAACGTTCAACAATTCATAATCAATATTTTAAAAGATGAAAAACCAAAGAAAACAGATTTAATTGACATCGATAAATGGATTCTTACAAAATACAGCAAACTTGTAAAAAAAGCAACAAAACAGATGGATGAGTTTGATTACAGTCAGACAATGAAAGATGTAGAATATTTCCTTTGGCATGAGGTGGCTGATCATTATCTTGAAATGATTAAGTCAAGCATTCATGAAAACAAAAATGCTGATAGTATAAAGTATACCCTTTACACACTTGGTCTTGGAACACTTAAACTATTTGCAGTGTTCTTCCCACATTTGACAGAAGAGATTTATCAAAACTACTACAAACAGTTTGAAGGAGATGAAAGCATACATCTCTCAAGTTGGCCAGAACCAATCCTTGAAGATGAGTCAAAGGTAAAAGCAGGAGAGAATATTAAAAACTATATTCAACAAGTTCGTAACTGGAAAAGCGAACAGGGAATAGCTTTAAACGCACCAATAGAAGCACTATCAACATATGCTTCAAAAAATCATATAAACAGCATCAAAACAAGTGATTTTATCATTAAATCTACTTTAAAATACCCTGATAATCATGAGTTTATAGTTGGAAAACCCAAAATTGAAGAAAGAATAACAAATATCAAACCAGTTTATGCAAAAATAGGCCCAAATCTGAAAGCAGATGCCAAAAAATTTGTTGCTTGGATAAAACAAAACAATAACAAAATTATAGAAGCACTAGAGAATAAAGGAGATATATCACTTTCAGAAGTGCCCCAACTTAATATAGATTCTAAAGAAAAGATACTAAAAGACGGGTATGTACAAGTAGAAAAAGAAGTAAATGTTAAAGGAAAAGACAGCCACATACTTTCTTTTGATGGATTTTATCTCGAAATTAAAAATCAATAGATTTTTCTTTTTTTCTCGATATCTATTTAAATAAGTTTTTAATTTAGCCGGACCAGTGATTTATAATGGTAGATAAAAAATCATCAAAAAATGATGCTAAAGTAATGAATCGATGGATAATCGTGATTGGTGCAATAATGATACAGGTGGCACTTGGTGCAATATATGCATGGAGTGCATTTACAGGAGCTTTACAATCAGATACATTTGCATTTAGTAAAACAGAAACCCAAGCAATTTTTAGTGCAGGCCTTGCAACATTTGCAGTATTTACAATAATAGGCGGCAGACTTGCTAAAAAATACAGCCCTCGTAACATTGCACTTTTAGGTGGTGTGTTCTTAGGTCTTGGATATATACTTGCAAGTTTTGTAGGTGCAAGCTTTCCATTAAAACTCTTGTTTTTAGGCGTAATGGGCGGCGCAGGTATCGGTCTTGGTTACGTTGTACCAATAGCAGTTGGCGTAAAATGGTTCCCAGATAAAAAAGGACTAGTATCTGGTCTTGCAGTTGCAGGATTTGGTTTTGGAGCATTTATATGGATACTTATCGCAAATCCTCCAGCAGTTCTTGGATTCAAAGGTTTAATATCCGGTAATTTTGCCGTAGCAAACGTAGATATGGCTTTTAGAATCTATGGAATAGCGTTTTTAGCTCTTGTAGTACTTGGCTCACTTGTTATGATTAACCCACCACAAGGATGGCTTCCAAAAGGCTATAAACCACCTGGAGAAGAAAAAGATGGTAAGAAAAAATTTAAAATTGATTTAAAACCAAAAGAAATGCTTCACACAAGACAATTCTATCTTTTATGGATGATGTTTTTTATAGGTGCCCTTGCTGGACTTATGGTTATAGGTAATATTCAGAATTTTGCTACTTCTGCTACTGATGGATTTGCAGCGTCTATGTCTGATTCTCAAGCAAAAGACATTGCTGTTATTGGTGCTGCATTATGTCTTCCTATATTCAACGGTCTTGGAAGAATTGTTTGGGGTAAAGTTTCAGATAATCTTGGAAGAAAGAAATCAATTATTGCGATGTGCATCTTTCAGGGTATAATGATGTTAGCTTTTTTCTATACTACAGTAAACCCAATGTTCTTCTATGTAGCAGCAGCACTTATTGGTTTTAACTTTGGTGCAAACTTTGCATTGTTCCCGGCAGCAACAGCAGATAGTTTCGGCTCAGAAAATGTGGGTCTAAACTATGGTTTTGTGTTCACCTCTTATGGTGTTGGCGGAATTGTAGGACCAATCCTTGCAGGTATGGTAAAAGACGCTGGCATGAGTTATATGTATGCATTCATTCCTGCAGCAATTCTCTGTTTTGTTGCAGCAGGTCTTGCACTGATATACAAACCACATGTTGAGAAATAATTTTATTTCTCACTTTTTTTATTTCTTTTTTTAACTGGAGGTTTTTTATGGAAAATTTAACAATTGACTCTCTTAGAAAGTCTAATAAAAATTTTGTATCTAAGAATAATTCAGAACTAAAAAAACATGTTAAAGGGCAGGATCCTAAACTTGCGGTTTTAACCTGTGCTGATTCGCGTGTTGTACCTGAGCTTATTTTTGATAAAAAAATAGGCGAAATCTTTGTAGTTCGAGTTGCAGGAAACGTGGCAATGGATTCAAGTGTAATCTCTTCTCTTGAATATGCTGTTTCCCATTTAGATATTGATATCTTATTGATTCTAGGCCATACTCATTGTGGAGCTGTAAATGCAGCAGAGGAATGTAAAGAGGAGGATTGCGGAGATCTTTTAAACGAGGTTAAAAAAGGTTTTAATCTTAGTTCAAACCATGTTATTGGAAACTTGAAACGTCAGTTCGAACTTCTTTCTAATAGAAGTAAAGTTATTTCAAAAGCAATATCGGAGGGAAAAATAAAACTCGTTGCAGGATTATATGATCTTGAAACAGGTCTTGTAGATTTTTTCTCAGATTTCGATTAATTGGTAATTACTGCTTCCTAGACCTATTTCTTCACCATATTTTATTTGTTTAAAAGGAGTTACATTATTTTCTTTTTCAAATATATCTGGTTTTATATCATGAACAAGATCAAGACTTGCTTTATCAATTGCCACAGGATCATCAGATAATAAGTATCCTATATCAGGACATATTATGGGTCCTGCTGCTGGGTCACAATCGCAACCTTTTGAAATTCTGTTTACATCGTTTAGATATAAAACATTTTTATCTTTTACAGATGCGTAAGCTGCACAGGCTATAAGATATTGAAGGTCTCTATCCTGGTTTGTAATTGCACCTTCTCTGCAGTTTTCAACACATACTCCACACCCAAAGCATTTTCTTAGTGATATCTCCCATTCTTCTTCTTTTACATTTATTGCATTAAAGGGACATACCTCAGCACAAACCCCGCAGAAAGTGCATTTATCTTTTTGATAAGAAGGTCTGCTTGCATGGTGCATCTTTATTTTTGTTTCTTTTGTAACGCCACCCATTCCAAAATTCTTGATAGCTCCCCCCATACCTGTTGCGATATGTCCTTTTACATGAGAAAATGCAAAAACACAATCTGAATTGTACAGCGTTTCTCCTACTTCATAATCATGATCTTCAAAACTAACATTTATTCCTTTATCATCTATTACGATATCTGCTCCTAATTTGCCAAAACCATGTATTTTAGCCAGTTTTTCATAGCCTTTTTTTGTATTTCTAATAGCATTGTATGCAACTGTAGTATCATAAAGAAATGGTTTTCCTTTTTTTTCTAAAAGATTGTTTAATACTTTTCTAATTGTATCAGGTCTTGGAAAATATTTGTTACCTTTTTCACCCATATGAAGCTTAAAAGGATACTTTTTTCCTTCAAAAAATGAAAGGTCAAAGTTTTCAAGTGCTTTCCCTAATTTATTTTCATCAGTAAAAAAAACAACTTTTTTCATAAGAATCTTATCCTATTTTCTTTTCCCATTTTTTGACGTTTATGACTTTTCCTAGGCTTCCACTTGTTTTTATTTCTTCTCTTATCCTGTCTTCATGTTCTTTTACATCAAGTGCTCTGTTTGCTATTTCCTGGGCTATTTCTTGTGGTACTACTACAGCTCCTGAATCATCACCTATTATCCAGTCACCAGATCTTATTTTTTGACCACCACAACTGATTTCTGCACCTATCTCGCCTAGTCCTTTTGGCTCACCTGCATTTGGTGCTATGTGTCTGCTGAAAACTGGAAAATTGATTTTTATTATATCATCTAAATCTCTTATAGCACCGTCGATTACTACTCCTGCAAGTTTCTTTTGTTTAGCGCTGTGTGTTGCAAGCTCGCCCCATATCGCTGTTTTTCCACCATTTACATCAATAACTATTACTTCTCCAGGTTTTGCTTTATCAATTGCTTCCACGGGTTTTGCCCAGTCCCCATCGATTGTTCTAACTGTTAATGCTTGGCCTGCCATGCGAAAACCTAGTTTTACAGGTCTAATATCGGTCATTGCTCCCATCTTATGCATTGCATCAGAAATATTGGGAGTTGATACAAATGAGAATGCTTTTTTTAGTTCTTTTTTGCCATATTTTTTGAAATGATTAGTTTTTATTACTTTTTTATCAATAATTGATTTTTTTATTAGTTTTGTAGCTTTACAAACATCTTTTGCCTTTGTAATGCCTCCTCCAACAATTATGATGCTTGCTCCTGATTTTATCATCTCAGGTGCAGTTTCACTGTTTATACCTCCTGCAACAGCGACTGGTATCTTTGTTTTTTTAGTTATTTTTTTAAGTGTTTCTATTGGAGTTTTTCCCATCATTTGTTCATCTATTCCAACATGAATACACAGATAATCTACACCTATTTTTTCTAGTTCTTGTGCTCTTTTTACTTTGTCTCTCACACCTATTAGGTCTATCATTATTTTTGAGCCGTATTTTCTTGCAGATTTTACAGAATCTATAATGGTGCTTTCATCTGCAGCCCCTAGTATAACCACTATGTCTGCCCCAGCTTTGCTTGCCATTTCTGTTTCAAAAGCACCGGTATCCATTGTTTTCATATCTGCGACAATTGTTTTGCTTGGATGTTTTTCTTTTAATTGTCTTATAATATCCATTCCTTCAGATTTTATAAGCGGTGTTCCTGCTTCAAGCCAGTCTGCTCCGCCTTTTACCGATTCTTTTGCTATAAGAAGAGCTCTATGAGCATTAAGTAAATCCAATGCTACTTGCAAAATTGGTTTCATCAAAAAATGGAATAAACAACTCTTTATTTAAAGGATGTTGCTTATTCTAATGAGGTAAAATTACCTATTTTTTTACAATTCTTTATCAAATCCCATGGCCCTGTTGCAATTCCAATTAGATTTTCTTTTTCGATATTCATTTCTTTAATGGATTTTATTGCAAACAAAAAAAGACCTTCTGTTTTATTGTTTTTGTGAATTTTTACATATCCATATGATATATTATACGGATCAATGTTTGTAGTAGAAATGCCTCTACTTCCTCCATCAATGATTTCATATTCTTCTATATTTTCTTTGTTTTCATACCACTCAACTATATCTGATATTTCTGAATCTGAACTGTAGAATGTTTTATTTAGTTCTAAACTAGCGTTTACTATATTCCAAAGTGTGCTATTTTTGTAACTTGTTTGCTCTAAATCAGAAAATAGTGGATATGATACAGTGTTATTTGTAATTTCATTTGAATCAGGTATGTTCAAGTATGCTACTAATAAAATTAGGGCTATTATGGCTACAATTACTACTTGGATTATTTTCTTTTTCATCTACATCCCAATGGTCCAATAAATAAAATACTATTTTTTAACTTTTTTGTTCTAAAAAGAAAACATTTATAAAAAAACTATGTTCTTATATTTTAAGATGAAAACAGTAAAAACTCAGAATTTTCATAAGAGGTCATCAGAAGACTTTGATGATTTTATAAAAAAACTGGATTTACAAGCAATTGAGACTGCAGAAGAAAGAATACCTCTATATTTAAAAGCAGGTGTAAAAGATGCAGATATCATACTTGACGTTGGTTGTGGCTCAGGTATGGTAACAAGAGATATAGCACATCTTACAAAAGGAAAAGTAGTAGCAGTTGATGGTTCGATTGAAATGATAGAAGTTGCAAGGAAAGTATTAAAAAATTATAGCAATGTTGATTTTAAGAACGAAAATGCAGAAAATTTTTCTTTTGGAGATAATGCATTTGATATAGTTACATGTAATCTTTTTCTTATGTGGGTTGATAATCCTCAAAAAGTTGTAAATGAGATGGCTCGCGTTACAAAACCTGGGGGAATTGTGCTAGCATCACTTGAGCCAGATTATGGTGGTAAGCTTCATTATCCTGAAAACCCACGTGTTGATAGGATTTTTGCAGGTGAAGCAATAAAAAAACGTGGGGGAGATCCACATATTGGCCGTAAGTTGCGTCTTTTGTTTGTACGTGCTGGTCTTGAAACTCAGGTAGGAATAGGTAATAACCGTATTTGGAATTGTGATGAAGATAAATCATATTATCATCATGCTCGTGATTTTTATGTTAAGGCATTAAAAGATGCAGGGCTTTCTGAGGAAGAAATAGATTCTTGGGAGTTTGATTATCTTAAATCTCTTGATGAAGGTGTGCAATTGAATTTTTTCCCGCAGTTCTATGCAATTGGTAAGAAACCAGAGGTTTTATAACTAGTTTCAAAATTTCGTTTCTGATTGATAATGGTTGCAAAAATTGTTGATGGTAGAAAAATCGCTGAGAAAATTCGTAATTATGTTTTTATTGAAGTAAATAAATTTTATAACAAATATGATATAAAACCTAATGTTGTATCTGTTATAGTTGGTGAAAATAAAGAATCAACTCTTTATCTTAAGCTAAGAGATAAAGCATGTGAAAAAGTAGGTATTTCTTCAACTAAAGTTAAATTTTCAGCAGAGGTTTCAGAAAAACAAGTAGTTGAAAAAATTTTAGAACTTAATCATGATAAAAATGTTCATGGAGTGTTAATTCAGATGCCTCTTCCAAGTCATATATCAGCAAGTAAGATTTTTGAGGTCTTAGATCCACTTAAAGATGTGGAGGGTTTTACACCTGAGAACATGGGTCGTATGTTGCTTGGTGATGAGTTTATTGTTCCTTGTACTCCTTTTGCTGTTTTAAAAATTTTAGAGCATGAAAAAATTGATTTGAAATGCAAGGATGTAGTCATTCTAAATCATAGTACGGTTGTAGGAAAACCTCTAGCTGCTCTTTTTTTAAACAGAGACTCTTCTGTTTCTATTGCTCATATTTTTACTAAAGATTTAAAATCTTATACAAAAAAAGCTGATATTTTAGTATCTGCTACAGGTGTTGCAGGTTTAATTAAAAAGGAGCATGTAAAAACTGATGCTTTTGTAGTTGATGTTGGTATTATACCGACAGAGGATGGCGTTGTTGGTGATGTAGAAAGGTCAGTAAAAGAAGTGGCTGGTAAGATTACACCTGTGCCCGGTGGTGTGGGTCCTGTAACAGTTGCTTGCTCGCTTTTAAACATGCTTAAAACGTTTAAAAATTGTTTGAAATAAAACAATTTTTTTTATGCTTCGCTTTTGCTAAACATATAACTTCCGATTGATAAAAGTACAATACATATTACAGATACTACAGCAAGATCAACCAAGGGTGGTAGTACTGTTGTTTCTGATCCTAATAAACTTCCACGAAGGCCATCTACCATGTAAAATAGAGGGTCGAAAAAAGCAATGTTTCTCATTATTTCATTTTGTGTAACCGGGAAAAATGCTGATGATAAAAGTAAAAGAGGCATCATAACAAGGTTCATTATTATTGGAAATGATTGAAAATCATTCATTTTTGATGCAAGAATTAAACCAAAACCTACTGCTGTAAAGGCCATTAAAATCATAAATATTATTGCAAGTATTATCCCATTAACATTTGATGGCCTTATTCCAAGACCAATTGCTATAGCTAAAATAAAAAAACCCTGTATAAGAGCTGTAGTAGCTCCACCAAGCGTTCTGCCTATTGTAATTGACATTCTACTTACTGGTGCTACAAGTACTTCTTGTAGAAAACCAAATTGTTTGTCCCAAAGTATTGACACCCCAGTAAACATGCTTGAGAAAATTATTGACATTGAAATTATGCCTGGTGCAAAAAAATGTAGATAATCGCTCTCGAGTCCGCCTATTGTCAGTGTTCTAAAACCTGAGCCTAATATGAATAAAAATAGTAAGGGTTGTACGACGCTTACAAGCAGACGACTTCTTGAACGTACAAATCTTTTCATTTGACGAAGCCACATTACATATATTGCTTCTAGATTAACGATTTTCATTTTTTTATCTCCCAAATCTAGGATGAATGGGCAATATGTCTGATTTTTCTTCTTGGTTGCTTATTGTTCTTCCAGTATATGAAATAAATACATCATCAAGAGTAGGTTTTCTAACACTAATTGATTTTATTTTTATATCATTTTTTTGTGCTATTTCTATTATAATAGGTATCTTTTCATCACCTTTCTCAGTACCAATCTTAAGGCTGCTTTCAAGTTGCTTAGTATTGCTTGCCCATTTTTCTCTTTCAATTATCTTAGCTAGTTTTGATAATTTGTCACAAGAAAGGGTTATTACATCTTTTCCAATTGATGTTTTTAGATTGTTTATATTATCTATTACAAGTATTTTTCCTTGGTCTATAATTGCTACACGATCGCATAAGTAATCTGCTTCATCCATGTAATGTGTTGTTAAGAAAATTGTTGTTCCTTCCTCTTTATTCATTTTTTTAACATATTCCCATATTGTTCTTCTCGTTACTGCATCAAGACCTAATGTAGGTTCATCTAAGAATAGTACTGTGGGGTAATGCATTAATCCTCTTGCGATTTCAAGTCTTCTTTTCATTCCACCTGAATAATTTTTAACTAAGACCTTCCTTTTATTTTCAAGATCCACTAGTTTTAGCACTTCGTTTATCCTTTTTTTTCTGTTGCTCTTCTTAATGCCGTACATCCTGGCATGGTATTCTAGATTTTCTTCTCCAGTAAGATTTGTATCCAAAGCAGGTTCTTGAAATACAACTCCTATATTTTGTCTAACTTGATTTCTTTTTTTTACTATATCATAGTCTGCAATTGTTGCGCTTCCTTCTGAAGGATTTAGTAGTGTTGTTAACATTTTGATAGTTGTTGTTTTTCCTGCACCGTTTGGCCCTAAAAAACCAAATATCTCTCCTTTTCTAACAGAAAATGAAATGCTATCTACTGCTGTTAGTTTTTTAAATCTTTTTATTAGATTATTAACTTTTATTATTTCCAAAGCTTAAATGCTCCTTTTATCAGATTTTTTGAATCCTGGCTTGTCTAATAAATGTATCCTATTTTTTCTTTTTTCTAATCAAAGGGTTTTTATCCTATAATTTATTGAAAGGTTCTTTGTTTATGGATTTCTACTCTGATATAATCGCACTCATTCTTTCAAAGAAAATTAAGGATAAAGAAGAGCTTCATAAGACTAAGATTCGTCTTTGTAAAAAATATAAGATAAAAGTTATCCCTGCTGATAGTGCTATACTTGCAAGACTACCTGGTGATTTTTCAGATGAAGAAAAAGAACTTGCTACTTCTTTACTTCGTAAAAAAGCCACTAGAAGTATTTCAGGTGTTGCTGTCGTTGCTGTTATGACTAGTCCTGCAGAATGTCCGCATGGTCTTTGTATTCCTTGCCCAGGTGGCCCTAAAGCAGGTACTCCTCAGAGTTATACTGGCCATGAGCCTGCTGCACTAAGAGCGAGTTTAAATGATTTTGATCCTTTTCTTCAAACACGAAACCGTATAAAACAGTTAAAAGCAATTGGTCATCCTGTTGAAAAAATTGATTTTATTATTATGGGTGGAACCTTTACTGCACGTAATCCTTTTTATCAAGAGTGGTTTGTAAGAAGATGCTATGATGGTTTAAACAATAAAGAATCAAAATCTTTAGAAGAAGCTAAATTGATTAATGAAAAAACCAAGAGTCGCTGTATTGGTCTTACTGTTGAAACCCGCCCTGATTGGTTCCGACTGCGTCATATAGATATGTCGCTTTTGTGGGGTGCTACTCGTGTTGAGCTTGGCGTTCAGAGTGTTTTTGATGATGTTTTATATGGTATTAATAGAGGTCATGGTGTTGCTGATTCTGTGATTGCTACAAGAGCTGCAAAAGATGCTGGTTTTAAGGTCTGTTATCATCTTATGCCTGGTTTGCCTGGTTCAGATTTTAATCGAGATATTAAATGTTTTGAAACAGTTTTTGCTGATACTCGTTTTAAACCAGATATGATCAAGATTTATCCCACTTTAACAATTAAGGATACAAAACTTTTTGATATGTGGCAAAAAGGAAAGTACACTCCTTTGAGTACAAAAGAAGGAGCAAAACTTGTCGCACGTCTTAAAACAATTGTTCCTGAATGGGTTCGTATAC
>Ga0272442_10009167_pt1 | contig 12416 bp, 9 predicted proteins | sample SSMForm2O_FD_200262 | JGI IMG/M metagenome (GOLD analysis project Ga0272442, IMG submission 200262) | Marine sediment archaeal communities from Little Sippewissett salt marsh, Falmouth, MA, United States - SSM-Form-2O | ecosystem: Environmental > Aquatic > Marine > Wetlands > Sediment ... | reverse complement strand
ACCAGGGATGCTATTGAAAAAATCCGCCTCGCTGTGGCAGAAAAACGGGAATGCGTGGTGGAACTGCTGAATTATCGCCGGAACGGTTCACCTTTCTGGAACCGGCTTTCAATCACGCCGCTGAAGGATGAAACGGGCAGGGTCACACATTTTCTCGGCATTCAGTCGGATATTACGCTGCTGAAATCCATACAAAAAAAACTTGAAATCGCCAACAATGAGCTCCGGAGATTTCAAAAAGATATGATGGAGCAGCTTGGACAGGCGCAGGAAGCCCAGAAATTCATACTGCCCCGCATCCTGCCGCAAGACGGGGGAATCAACTTTGCTGTCAAATTTGTTCCGCTGACCCGGATCGGCGGTGATTTTTACGATATTTTCAGCCTGGATGAATCCCGTACCGGAATTCTTGTTGCGGATGTCACCGGTCACGGTATTCCCGCCGCACTTTTAACTTTCATGTCCTCCAACGCCTTTAAGGACAACTGTCCGGGTGACGACTCTACCCGCTCCGTGATTGAAAAAACCAACCGGCTCCTCACCGGAAAAATGCCGGCCGGCACTTTTGTCACCATGTTTTATGCCATCTATGAAAAAGAAACGAAAACACTGGTGTATACCCAGGCTGGCCACCCGCCGGGATTCGTTTTGCGTCCGGCATCCGGAGAAGTCATCACGCTGGAATCGGAAGGCATTCTGATGGGTATTGTGCCGGAAAAACAGGCGGTATTTGGTGAAAAACGGATCGCATTAAAAAAAGGGGACAAGGTAATCCTCTATACAGATGCAATCATGGAAGCCGGAATCAAAGCCGAGTGTATGCTGGACCCGGAAAATCTGATACGCTTTTTAAAGGATGAGATGAATTCGCCCGTCGATACGCTCCTGGAACATGTTTATCAGTATGGATTGACTGCAGCCGGAGTCACAAATTACGATGATGATGTGACCATGGTGGGCTTTGAAATTATGGTCTGACTCATTCCGCGGATATCTGAAAAACAGATGATCTTCGAAAATCTGGACCGACCGGAGGATTCATAACGCCGGCTCGGGCGGGATTATCGTTTCCGCCAACAGGAGGAAGGACTTGCAGAATAAACACACCGGCACCGGACGCCTTTGTGCATGAGGCGCCTGACCACCCCCGGTGGCAGATGTTTACGCCGGCAAAAAGACAGCGGTTTTGCAGCCTGAAAAAGTCGGTACAAGTGTGCGGTTTTTTTACCCGCCCGTTTATCGGGCATATACAAGCCACCACTTCCGGTTGTACCCATTATATGGCAGTTTTGTGATACTTGTTTTTTTACTTGAAATTCATTCTGCCATCCTGTATTTTAAAAAAACCGCCTGTATTTTGATTACAGCCATCACATTGAAACCCGGATCTGTATTACAGCGCGAATCCATTATTGAGAAAATAGTTCGGAATATTCAATGACCAGTTCCAGTTCTCAGCCCAGCCTCCGTCAGATCGAAGAAATGATCGACGCACCGCTTGAAATGCTGTCCAAAAAATCTTTTAAGGATAAAATAAGCGAGCAGAACGGTTATCTGGTAGAGAAGGAAGAGATTGTGGGTTTCCGGTTCGAAAGCTATAAAATGGATCTCGATTACATCGACTTTGATATTCTGACCGCTTTCGGAGAAATCAAATATCTGAACCTCAGAAGCATTCATCCGGCCGACTGGAGCATATTGAAGAAATTCAGCAGCCTCACATGGTTACGATGGACCCATGCGCTGCTCGAGTTCCACGACATTGATTTTCTCAGGCACCTGACACGGCTGCGTTATCTGGATCTGTCTCATAATGATCTGATCAATATCAGCGGTCTGTATCCGTTGAAAAACCTGAGAGAACTGGATCTCAGCGACAATCAGCTTCATCAGAATGACAGTGACCGGTATATCTACAATCTGACGCATGCACTTCAGGACCTGGAAGATTTTTCATCAAAGGATACGGATGATCCTCTTTATAATGAGCAGGAAAAGAATGAACTGAAAGCACAGATGACGGGTGATCTGCAGAAAGCGGAACGAACCGGCCTTTGTGTATTAAATGAACTGGAAAAACTGCAGATTCTGAATCTGGCCGGAAATGAACTTTTTACTGTCAGCCTGCTGGATAATTTAAATGAACTGACAAAAATTGATATATCCAACAATTACATTATCGAACTCGATTCACTGACCAAGATGAAAAAACTGACCCATGTAAATGCTTCCAATAATGAACTGAAAAGCATCAAGGCACTAAAAAAACTGAAATATCTGAAATATCTCGATATTCGCAACAACGGCCTCGAAAACATCCGGGGATTTGACCATTGCAAAGTCAGGATATAGAAGATCAGTTCCACCTCTTTTGCAGCACATTGTATGATAAAACCAGCACGCTGAAAGGAACCGCAAGAGCGTTCCTTCCTGATCTGCGACACGCGATGTACCAATCCTTCCAGCGATGGAAGGACCGGGACTCAGTGTGTCGCAATGAGGTCCATCATTTTTGCAGCTTTCAGTTTTTTATCATTCACGAAAGGAGAAAGGCACATGGAAAACAAAAGAAAGCTGGGTTTCGCTCTTCTCATTCTGGGCATTTTGATCTTTCTCATCTGCATGGCAGCGGATATTATCGGTATCGGCCAGACCCCGGGTGAATTCGGAACCAATCAAATGACCGGGGCCGTGGTGGGACTTGTGGTGGTCGGCGCCGGCATCATGCTGATGATTAAAAGAAAAGGAGAGGGAGGAAAGAAAACAGCCAAATAAACGGCCGTCCTGTCTGAACAGGTCACATGGTTGTTTAATCACCATTCATCCGGCTGCTTTCCTTCCGTGTAAAAAGAATGCGGGGGTACGGTCACTGCTGTATCCCCGCTCTGCCGGCAGTCTAAAAGCAGGCACGAATATGCCGATTTGTTATCCGATCGCAAACCATCCGCCTGAGGCGGATGGTTTGAAGATCAATCAGACTTTTTCGGGTCATTGTCTGAAGCCGGTTCCCTTCCTATCCAATCGCAAAAAAAATGTACCTTTATTTTAATCCCCTGTAATATGATAACCGGCCATCAGAGAAAAAACGTATCTTCAGATACATATCCCGAATATGTGTGGTTTATACCATATATCTGACCAGCTCTTCCTCCGTTTTTCGCTTTTTGGGTCCGGGATTATCCGCCGCATAGCCCAGAGGTGTGAAGGCCACCGGTTCCTGGTCATCGGGAATATCCAGTATTTCCCGGGCGGCTTCCGGATCGAAGGCAGCCACCCAGCAGGTGCCGAGCCCTTCATCAGCGGCCGCCAGAATCAAGTGATCCATGGCAATGGCCGTATCCACAAAGGCGTAGTTCCGGCCGTCCCGCCGCTTCCAGGCTTCATCGTGAACCGCACAAATGCAGATCACATACGGCGCCTCGCTGAACCATGCTTTTGAATAGATCTGTTTCAGCTCCTCCACGCGGTTTTCTGTCGGGATGACAATCAGCCGGAACGGCTGCCGGTTGGCCGCTGTCGGGGCCAGCATCGCAGCATGGATCATTCTTTCAAGCTTCTCCTCCTCCACCGGTCTTGTCTGATAGGAACGGACACTGTACCGGTGCGCGATCAATTGACCAAAATCCATAAAATATCTCCTCACTTTGGGACTCCCACATATATAATAAAATTCCGTGACTGCGGCAACATTTTTTCTGTTAGCCGTTTCCGCGCGTACAATTTTTCTTGATTTTCATTTTGTTTTTTGCTAACTACCATTGCTCACCGGAAAAACGCAGACCGGCCACTTCGAAAGTATCCGTTACACCATCCGCGCCGACTGCGATGACCATTCGTTCACTCGTCGGATGCCTGCCGTAAAAGGAGGGGATCATGCACAGCCGAAAACCGTCTGGTAATGCTCTTATGATTATCATGCTCGTATTATCACGTATTATTTTTGTTAATGCGGAAACATATATTGTCACAAATACGAAGGACACCGGAGCAGGATCGCTGCGCCAGGCCATTCTGGACGCCAATTCACGGGTCGGGCCCCACACTGTCGTGTTCAATATGGCAGCCGGTATCGAAGGTCATAACAGTGACACCGGCGTGTGGACAATCCGGCCCCAAAGCAAGCTGCCTGATATCAACATGGCAGGCACGGTCATCGATGGCACCAGCCAGACCGCATACATCGGAGGAGATTCCAATCCGGAGGGTCCTGAAATCGAGATCGACGGCAGCCAGTGCGGAGAGGTCACCGGTCTCATTCTTTTCAGCACCGACATCCATATCCATCACATCGCCGTCAACCGGTTCATGTCCGGTCAGATAGTGGTGCACAGAGACCGTTGTCAAATTACCGGCTGTTATATTGGCATCAGTGCAACCGGGGATGTTCATTTCAAGGATCAGATGGGCATCAGTTCCACAGGCATTTCAGTGTATTCTGCCGTGGATGTTGTGATCGGCGGCGCCGGTGAGAATGACCGGAATATCATCTCAGGGAATACGAGCAACGGAATCACGCTTTCCGGCGGTTCGCAGAATTGCCGGATTGAAAACAACTACATCGGCCTGAATCAATCGGGATCGGGCATGCTGGGAAATTATGTGGGCATCCGTGTCAGCAGCCAAAGCAGGCGCACCCTGATTATCGGGAATGTGATTTCGGGAAATGAAAACGATGGCGTTATCATACAAATGGCGGGCACGGACAGCACGACCATCACCGGTAACCGGATCGGCACCAATCCGGAAGGAACCGAACCCATGGGCAATGGTGACCATGGTCTGCGTATCAATTCAGGATCATACACCGTCATCGGCACCAGCGAACCCGGTACGGGCAATCTGATCTCGGGAAACAGCGGCGACGGTATCGGTTTGAATACAGCCAGCCACAGCCTGATTCAGGGGAATATGATCGGGACGGACATCACCGGCAGCATGGCGCTTCCCAATGAGGGGGACGGCATTTTTCTGACCTCCGACTGTTCTGACAACCGGATCGGCGGCACCGGAGAAAAAGAAGGCAACCTGATCTCAGGCAACCTTTCCGATGGCATCACCCTGCATAATGCGGGAAACAAGGACAACACCATCGCCGGCAATTTTATCGGCACAGACATCTCGGGAGATCTGCCCATTCCCAATGGCGGTCATGGTGTCAATATCAACAACGGCGCCCGGAGCAATACCATCGGACCCGGCAACCGCATTGCATTCAATCAGGAAAATGGTGTTTATATCTATCAAAGCGCGTCGACCGGGAATACCGTGACCCGGAACAGCATATGGGAAAACGGCGGCATGGGGATTCATCTGGCAGACAATGCCAACGGGAGCATCGCATCTCCTTTTATCACCGGCATCGGACCCGTGACCGGCACTGCCCCGGCCAATGCCTCCGTCGAAATTTATAACAGCCCGGACAACGAGGGGAAAACCCATCTGGTCACAGTCACCGCGGACGCGGACGGTCATTTTACATGGCCCGGCACACCGGAAGGTCCCTGGGTGACCGCCACAGCCACAGATGCGGACGGCAACACCTCCCAATTCTCCGATGCATTTCATATCGGTCCCTTCATGGTGACCAGCACATCGGATTTTGAAGAAGGATCTCTTCGCTGGGCCCTGGAGAATGCGGCTGTCTCCTCTGCTCCGGCTGAAATCGCCTTCAATATTCCACAGTCCGACAGCGGGTTCAACGGAACGGTCTGGGTCATCCGGCCGCAATCCACGCTTCCCCATCTGACCAGTGATTATACAGTAATCGACGGCAGCACACAGAGCCAGCTTCAGGGGAATACCAATCCGGAAGGTCCGGAAATCATGATTACCGGTGATTTGTCAAGTACGGGAATGACTGTGTACTCCTCACACAATCGTATTTCCGGACTGATTATTTCTCATTTCTCGGACGGCATTTATTTCGGCGACGGAAGCCGTCACAACACAGTCACGGGGTGTTATATCGGCACGGATGCCGGCGGTGCCGACACTCTGGGCAACGGCACAGGTATCCGATCCTCTGGCAGCAGTCACCTGATTATCGGCGGCCCTTCCACGGATGAGAGAAACGTCATCTCCGGCAATCATGACCAGGGCATATCATTCAACAGTACCGACAGCTCAATGATCACGAACACCCTCATCGGCACGGATCCGTCAGGCAGTCTACCGGTACCCAACGGTAATTACGGTATGTATATTTCAAATTATTCGCGATGGAACCATATCGGTCCGGATAATATCATCCGTTTTAACGGAAATGACGGCATCTTTGTCCGGTCTTATTCGGTTTACAATACCATTTCACAAAACAGTATTTCCAATAACGGCGGTGCCGGTATTGATTTGTACCTGGGCGGCAACCGGGAGATACCCGGCCCCGTCATCACCCGCATCAATCCTGTCACCGGCACAACACTGCCCCATGCCACTGTGGAAATATTCTCCGATTCAACGGATGAAGGACGTATTTATCACGGCACCGTCATTGCGGGCAGCCAGGGTGATTTCTCCTGGGACGGCATCCCGGCCGGCCCCTACATCACAGCCACGGCCACAGATGATTCGGGCAACACATCGGCATTTTCGGATCCGAAACTTGCACGGGGCCTGACGGTCATCAACACACGGGATGACGGCGAGGGATCCCTGAGATGGGCCCTGCAGAAAGCCAATCAGGAAACTGGCCCGGATACGATCCTGTTCGATATCCCCGAATCCGACGAAAACTTTGACGGTACGGTGTGGACCATTTATCCGCTCACCGACCTGCCTGTTTTCACTGACGACGGCACATTCGTCAACGGCCGTTCACAAAAAGAGAATCACGGGGAAACCAACTCCGACGGTCCCGAGATCCTGCTGAACGGCAGGCATTCGACCCAGCAGTGGAGCCGGGGATTCAGCATCCAGTCTCAATACAACTGTATCACCGGTTTTATAATCTCCGGCTTTTCATCCCAGGGCATTGCGATTTCCTCGACAGGGGACCACAATCATATATTCGGCAATTATATCGGGTCCACGGCGAACGGCACCGACACACTGTCCAACGGCAGTGAAGCGATTTATCTGCGCGGAGACAACAATGTCATCGGCGGAACCGGACCTGGCGAAGGCAATCTGATTTCCGGAAACAGCTATGATGGAATTTATATGTGGGATGCCGACAGCAATCGGATCACGGGCAATATCATCGGTCTCAATGCCGCGGGCGACCGGGCCTTGCCCAATACATATGCAGGCATCAGCATGAGCAGCTGCTGCTGCAACACCATTGGAGGCATTGGGGAAAGCGCGCGCAATATCATTTCGGGCAATGGTTCTATGGGCATTTCGCTAAGAGATTCAGGAAGCACCGGCAATATCATCCAGGGCAATTATATCGGCACGGATATCACAGGATCCGTTGATCTGGGGAACGGCAGCTACGGCATTCAAATCAATGGCGGTGCCTCGAATAACCGGATCGGTGGCAGCCAGGCCGGAGAAGGCAATGTCATATCCGGCAATGGATCATTCGGTATTTATATCGAGTATGTAAATACGGATCAAAATAGTATTGCCGGCAATGATATCGGCATCAACGCCGCCGGAACCGCTGCATTACCCAATGACAACACGGGGATTCATATTTCCGCGGGTGCCTGCAGCAATCAGATCGGTCCGGCCAACATTGTCAGCGGGAACAAGGGATACGGCGTGACACTTGACGGGCCGACGACCACTTCAAACATCATCTCCGGCAACTGGGTCGGCCTGGATGCAAGCGGCTGCGATACCATCCCCAATCATCTGCACGGCATCCGGCTTCAAAACAAGACAAATAACAATGTCATCGGCGGGCCGGACAAGACCGACGGGAATGTCATCTCAGGCAACGGATGGAGCGGTATCGGCGTGGAAGGCGATTCGACCATGAACAATGTATTCCGGAACAACATCATTGGGTCGGACACGAGCGGTACGCTGGCTCTGGGCAACGCGTATCACGGCATTCATCTGACCGGTATCGGCAACACACTGCAGGAGAATCTCCTTTCCGGGAATACCCAGAACGGTATCATGATCTCCAATAACGCCACAGACAATATCATCGCATACAACCGTATCGGGATCCGGGCGGATCATGAAGGACCGCTGCCCAACCGCCACTCGGGCATCAAAATACAAAACCGGGTGACCGGAACGATCATTGGGCCCGATAATCTGATCCGCTGTAATATGGAGGTCGGCATCGCTCTGGTCGGATCCGATGTGACCGGAACGACCATCACCGGTAACTCCATTGCGCGCAACCTCAATGGGGGCATTCTCTTTACAGGAAACGCCAACAACGGCATTGCCGCGCCGGTATTCACCGGAATTCAGCCCTTAAGCGGAACGGCCCCGGCAGGCAGCACCGTGGAAATCTTCTCCGATTCTACCAATCAGGGCCGGATTTATGAAGGATCTGTCACGGCCGACAATTCGGGCAACTGGACCTGCGCTGAAAACGTGACCGGCCCCAATGCGACAGCCACGGCCACCGATGCGTCGGGAAATACGTCGGAATTTTCAACACCCCTCATTGTGTCGGTTGAAAAAATCAGCGGTTCTGAAACACCCGCGGATTTTTTCCTGGCACGCAATTATCCCAATCCATTCAATTCAAAAACCTGCATCGCGTTCGGTGTTAAAACGCCATGCCGTGTCACATTGAAAATATATAACATCCGCGGCCGGGAAACGTGTACCGTGGTCAATGATGCGTATCTGCCGGGGCAGTATCAAATCACATTTCATGCCGCCGGCATGTCATCCGGCATTTATTTCTACCGCATCGAAATGGGTGCATTCACACAAACAAGAAAAATGCTCCTGCTCGAATAGGAAATAACAAAGAGCATTCATATTCATGTCGTAAAATTCATAAATTCAGTCCCTTTTCCACTTGCATTTTTACGGCATGGCCGTTATTTTGGAAAGAACCGGTCACTTTGATTCAAAAACATTCCATCTCTGCAATTGCATTGATATCAATGGACACTGTCTGATGAAAATTACTGTTCTGGGCTCCGGAATGGTGGGAAGTGCCATCATTCAAGATCTTGCTCGTGACAGCCGTCTGCATGTCACCGCGGTGGATGCCAGTCAAAAAGCCCTCGACAAATTCAACGGGAACCCGAATATTCACGTTGTGCGGGCGGATCTTCGGGAAGCAGGCAGCGTCGCGGACGCCGTGGCGGAGTGCGATCTCGCAGTCAACGCCGTCCCCGGATTCATGGGCTTTTCCGTTCTGAGGCAAATCATCGAAGCAGGAAAAAATGTGGTTGACATTTCCTTTTTCCCGGAAAATGCCCTCGAACTGGATACTCTGGCAAAGTCCAGAAATGTCACCGCCGTCGTGGACTGCGGTGTGGCGCCCGGTCTGTGCAATATCATTGCCGGACATGTCACGTCACTGCAGGATAAAACAGATACCTATGCCTGCTATGTGGGCGGATTGCCCCAGGTCCGGGAATGGCCCTATGAGTACAAGGCCGTATTCTCACCGTCCGATGTGCTGGAGGAATACACCCGGCCGGCCCGTTTTGTGGAAAACGGTGAGGAAGTCGTATGGCCCCCTTTGTCCGGAGTCGAACTCATGGATTTTCCCGAAATCGGCACCCTCGAAGCCTTTAACACCGATGGCCTTCGCACCCTGCTCCGGACCATGAATATTCCCGACATGTGCGAGAAAACACTCCGCTATCCCGGCCATGCCAATCTCATGCGTATCTTTCGTGAAAGCGGTTTTTTTGATACACATCCGGTTGATGTAAAGGGAGAGGACGTGGTGCCCATGGATCTGACGTCCAGACTGCTCTTCGACAAATGGCGTCTCGGGGAAAATGAAGTGGATTTCACAGTCATGCGCGTCGTTCTTGAAGGCAGAACCGGCAACCATCGTCAAAGATATACTTACGATCTGTATGATCAGTACGATATCACCTCAAAAACCACTTCCATGGCCAGAACCACGGGATATACGTGCACCATCGTTGCCCGCCAGATACTGGGCGGCATTTACACAGAAACGGGGATATCGCCGCCTGAATATCTCGGTGCCGTTGAAACATGCTGGGAGAACCTTCTGCAGGAATATGCCAAACGGAAAATCCGGTTGAATGAATGTGTCGCCGAACTTGAAAACCACCCATAATCCGTCTTCCCGGAATGACCATCACAAAGGAAAGATTCCATTCATGGACATCTATCAATGCTCAAAAGAGGATTTCGATCAGATTCTGGACGACCTTGCTGATTTCTGGAAGAGTGAACGGACCCGGCATCTTCATATCCCCATTCTGATCTACGAATTCGGCAATTCCGCATTTGTCATCAAAGAAGGGGATAAAGTCATCGCCTATTTATTCGGCATGCTGTCCCAGACAGAGTCCGCCGCATACGTGCATCTTGTGGCTGTCCGGCGCACCTATCAGGGGCGGGGACTCGGCAGACAGCTTTACAGCCATTTTATTGAGTACGCCCAGAAGCACGGCTGCAATGAAATCAAGGTCATTACCAAGCCTGTTAATAAATCATCCATCGCATTTCATCAACAGATCGGAATGCAGACTGTTGGCAGTTCGGAAAGCAACAAGGTTCCTGTCATCACCGATTACGGCGGTCCCGGTGAAGACCGTGTGGTTTTCAGGATGAAAATTTAAATGAGAAAATACCGCCACAAATCACCGGAAGAGGTCATCAGGATGGTGACCACCGAAATCGTCCGGCGATGCATCAAATACAGCAGAAAAAAGAAACGGTCCATTTTTATCAGCAAAACTTCCCGCGGCAAAGGCGTGGATGTTACAATGCTGAATCCGGACTCTCCGGAGGGCCGCGAGAATCTGGAAAAATTTCTGACACCTGTGAAACGGTATTATACGATTACCGGTCTCGGCTCCCCCGAAGAATCCAATGCCGTTAACTGGCGCAAAGTCAATCTGCCGCTTGGCAGGCGCATTCTGCTGATTTTTCAGGTCGGCCTTTCACTGTTTCTGAAAGGCACGCCCTTCAAAAACCGCTATCTCAGATGGATGGGCGCCCATATCGGCCGGGGCACAGAAATCATGCAGATGGTCTGGCTGGATCATTTCCGTCCGGAACTTGTTTTTATCGGCGATCGCACACTGCTGGGCGCCTATACCCGCATTACCGTTCATGCCTATCAGGGATCCGGCCGGTTCCGATACGGCGTCGTGGAAATCGGCAGCCACTGTACCATCGGCGCCGGCACAGGCATCGGGCCCATTAAAATCGGTGACAATGTCCGGACCCTGCCCGGCACCACCCTTTCCCCCTACTTTTTTCGCATTCGACCGGATTCAGTGATCGGCTGGAATCCCCCGTCCGTCTCGAGAGATAACAGAAATCTGACGAACGGTGACTGAACAATTTTTCAGCAAACAAGCGACACCCAAGCTGATGGCGTGCCTCGGGCGCAGAGGCACGCATATGCCGTCTCGTCCGGGCTGTAAGTCCACCCTCTTGCTGGCGGTATCTTCAATACTCAAATTTATATTATCGCTTGATCCGCCTCTGGCGGCACCCGCAATGCCGCCCAAAGCGGGGTTTCTGAAACCGATATATCAGGATGGTTTGAAGATCAATCCAGGGACAGTTCACCCGGCGCGACATTGACGCCTTCCCAGATCAGCACACCATTTTCCATCATGTCCCGGACATCACAGGTGATTCGGACGGCTCTTTTCTCTCCCGGGACCAGCGAGATATAATTATCGGAACAGAACAGCGGCACCACCGCTTCCCGGCTTTTTGCGCCTGCAACACTGAATCGTATGAAAAAAGCCGTGACGCCCCCCGGATTATTCATGTGGATATCCATGCACTTCTGGCCATCCTTCATTTTCGTGTCTGCACGGACTGCAATCACCGTCCGGGGCATTGAAAAAAGACCGGTAAAATCATTGCCGGGATGGCGCCAGTAGAGGTTTCGGGAAACCACGGTGCCTTCCGGCCGCCTCAGCTGCAGACGGACGAATTCAAGTCCCTTCGCGGCCGGCAGACGCCACCGGGTCTGGATGGCCCTGTCGGGCGCCGCCGTCATGGTCTCACACCTGTTCCAGATGATTTCGCCACCGGACCATATCTCCGCGGTCAGATACAGAGAATCCGGTTTTGTGAGACCGGAATTGATCACAGACAAGGTGTTTGAATCACGGTTCCACTGCACATGAACCGGTTCACAGGCCCTCTGTACGGCATAAAAACCGGCGTGGGCGGTCAGATACCAGTCAAAAAGCTGCCAGGTCAATCCAGGCCAGCTTGCATTGAATTTCCACAATGCAAATCCGCTCGACGCATCCCAGAGACCACGGTTCACTGCTTCCACAGCCGCGCGATACACATCATAATTCACGAGCTGC
>Ga0272442_10009166_pt1 | contig 12417 bp, 5 predicted proteins | sample SSMForm2O_FD_200262 | JGI IMG/M metagenome (GOLD analysis project Ga0272442, IMG submission 200262) | Marine sediment archaeal communities from Little Sippewissett salt marsh, Falmouth, MA, United States - SSM-Form-2O | ecosystem: Environmental > Aquatic > Marine > Wetlands > Sediment ... | reverse complement strand
GCCCTCTGCGCCCATTCCAATCTCTATCCCAAGGACGCGGAGTTGAGGTTCAAAAAATACTACCCGTGGGACTATCAATACACGGTGCGCAATCTTGTGCTGTCGACGGACTGGGAATGGAAAACCTCCGCGGTTTTGAATTTGCGCAGCGGTTACCGGGGACGGCGTCTGCGGTTTCGCGACGAGGATTTTCTGCCGTTCATGAAACCGCCCATCGACGAGGCGCGCGACCTGTCGCACGGTGTCTACCTCGAAACGGTGTACAACCTCGGACTGCCGCTCGTCTCCGGGCGGATCGAGCTCGCACCGGCCGTGCGTTACAACCGTCTGCATAAAAGCCGCGCTGAAGATCAGCGCATCGAGAGCCAGTGGAGCCCGGGCGTCCGCGCCCTGCTCACCCTGGGACGGCGCCGGTCGGCCTATTTGAAAACGCACTGGACAAAAGCCTACCGCGCTCCGACGTTCGCCGATCTCTTTTACCAGGATGCTCGCGTGCAGGGCCTTCCCGATCTTCGCCCGGAAAAGAGCCGCGAAACGGAGCTGTCGCTGGGCGGCCGGCTGGATCTTTTGCTCCGGATCAACGCCGAGTTCACGGCCTTCCGGCAGACGATCGACGACCTGATCGTGTGGAAGCTGGGCAGTTTCGAAGTGTTCCGCCCGGTCAACACCGACGCCGAGATCTCCGGGCGCGAGATTCGGCTCGACCTCGCCCTGCCCGGCGACCGCATGGCCGTTGAGCTGAGCCATACGCATCTCTCGCCGCTGAACAGGAGCGAAAATGTCACTACCCGCGACAAGATTCTGCCTTACAGGCCGCAGAACTCGTTCAAGGCGCGCCTCGAGCTCAGCATGGACCGCGGATTCGCCGCGCTGAGCTTCCGCCGCATCGGAGAGCGCTTCGTCAACGACGCCAACACGGTGAGATTGCCGCCGCACCAAATCCTCGATCTCGACCTGAGCTGGCGGATTGGGATCAGAAGATTGCAGACCCTGTTTAAATTCTCGATCCTCAACCTCACGGACCAGGATTATGAGATCATCCGCGACATGCCGCTGGCGCCGCGGGAGTACCGACTCGGCCTTAGCCTGACATTGTTCTGAGCCGGGGACGGCGGCCGGGATCTATCTGCCGGGAAAAATTCACTCATCCATCACTGGCGTTTACATGCGAACGCCGCCAACACATGAGGAGACTGAAATGAAGAGATTCGCCGGGCTATTGATCCTTTTATCGTTCTGCTTTGTTCTGACCTCACCCGCACAGGAGATCCCCAGGACCCTCTATGTCCTGAACGGCTCGGCCGAGACCCTTTCGAAATGGAATATGCAATCAGGGGCGGTGCAGCGCGACATCGTCAATGTCGGGCAGCAGCCCAACCAGGTGGCCGTTCACAACGGCATGATCTATGTGGTGAACTCGGGCACGGACAACATCATGGCGATCGATCCCCGCGCCGACGGCGTGATCGCAAAACGGATCGCGGTCAATGCGGGCAGCAATCCCTACTGGATCGCCTTTACCGGCGAAAAGAAAGCCTATGTCTCGAATTTCAAGGCTGACAACGTCACGATTCTGGATCTGGAAAACGGGGTGGTGAGCGGCGAAATCCCGGTGGGAAAGGCGCCCGAGGGAATTCTGGTCGAGGGCGACCTGGCCCTGGTGGCCAATACCGGCTACACCGGGTTCGGCATGCCATATGAGAACCCTTCAGTCTCGATCATCGACATAAAGAGCGACGCCGTGCTCCACACTGTGCCGGTCCCAATAAATCCGCAGCACCTCGCCCTTGATCCGGCCGGACGCGTCCACGTCATCTGCACCGGCGACTATGCCACAGTGTTCGGACAGGTCGCGATCATCGACCTCGAGGGAGTGACAAATCCAGGGACGCCGGAGGTGGTCAAGATTGTGGAGATCGGCGGCTCGCCCGGCGCTCTGGCCATCACCCCGGACGGCTCGGGATACTGCACCGACTGGGGCGACGGCGTCAACGGCTTCCTGTACAAGTACGGCGCCGCGGACGGCGCCGTGATCCGCGGCGCCGGAGATCCGATCCTCATCGGCCCCAACGTCTCGGGGCTGATCTACGACGGCATCGAGAACGCGCTCTGGATCCCCTACATGGCGGAGTGGGGCGGCGACGGATTCGTGCATAAGTTCGATCCAACGGAGGACCGGGTGGTCCAAGTCTCCCCGGTGCTCGGCAACGGCACCCAGGCCGTGGCGATCCTCGAGCCCATTTCGACCGCTGTGGATGAAAAGAGCGCGGACGCCGCGCCGCGGAGATTCGAGCTGCTGCCCAACTATCCCAATCCCTTCAATCCAGCAACCCGTATCACTTTCACCCTGGACCGCGCCGGACGGACCGAGCTGGTTGTCTACAACACCCTGGGACAGCGGATCAGGACGCTGCTCGACCGCGAGCTCGAGGCCGGGTCGTTTTTCGCGGACTGGAACGGTCTGGATCAGCGCGGCCAACCGGCCGGCGCAGGGATCTATCTCTGCGAACTGCGCCGCGGCGGGGAAAGGGCGATCCGCAGGATGACTCTGGTGCGCTGAGAAAGAGCCGCTCCCTGTGCGCACAAATTCAAGCGCGAGCTGATGATCAAGTCCAGTCCGACGATGCGGAACAGAAACGTCAGAGTCTGATATTTGCCTTTCCCCGGAGCGGCGTTTACAAACTCCTTCCCTGTATATCTCGATACATGACAGTGTGCGTCCGCATCAATACTTCGGCCTCGACGGGGCATCGTCGTAGACGATGAGATCATCCAGTTGAACATGAGCCCCTTCCGAGGGATTGAGTATTTTCAGAGTCACTCTGTGCTTCCCCTTGTCAAGCTGATATTTCCAGAAAAGCGTATTTTTACGATCGTGATAAAGGGTGGGCAGTTTGGAGGTTTCGATTGCCTTGCCGTCGATGCTCATCTCGACTTTTAAAGTGTGATCGCGGTCGCCGGTTTTCTCGACTCTTCCCGTGGCCGCAAAACCGATACCCTCAAATTCAAAGGAGGCTTCGTTGATGAACCGGGTGCCCAGCCGCCGTCTTTCACTTGGATAGTGACCCTCAAACCCGACTTCGAGCGCGACCGGTTTCGGATCCTGGACCCGGATCTCGATCCGGTCGCCGCTGACCGATCCGCCGTTGCGTTTGACGAGTTCGAGGGCGTGCCTGAAGGACATCTCGTAGGTGTCGTTGAGTGACATGGTGGTGTACTTGAAATCCATGGGCTCCACCTCAGCCAGGCCCTGCTTCCAGTAATCGGGGATGTTTTCGTATCCCAGCACAGTGGCGAGAATGCCTCCGGAGCTGGCGGGATTGCAGTCGGAATCGTCGCCGGCGCGGGTGCTGATCGAGATGGTTTTGCCGAAATCCTTTTCGCCGTAGAGCAGGCCGAGCAGGATCCAGGCCGAGTTGATCTTGGCGTCGATGTTGAATGTATTGAAAACGCCGTCCGGGCAGCCGACATCTTCAGACCAGTTCTTCTGCACCTGGAACCAGTTCATCTTCCAGTCGTCCGGGTACTGCTTGTGCCATTTGATCACGTCGCGCATGCATCTCGCGTAAAGCGTGTTTTCAGGAATGGTCTTGAGCGCTTCATTGACGATGTAATTGATGTCATCGGAGACAAACGCCAGCGCGTACATGGCCGCGACATAGACGCCGCCGTACCAGCCGTCGCCGTAGTTCATGATATGGCCGATCCGGTCGCAGATCTCCGATGAGGTATTGACCATACCCGGACTCATCAGACCGGCAAAATCGGCCTCGATCTGGAAATCGATGTCCTCGGAGTGCGGATTGTACAGCCAGTGACCGGACTTGGGGGGCATGATGCCGTTGAGAATGTTGTAGCGCGCCGCCTGGTTGGCGTGCCAGAGCGAATAATCGGCATTGGCGAACGCTTTTGCGAAAGAGCTCGCCGGAGCATCGAGACCCTCTTTTTCGAACACTTCGACAAAGGTCAGATCCATGTAAATATCGTCGTAAAGGCCGGGAGCGTTTTCGTACCACCATTTCATGTATCCGTCGTACCAGGGAATGGGCTGGTAATCCTGGATGAAGGTGCCGCGGAACCGGAATTCGGTCGGACCGCCGAACGTGCAGCCAATGGTCTGTCCGGCCCAGCCCCCTTTGATCTTGTCCTGCAGCTCGTCCTTGGACAGTGTGACCGTCCGGGCGAAAAGAGAAACCGTGAACAGGGTGAACACCGGCACAAGGCAGATCAGCAAATTTGTCGATTTTTTCATAGAACTCGAGCCTCCATTGAAAATTCATTCAGCAGAATTCATCATCCCGGGTGAACCGGAGATCACGGGGACTTTTTAAGTAATTTAAAAACTTCTGGATATATTGCAAGCCCAGATTTGAGATGAACGGGATTAAAGCATTCTCCTTCTCTCCTGTTCCCGCTCCGCCATGCCGATCCATCCATCGTAATCCACGAGCTCGAACTCCTCCATGACCTCTTCAACCCTCAAATCCGGCGACCGGCTTTCGATGACTGAGATCTCCTCTTCGTGCCAGGAACGGATGCGGATCTTGCGGCCGTATTTGCGTTTGATCTCCTCGAAACGGCGGACAAACGGCCAGGTGTGCAGGAAGGCCTTTTCGAGGTTGACGGCGGCGCAGGCCCAGCGCGGATTCCAGCGGCCGGTGGCGGCCAGAACCTCGCCCGAGATATCGCAGATCTTCGAGGTGTCCTTCAACGTGCTCGAAACGACAACATAACGATTGAGCCAGGCCATGGTGTTGACCCGGTTGCCGCCGGCGAAGGCCGAAGGCCAGAAAACGATCTCCGCTCCCGCCTCTTTGAGCCGGCGCCATCCTTCGGGCCAGTTGATGTCGAAACAGATCTGGATGCCGATGACGCCGAAATCGGTTTCAAACACCGGCGGCTGTACAGGACCGGGGGCTATTCCCGATTCCATCTCGCCCAGGGTGGGATGGATTTTCCGGTACTCACCGGCAACGTTTCCGCCACGGTCCAGAAGCACGGCGGCGTTGTACAGGCGTCCGCTGTCACGCGTGTAAAGCGGGCAGATGACATAGCAGTTCATTTCCTTCGCCAGGCGGGCCAGGGCCGCGGTCACTTGACCGGGAGGTCGTTCCGCCAGCTCGGCGACGGACGGGAGCCCGCCGGACAGTCCGGAATAGGCGAATGTCTCCGGCAGGCAGAGGATGTCGGGATGGAAGGCGGCCACCTGTCCGGCGGTCCCCAGCACAAGTTCGACCATTCCGGCGGGATCCGCAGCCTCGAGATCCATGGTGCAAAGAGAGGCGGTCCAGACCTCGCGCGGCAGCCTGGAACCCCCGCTTCCGGCCGGCCGCTGCGCGGCACCCTGCGGGCCGACGGCGTGAGCTTCCGCGAAACTCAAACCGGCGGCGGTGCCGGAGAGCCGCAGCACATCCCGGCGCGAAATATTTTTGGTCAATTTCATCTCAATCCACCTCCATTAAAATAACATCAAGCCATTGTCTTGAGATCCGGAGCAGACACGGAATTCCCGCGCCCCGGCAATGACAAGGCGCTCCGAAGCCGTTGACCTAATCTAGCAACATCTCTTCACATTGCAAGCCCTATTCTCCTCCGGAGAAAAAAATTGCTTTGACTTTGGAAACAAAAGATGCCATATTTCAAAGGACGGCGGGAAATTCCGGACCCATTCCGGCCGTTGAACGGCCCTTCGGTCTGCTTTGCGCTGACCGGCCCGATTCTCACCTGCAGATATGAAGCTCATTATCCATCCTTCGGAGGACCTTCATGGCTCAGACTTTTTCCGACAAATGCGCCAAAGTGGCGAAGATTTTACAAAACGGACCCCGGATCGACAAAACATTCGCGATCTCGGAGAGCGAGTTCATTTCAAGAAGAAGCAGGATCTGGAAGGCCGTGGCCGGATTCGCGGATGTCGATGTGGCCGTGGCCTTTTCGGACGAGCACTACAGCGGGGACGTGCCCTATCTCGGCGGTAACACCAACTACTCGATCGAGCAGGTGGCGTTTGGACTGGGACCGGATCCGCGGCGTTCGGGCATCATAGCCGGATTCGAGGGAGTCTACATCGCCGGGCAACTGGCGGCGCGCGCCGGCGTCCCGGTCTATCCGACCGAATCGCTGCAGCTGGCGGATGAAAAGTATCCGGTCGAGGGATTCAGCCTGGACGAGATCCTGCAGCGCATCGCCGGCCGGGAGGTGAAACGCATCGGCCTGCTCACGCCCCGTGAGGTCATTCCCGCGGGCGTGGTCTCGAACCTGGAGGCGATCGCGGGTCCGGAGCGGGTGGTGGACGTTCAGCTGCCCTTTCAGAAGATCAAGAACCTGAAATCCGATGACGAGATGAGGCTGCTGAAAGACGCGGCCACGGTGACGGCGCTGGCGCTGCGCGCCATGCTCGCGGTGTACGAGCCGGGCATGGACGAAACCGAGGTGGCGGCGTTCGGCGACCTGCTCGCCAAATGGTCCGGTTGCGAGCGCAAGGGATTCGAGACCATGGTCGGCTGCGGCGACGCCTGCGTCACCATGATCGGACCGGCGCTGAACCGGACCATATCCAGCGGAGCGGAGCGCGCCGAAGCCATGCACATGGGCACCTCCTACAAGCGCGACGGCTTGACCGCCTGCTGCCGGCGCAGCCTGTTCACGGAAAAGCCCAAGATCACGCCCTACCAGCGATACTTCCAGAATATGGTCCAAGAGGCTTTTCGCGCCGGTTTCGACGCCTATGTGCGGATCTCGAGAGAAGATGCTCCGGCCTGGCAGCAGGAGCAGGCGCTGATCGACTTTTTCAACGGGCGGACCGATGACACGGTCGAGCTCGTACGGAGCGAGTACGGCGGCGACGCGGCCGCGCGTCTCGAGCAGTATCTCAACGAAGAGATCCCCAGTGTGGTCAGCGGACTGGCGCGCCTCAAACCCTACACCGGCACGCACAACGCCGGTTACACCGAGTGCCAGGAGTTCTACGGCGCCATCACCCTGGAATCGCGACAGCCGCTCGACCGCCAGGTCGTCACCATGCTCGACGTCGCCCTGCGCGGACGCGGCAGCCGCTGGCTGGGCGACCGCTTCGAGCCCATAATCCCGGATTTCGACTACTGGGTGGTCGAAGACACGCTCGGAAAGACAGGCAGTGAGGTGTCCAATTTGACCGGCCAGCTCAAAGCGGACGGAAGGCTCGACAAAAGCCCGGGCCTGATTCCAATCGATGTCCAGGATCTGGCCGGACATGCGGACGAATTTGAAAATCCGTCTTGACCCCGAATCCCGCGATGTAATGGAAAGAACAGCGCGGATGCGTCCATCACGGATATTAAACTTCGCTCATTCGCTGATTTGCGCCGGCCTGTTCGCGGCAGCTTCCGGGGCTGAACCTCTATCCGGTGCGGGAGGGATCGAATTCACCTCATCCAACCTGCCCATCGTCGTTATCACCACACCGGAAGGGAGTTCCATCCCCGATGAGCCCAAGATCACGGCGCACATGGGCATCATCTTCAACGGTCCGGGGACCCGAAATGCCCTCAACGATCCGTTCAACGAATACGACGGCAGTATCGGGATCGAGCGCCGCGGCAATGTCACTCAGACCTTTGCGAAAAAGCCGTACGCCATCGAGACCAGAGACGAGGCCGGTGGAAATCTGAACGTCTCCCTTCTCGGTCTGCCGAACGAGAACGACTGGATCCTGCGGGCCGCCTACATCGACAAGACCTTTATCCGCGATCCGCTGGGCATGCACATGTCACGATGCCTGGGGCGCTGGGCCAGCCGCACGATTCACTGCGAGCTGGTGTTGAACGGCGAATATCTGGGAATCTATATCCTGATGGAGAAGATCAAACCGGACCGGAACCGGGTCAACATCGAGCGCATGAGCCCGGCCGATCTGGAGGGCGATGCCGTGACCGGGGGATACATCTACGAAGTGGCGCAATCGGGTCCGGATTTCGGATTGCGGCGCCGGTTCAAATATCCAAAAGGCGATAAGATCATGCCGCAGCAGGCCGAATACATCCGCGCCTATGACGACGGATTCAGAACAGCGATGGCCGGCCCTCACTGCGCCGATCCGCTGATGGGCTATCCTGCATGGATCGACAGCGATTCCTTCATCGACGAGATCCTGGTCCAGGAGGCGTGCAAAAATTCGGACGCCTACGGCTGGAGCAGCTATTTTCACAAGGACCGGCTTGGACGGCTCGGGGCCGGTCCGGTCTGGGATTTCGATCAGGCGCTCTCCAACTCGACCTTCAACGACGGTCCCAGGACATGGGAATGGCTCATTGAAAAATCCGAGCACGATTCCTGGCTCAGGCAGAACTATCCGCCGTTCTGGATCAGGCTCTTCAGGGAAGCGGATTTCAAGCAGCGGCTGGTCGACCGCTGGCGGCAAGTGCGCGCCGGGCCATGGACCGACAGCGCTCTGCTCGCCTTCATCGACAGCACGGCCGCTCTGCTTCAGGAGGCGCAGGCGCGCAACTTCGCCAAATGGCCGATCCTGGGATGCAGCATCTGGCGCAGCACGCCCGGAGCTGAAGAGCGCCGGAGTTTCGCGTTGGAAGTGGAGTATCTCAAAGCATTCCTGGTCGACAGGCTGGAGTGGATGGACCGGCAGCTCTCGCCGGCATCGGCGGTCATGATCGGGACCGGAGAGGGTGTCCCGCGGCCCGAATCCGGTCTCGTGCTCTACAACAACTATCCCAATCCGTTCAATGCCGAAACCACGTTCCGTTTCCACATCGATCGGGCGGGACGCGTCAGGCTGGGCGTCTACAATCTGCTCGGCGAGGAGGTGGACACTGTTCTGGACCAATTCTTACCGGCTGGAGGCCACAGCGTCAGGTGGCATGCCGGATCTCTTCCCGGAGGTGTCTACGGCTGCAGGATCGAATGCGGTTCCCGCCGCCAGTCGGGAAAAATGACGCTGCTGCGCTGAACCCTCCACCGGTCCGTTTCGCGGCGCAAATACAGTCTCCCAGGACAAACTTGGAAACGACCGCCCGGAAACCGTTCCAGCCGGTTATTCGCTGCGGAGGGCCGGGAGCAGATCGCCGCGGGTCGACCATTTCACGGCCGCGTACAGCCAGAACAGGCCGTTGAGCACGACCAGCAGCAGGGTTGCGGCAAAGGTGAGATAGGGAATCTGCGTTCCAGGGGAGAGCAGCGCCGGCAGCACCGAAATCAGGGCGGCGGCAAGGCCCAGGCCGAGACCGGCGCCGAACAGCAGCAGATGTTCGGCGAAAATGTAGGAACGCACCGCGGAGATCGGAAATCCCACGGCGCGCAGCAGAGCGAGTTCGTAGCGGCGCTCGAGCACGTTGCGCAGCACCAGGATTCCGAGTCCGATGCTTCCGAGCAGCAGTCCGAATCCGCCGAGCAGGGTGAAGATGGAGAGATAGGTGTTTTCCACCCGGTTGAACAGGGCGAGACGCTCGGCCGCGGGCACGGCCTGCCATCCCAGGTCACCGAGACTCCATTCGAGCCGGTCGCGCACTTCGGCGGTGCGCTCGAGCGGCGCGTCGACGAGAAATCGCTCATATCCCGCGGCTGAGGGATATTTCTCCACGAACCGCCTTTCGGCGATCAGAACATGCCCCTGAAAGACCGAGTTTGCCAGCCCGCCCACCAGTACGATACCGAACGATGCGCCGCTTTCATCGCTGTAGATCAGGGTATCCCCGACCTGCGCGCCCAGGCCCCAGATGATGACGGTTTGATCCGCGATGCCCGGAACCAGCCCGCCGAAAGGCTGATCCAGAGCGCTCCAGGGATCCGACGGGTCCACATCCCCGCTCAATCCGGCAAAAGTGAAGCAGCGCTGCTGCGAAAGAAAAGCCGGATCGATACCGAGCAGCCGGGGCCGGCTCACGCGATGCAGGTTGAGGCAGCTGGCGTCGTCGCCCGCTTTGAAGCGCATGGGGAAGAACCGGATGCCGAGCGAATCCGGGATGTTGTAGCGGTCACGCCCTTCTCCGGAGTCCAAATCGTGCAGCACGGGCAGCGTGGTCTCGGCCCAGAGCGCGAAACCGCCGGTTCCCGAGCCGCGCCTCTCGGCGTGCATCAGCGGGCTCTGGCGGTTGGCGCCGACGGTGAAGACGATGAACAGGCCGCTGGCGAGCAGCATGACCAGCGCCAGGCTGCGGCCTCTTTTCAAAGCGGCGCCGCGTACGCCCAATCCTTTGAACGAGAGCCGCCTCGCCGTGCGGCGGCCCAGCCGGATCAAAAGGGCGCTGAACAGAGCGAAGCCGGCGGCGAGGAGCAGCGCACCGGCGGCAAAATAGGCGGTCGAAGCCTCCCGGCCTCGTCCCGGTCCGCTGCTCAGCAGAATGACCGCGACCGCGGCAAAAGCGATGCCGGCGATGACGAATCCGGGCCACGACCTCGCGCCCGTCCCGCCAGTGCTTACACCTCCCCTTTGCAGCTCGACAATGGTCTGTGCCGCTCTTTTGCGCAACACTCCGAGCAGAACGAGAGCGGCCACGGCGAAACCGATGCCAATCCCGAGCAGCACGGTCGGGAATTCGGCATGGAGCCACAGGGCGGAAGTGCCGACAATGCCGTGCCAGGCGGTGCGCATGGCATGGAGCACGATCTGGTCGTAAAGCAGGCCGAGCGGCGCACCGAGAATGGCTCCGGCAAGAGCGAGCAGCACGCTTTCAAAAAACAACAAGTTGTGCACCGTACGGCGCGGCAGGCCAAGGGCAAGCAGCAGCCCGGATTCCGAATTCCGGTTATCGACGCTGAAAGCGAACAGCATTCCGGTCAGCAGCAGGGCAGAGAGGATGATGAAAAAGCTCAACCCGAGAAAAAGCTGAGCGAAATCGACCGACTGCTCGCCGGCGTCAAGGCCCTGCTTCCGCACGGGCTCGAAGCTGAATCCGAGCTCAGCCGGATTTAGCCGGTTCTTGAGCTGTTCGGACAACACCTCGATGTCCGCTTCTCCGCGCTCCGGGTATGGAATCCGGACCGCGGTCAGGTCGCCGAACCGGTTCGACCACAGCCGCTGCGCGGTCCCGAGGGCAATGTAGGCCTTGGGCGTGCCGCGGTAGAGGTCCCAATACTCCTCGTCTTTTTCGCGGATCAGATCCAGATCAATGGGGATGCCCGGATCCCAGTCACGGCAGTTCTCCTGATCCGCCAGTCCGGGGAACCGGGGCATGAGGTCCGGATCCACGACCGCGCCCCTGAGCGGCACCACGCCGGCGACCTCGAACGCCGCACTCTTTTCGATCAACCGGCGCATGGGACCGAGGACGTAATAGCTCAGGGTGACGCGGTCACCCGGTCCGGCGGCCAAATCCCGCGCCGCCCAGTCGGTCAGCAGAATCTGGTCCGCGGCCAGTCCGGCCGCTGCCGCGATCCCGGGCGCCGGCGATGAGACGAACGAATAGGGTGTGATCCGGTCACGGTGCCGGATCCGGTTGACAAAATAGGTCAAAATAGGCCGCGCCTCCTCGGAGAGAGCCAGCACCGCATCACGCAGCGCCTCATCAATAAATATACGCTCGGACGTGATCTGCACCGCTTCCGGCGCCGCCTCCTCCGGCGCCGCCTCCTTCAGCGCCGCCTCCTTCGCCCCCCGCGCCGGAATCCGCTTGAGCTCCAGGCCGGCATCGGCCGGCGTGAAAACCTCATCGAGCGCGGCGGACAGCGCCGCCATCGGGCCGCCGGATGAAGCGGACACGCGGTCCGGTGCGGCCGCGGATTCCAAAGCGGATGTGAAACGGCCGGGTGCGGGTGCCGCGGGGATCGTGGGGGATCTCAAAGGATCCGGAAGACTCACCAGCAAACGGTTGGCGCGGCCGTCCAGTTCGAGCCGTTCGCAGAGATCGGGCAGAGAGAGGTAGACGTTGAACGGCGCGCTCTGATCGATGCGCAGCGAAAACCGGCCAAAGTCATCGTCCGAGGCCACGGCCTTGACGCGCAGGCGCAGACTGACCGAGAGGTCGGAATCGAGAGCCAGAGGAGTTTCGCGCGGCATGGCGCCCGGTTTTTCCAGCCGCAGGACAAACTCTTCCCCGGCTTGCAAACCCAGTCTTTCGGCGAGGTGGTTATTGATCACCGCCTGACCGCGACCGATCTCGCTGAATACGGTTTCCGCATTGCCGAGGGCTCCGAAGCGGGAATCAACGCCGTAGACGTCGAGGCGGTTGACGCGCCGCGCTCCGCCGGCGGCAAAGGCCATACCCTGCACGGCCATCAACGGGACCGCCTCCACGCCGGCAGCGCGTTCGATGCCGCGGGCGAGCTCGATGCGAAAAGTGCGATCGCCGGCCGATAGCGCAAAGTCCGCGCGGCCGAGACGCAGATCGGTGATTCTCCGCAAGCTGTAGCGCACCGAATCGCCGATCACCAGGGCGCCGACGAGGATGGCGGTGCCCAGAGCGGCGCCGAGAATGACGCTGATGTGGG
>Ga0272442_10009164_pt1 | contig 12418 bp, 4 predicted proteins | sample SSMForm2O_FD_200262 | JGI IMG/M metagenome (GOLD analysis project Ga0272442, IMG submission 200262) | Marine sediment archaeal communities from Little Sippewissett salt marsh, Falmouth, MA, United States - SSM-Form-2O | ecosystem: Environmental > Aquatic > Marine > Wetlands > Sediment ... | reverse complement strand
GACGTGTTCCCCGGGGACGGGCTATCCGTGGGGAACTCCGGCTTCGAGTACTACGACAGGACCGCCGGCGCGGACGTGGCCGGCGACTGGGAGGGACGCGGCGGAGCGCCCGCCGGCTCCTACGCCATCGACAACAGCATCCGCCACGGCGGCCGCAGATCCCAACGCGTGAGCATCGTCTCCGCCGGCTCGGAATACGTCACACAGACGACCGTCAAGAACTCCGTCTCCGTGGGCGAGACATACACGGCGTCGGCGTGGGTGCGGACCTGGGACGTCGCCGGCACCGGCGCGCGGCTCGCCCTCCGCTTCGCCGACGAGGATGGCACCCCCATAGGCGGCACGTCTTACTCCGGCGCGCTCGTCGGCGGCCAGGCCTGGACGCGGGTCGACGTCACCGCAACCGCCCCCGCTTCGGCCTCCCGCGCCATCATCACCTGCCAGCTCACGGCCGGCTCGGGCCGCTGCTGGTTCGACGACGTCTCCATCGTCGCCGACACATCCGTCCTCCCCGCGGCGTTCGACGGCTACGTCATGGACATCGAGCACTCGCCCGTCGTCGGGGCCACCGTCGCCACGCTCTCCGGCGGCTACAGCGCTGTGACGAACGGGAGCGGCTACTTCCAGATGACCGCCCTGACGCCCGGCGTCTACGACGTGCAGGCCTCCGCGGCGTGGCATGCGCCCATGACGGTCCGCGCGCAGGTGGCCGAGTCGGGCGCCACCAACACACTCGGCTTCGACCTGGACATCGTCCGCCAGACGCTCCCGACCGCCGTGCGTACCTACGACCCCGGGATCGGCGGGACGCTCCTCGTCTCCTGGACGCCCCCGGACGACACGGTCGACTACTACCGCGTGTACCGCTCCACCGTGCCGAAGGAGCTCGGGGACCTCGTCCACGATAACGTCACCGATACCTTCGTCTGGGACGAGGGGCTCTTGGACGGAACCCGCTACTCCTACACCGTCCACTCGGTCATAGGGGGCCAAGAGTCGGACAACGACGACCAGAGGCCCGGCGTTTCGACCTCCGGGGCGCAGTTCACCATGTACAGCGTCGGCGGGTCGGCGTCGTGGAGCCCCGGGTATTGGGCCGACCAGTACGGCCAGACGTTCGTCGCCACGCGCAGCGGGAGCCTTGCCGGCGCATCGTGCACGCCCGGCTACGGCGGGGGAGGCGGCGGGACCTTCACCTTCTCCCTCCGCCAGGGCGGCATCAACGGGACGCAGGTCGGCCCGTCGCGCACGCTCGACATAGCCGGCGACGGCGCCGGCACCGCTCACTGGAACGGCGGAGAGGTCCCCATCACGGCCGGCCAGACCTACTGCCTCAGAATAAACTCGACCACCGACTTCGGCTGCTACCGCGACGTCGACGTCTACCCCGACGGCAACATGTACGTCTGGAGCTCCTCCGTCCCCGACCGCGACATCTGGTCGACCATCACCGGCGTGGAGTTCCAGAGCGTCCTGATAACCGACGTCGCCGCCGACCTGGGCCCCGCGGGCGACGCGACCGTCACCTGGACGACCAACGCCACCGCCGGGACGCAGGTCGACTACGGGCCGACCGAAAGCTACGGCTATACCACCGCGCTCGACCCGACGCTCGTGTGCGAGCACAGCGCCGTTGTGTCGGGCGTCGCCGCGGGCTGGCACTTCCGCGTCCGCAGCCCGCGCAGCCCCCTGCCCGAGGCCGTCTCGCTCGACTACGTCATGGAGCTGCCGGCCGAAAGCGTCGGCGCCCTCGCATCCGGCTGGAACCTCATCGGCGTGCCCCTCATACCGGCTGACCCGGCCGCCGCGAGCGTCTTCGCCGACGCCGTCGCCGCCGGGAACACACTCGACAACGCCCTGTTCTCCTACGCGCCCGGCGCCGGCTATTCCATATACCCCGGCGACTTCTCCGCCGTCGACAACGGCGCCGGCTACTGGCTGTACATCGATACGCCCTGCGACAACAGCGTCGCCGGGTTCGACAACCCCGGCGACGCGGCTATCGCCCTGGGCTCGGGCTGGAACCTCATCGCCCAGCCGCACGACGGCGATACGGCCTGGGGAGACTGCACCATAAGCGACGGGGTAACCGCGTATGCGCTCTCGGACCCGGCCGCCGAGACGTTCGTCCAGCGCGCGGCGTACGCATACGGCTCCGGCGGCTACGATCTCATACACCCCGACCCGGGCTCGGGCGACGACCACGAGCTGCACGGCTGGCGCGGATACTGGGTCCTGGCCAAACAGGCCGGACTGACGCTCTCCGTGCCGACGCCTTGACCCTCGCGGAGGACTGAGTGACAAGGACGCCACTCGTCATACTGCTCTGCTGCGCGGCGTGCGCCTCGGCGCGGGCCGCCGCCGTGAGGTCCATCGCCACGGAGGGCAACACGAAGACGGCCGACTCGTACATACTAGGCCGGCTCGGGTTCGGCGTCGGCGATGAGATAGACGACGCATCCACACAGGACGCCAAGCGGAGACTGCTCAACACGAGGCTGTTCTCCGACGTGGACGTCCGGACACAAGAGAGCCCGCAGGGCACCGACGTGACCGTGAGCGTCGTGGAGCGCTGGAGCCTGCTGCCCATACCGTTCGCCTCGTCCGAGGGGGGGGAGTCCAGCTTCGGGATGGCCGTCCTCGATAGCAACCTGGCCGGGCGCGGGCAGTTCGGCCTGGCCGCGGCCTCCGTCTCGTCCGACGGCGGCCTCTCCTGGACGCTGCGGTGGGAGGCGGAGGGGCTCATCGGCCCGTGGGGGCTTGAGGCCACGCTCTACGACGAGAGGAGCAGAAGGCGCGAATACGAGGACCACAGCATAGCCGCCGAGTACGACTCGGCCATCGCCGGCGGTAACGCGCTCGTCCTCTACCGGCTGAGCGAGGGGCTCAGCGCGGGCCTGGGCGGCGGGGCCGCGTGGCACGACTTCGACACCGTCGACGACTACCAGCGCAAGCCGGCCGACCACGACGTCGTCTTCGCCCGGGGCGGGCTCGACCTCGACGCGCTGGACTGGGAGGGGGCCGTCACGCGCGGCGGGCTGGCCTCGCTATACTGCGACTGGGCCGAGGCGGGCTGGGGCTCGGACGAGTCCTTCGTCAAGGTCGAGGCGGCCGCCGAGGCGCACCTGCCCGCCCTCGACGGGGATACCATCGTCCTCTCGGCCGGGTCCGCGTGGGCGAATAACCTGCCCGACGGCGAGGACCTGGGCCTGGGGGGCGCAAATACCATAAGAGGCTACTACCCCAGGGAGTTGCTCGGAGACCGGAGCCTCTCGGCGGGCATCGAATATAGAAGGGCGGTGTGCGCACGCAAGTGGGGGACCCTCACCGCCGTGGGCTTCGCCGATACCGGCCAGGCATGGCGGCAGGGCGATTCCCCCCACCATGACGACTGGTATACGGGCGTCGGCGCCGGCCTGCGCGTGTACCTGGCGCGCGTCCTAATACCCGCGCTGCGCCTGGAAGCCGGCTACGGGCTTGACGTTGACGACTGGCAGGTCCACTTCGCAATAGGGGGTGCATTGGGCGACTGAGGGGCGGGGGTAGGCGGTTAATGAACTTCAGCGGGCCTTACAGGTCGGTGGGTCGTGGAGGCGGCGATGAGCGGGTACGAGACAAAGCCGGCTGAGATGACGCGACGGTCGGTGGGACGCATGAAGACACTCGGTATAGTAGTCTGTGCCTGCGCAGCGGCCGTCTCCGGCGCGCACGCCGGCACCGCCGCCGACCACGGCTATATCGAGGGCTCGCCGTACGTCTACGGCTTCCACTTCTGGGCCCTGTCGGCGTATACGACGATGAGCGGCAAGACCGGGTGGGCCTGCGAGTGCGAGTCCGTCTGGGACCTGCCCGCCATAAACGAGACCCGCTACGGCGAGATGGTCTCCACGGGCTTTACGCCCTTGGTCCGCATAAACAACGGCTACGGCGAAAGCGAGGGCACCATACCGCTCGACCCGTCCGACTTCCCGGCGTTCGCCTCCATGTGCGCCTACTGGGCCGAACGGCTCTATCCCTACATCACCCACGTGTGGGTGCTCGGCAACGAACTCGGGCACCCGTGGGAGGGCGACTTCACCGTCGAGGAGTACGTCGACTGCTTCATGCAGGTGCGGCAGAAGCTGCATGAGGTCAACCCCTGCGCCAAGCTCAGCCCCGGCGGACAGAACCACCCCGAGTTCAACGCCGTCCTCTACGATATGCTCGGCGAATGGGCCGACGCTTACTGCCTGCACGGCATCGTCGACGGCATAGCGGCCGAGATCGACCAGGAGCTGTACCGCAAGTGCAAGAACAAGTACATCACGGAGTGGGGCGTCCATCCCTACTACGAGGAGAACATAGGGCAGATCCAGAACAACTTCGCCATCCTCAACAACTACAACAACCAACACACGGCCAAGGTCGAGTGCGCGTGCTGGTACGTGTACAACAAGCCCTGGACGAGCTGGCACAATCTGACCACCTACCCCCTCGCCGTCGCCGACTGGACCGATACGACCGCTACCACGTCCTACACGAACACCTACCTCATTCCCGAAACCCAGACCAGCAACGTCGCCCTGGCGGGCATAGACGACAACTCGGCCAACGTGACGTGGAATACCGATCACTATATGACCGGGCAGGTCGAGTACTGGCCCGTCGACGACCCGACGCAGAGGTTCATCACGCCGTACGTGAACACGCTGCACGGGAGCCATTCGGTGACCATCGGCGATGAGATAGCGCCGACGGGCGGCCTGCTGGCCAACCGCGAGTACGACGTGCAGTTGAAGTGCTATCAGGCTATCGTTCCCCTGGCAAGGCGCTATACCGTCACCTGGCCCTACCGGTTGAAGTTCTCGCCGCCGGGGAGGGGCACCATCGAGGGCGGCGTCGAGGACGCCGACGGAGGCGTCGCCGGGGCCACTGTATCCGGCTGGCCCGCCGCGTTGGCCTCCACCTCGGCCGACGACGGATCCTACGACGCCGTCGGCATCATACCCAACACGTACGACCTCACGTGCGAGAAGGCCGGCTACGCCCAGGCCCGCGCGTACGACGTGGCCGTCTCCACGTCCTCGGCCGCCCAGGCCGACTTCCGGCTCGCGCCCGTGGACAACCTCCTCGTCAACGGGGGCTTCGAGGACGGCGCAACCGGCTGGCAGAACACGGCCGACCTCGCCCAGGGGCCCTGGTACTTCGACATAATGCCCCACGGCGGCGACTGGTTCATGGGATGCCCGCGCAACTGGGGCACCTGGCCCACCGAGGGCGCCACCCGGCAGATGATCGCCTCCACGCCGGGCCGCTCGTACCAAATGAAGGCATGGGTACTCACCTACCACCACAACAACCCGGGCATAGAGGTCGAGGCCCGCATAGGCATCGACCCCCTGGCCGAAACGGATCCCAACTCCGCCAGCATCGTCTGGTCGGACTGGCTCAGGCCCGAGTGGCCCAATAACGGCGAGTGGATCGAGCTCTCCACGCCGGCCGTGACGGCCCAGATTTACGCGATGACCGTCTTCCTCCACCACCGACACCTGGGCGAGAAGGAGTGGTTCATAGCGGCCTTCGACGACGTGGGCGTCTACTGCGCCGACAGGGTCGGCTCGGCCGCCGAGGCGTCCCGCTGGGACACCGGCTGGAATCTCGTGTCCGTCCCCCTGGCCAGGGACGATGCGTCCATCGAACGCGCGTTCTCAGGACTCGTCGAGGCGGGCAACGACCTCACCAACGCCGTGTTCCTCTACGACCAGGGGACCGGCTACTCGGCCTACCCGGCCGTGACCGACATAGACGCGGGGGCGGGCTGCTGGGTCCATGTGACGACCCCGGCATATTGCTCCGTCACCGGCGTCGACGCCGCCGACCCGTTCGAGATACCCCTGGCCGACGGCTGGACCCTCCTCGGCAGCCCCCACGACGGCCCAGTGCCGCTGGCCGACTGCTCGGTGACCGACGGGGCGACCACACTCACCTGGGCCGAAGCCGTATCAAGCGGTTGGGTCCAGAATGTGGCATACTATTATGATGGAGGAGGATACATGATGCTGGCGGCCTCGGGCGGTGACGACGACGCCCTCAGGCCCTGGATCGGATACTGGTTCTACGCCGCGCTCGACGGGCTCAGCCTGCTCGCGCCGGCGCCGTGATAGCAGCAGAGGGCATCAACAACGACAGCGAGGGCAACGAACAGGGGAGCAGCATGACACGAAGCGCCAGGCGCAGGATCCGACTCACCGTCGTACTGGGCGCGGTGGCCATCATCGGCGCGGCCGTGTTCGTCGAGGGCAACCTCCACGCCACGTGGATCCCGGCCAATCCAACCGACGTGGTGATCGTCAAGACGGAGTCCTCCTATCCGTCCGACGCGGTCATACAACAGATGGTGCGCGACGCCGTGGCCCTCGCCGGCGGCCTGGAGGGCATCGTGTCCCCCGGCGACGACGTCGTCATTAAGCCCAACTGCGTCGAGACCGTCTGGGCCAAAGGCGGCGGGCAGGTCACTAACTGCGAGGTCACGCGCGAGGTCGTCCGCCTCTGCCAGGCCCTCGGCGGCTACGTCAAGATAGCCGTCGGCACCGCACGCTACCGCGACGGCGAGCGCAGCGACCGCTTCTGCGCGCGCAAGGCCTTCCACGACTCCGGCTACGACCTCAACTGGGACCTCGTCGACGACGCCACGGGCGCGGGCTTCATCGACCTCAACGACGTCGGCCAGACCTATTACCCCGAGTACCCCGACTACACCGGAACGTACAACACCGCATACGTCACCGAGATCAACCTGACCGGCTACCTGCTCCACCAGAAGTACTGGATCGCCAACGACCTTGCCAACGCCGACGTCATGATAAGCGTCCCGGCCATCAAGAACCACAACTGCGCCGGCGTCACGATGTCGCTGAAGAACTACGTCGGCATCGCGCCCAACGACATCTACCACGCCTTCGGCAACCAGTACAAGTGGTCGCTCGTACACAAGACCGCCGGGACGCCTTACGCCGAGGTGGAGCTCAACGCGCGCGCAATCGTCGACCTCAACCGGTGCAAGTCTTCCGACTTCACCGTCGTCGACGCGCTCATCGGCATAACCGACGGGCCCTGCGGCACAGATCAGGCCAGCCCCCGCGTGCGCTGCGTCATGGCCGGGCAAGACCCCGTCGCCGTCGACACCATCGGCACGCTCGTCATGGGCTACAGGCCCTCGTACGTCAAGAGCATAGACTTCGCCGGGCAGGTCGGCCTCGGTACGAACGACTTGGCCAAGATCCGCGTGATCGGCGAGCACGTCATGGACGTCCGCGTCGACTTCCCGAACGGCTACGCCGGAATGGTCCGCTCCGACACAGTCCCGCCCTCAATCGGCGGCTTCACGCCCACCTCCGGCACCGTCTTCGGCACCGTTGGGCTCAGCCCGGGCGGCGTCGGCGACAACATCGGCGTCGTCAAGGCCGAGATGTACGTCGACGGAGAGCCCTACGGCGGCACGAACGTCTCTCCCTTCAACATGGACTGGGATACGACGGAGTTCTCCGACGGCGACCACGACGTCACCGTATACGTCTACGACAACGCGATGAACGAGGACTCGGTCACCAATACACTGAGCGTGGACAACTACCTCTGGACGGGCGGCGCCATGACGACCGGCTGGAACCTGGTGAGCGTCCCGCTGCCGCCCGACGATCCGGAGGCGTCAGCCGTCTTCGACGACCTCGTCGCCGCAGGGAACGACCTGACCAACAACCTGTGGAAGTTCGACCAGGGCGCCGGGTATTCCGCGTACGGCGCCGGCTGGTCCGACGTCGAGCTGAGCCGGGGCTACTGGCTCTACCTCACCGCGGCCGCCACCGAGAACCTCGGCGGCGCGCGCCTGCTCGACTCCGTCGAGATCGACCTCGACGACGGCTGGAACCTCATCGGCCAGCCCTACAAGTACGCCGTGGCATGGTCGGCCTGCACCGTCAGCGACGGCGCCGAAACCAAGACCGTCCAAGAGGCCGAGGACGCCGGGTGGATCCAGGCGACCATCTACTACTACGAGGGCGGCGGGTACAAGCTGACCCAGCCCGACGGTGGGGACCAGCCGCTGCTCGTGGGCTGGCGCGGATACTGGCTGCTGGCCAACCAACCCGGCTTGACACTCACCGTCCCGCGACCGTATTAACCGGCGTGGGGGAGGGCAGGTCCCACTAAGCAGACGACACGGCGGCCGCCCCGGCCTGGGCGGCCGCCGGGTACGCGTTCACACAGTCCGGAACGGCGCACTCACGGGGAGATCACACCCATGACGCACAGGCGCAGCCGCAACTTCAGACTGGGCCTCACACTCGGCGTCGGATCCGCGCTGGCCGCCTGGGGCCTCCTCGAAACCGGGCTCCACGCCACTTGGGTCCCCGCCGACCCCGCAAGCGTGGCCATCGTCAAGACCTACTACTACTCACCGACCGACGCCCAGATACAAACCATGGTGCGCCAGGCCGTCGCCCTCGCCGGCGGGCTCGACGGCATCGTCTCCCCCGGCGACGACGTCGTCATCAAGCCCAACTGCGTCTCCACCGTCTGGGCGAAGGGCAGCGGCGTCGTAACCAACTGCGAGGTCACCCGCGAGGTCGTCCGCATGTGCCAGGACCTCGACGCCGGGCAGGTCCGCATAGCCGTCGGCACCGCCGGGTACCGCGACGACGAGGAAACCGACCGCTTCTACTCACAAAAAGCCTTCCATGACTCCGGATACGACCTCGACTGGAACCTCGTCGACGACGCCACCGGCGCCGGATTCATCGACCTCAACGACGCAGGCGGGACCTACCCGGGCTACCCCGAGTACACCGGCTCCTACGACGACGCCTTCGTCGACGAGATAGTCCTCCCGGACTACTGGCTGACCGATACGTACTGGATCGTCGACGCCGTCCACAACTGCGACGTCTACATAGACGTGCCGGCGCTGAAGAACCACGAACTCGCCGGCAGCACCATCTCACTCAAGAGCCACGTCGGCGTGGCCCCCAGCGATATCTACCACTTGCCCGGGACCAACACGCACAAATGGTCGCTCGTGCACAGGGTCGCCGCTTTCCCCCAGTACGCCGAGCGCGAGCTCAACGCGCGCGCCATAGTCGACCTCAACCAGTGCAGGCCGACCCACTTCGTCGTCGTCGACGGCCTCGTCGGCATCACCAACGGGCCCGTCGGCGGAACAAAGGCCAACCCACCCGTCCGCTGCGTACTCGCGGGCGCCGACCCGGTCGCCGTCGATACCATCGGCACGCTCGTCATGGGCTACGACCCGGCCTCCATAATCTCCATCGAGCTGGCCGCCGCCGCCGGCCTGGGCACCAACGACGTGTCGCGCATACGCGTCGTCGGCGACAGCGTCTACGACGTCCGCAAGGACTTCCCCAACGGATACGGCGACGCACAACGCGCCGACTTCTACCGCCCCGAGTTCACCGGCTTCACGCCCGCCTCCGGCGAGACCCTCTACGGGAGCGTCAGCGTCGTGCCCTTCGGCCTCTATGACAACATCGGCATCGTCAAAGCAGAGATGTACGTCGACGGGGAGGCCGCCGGCGGCACCAACGTCACCCCCTTCAACATGGACTGGGACACGACTGGGGTCCCCGACGGCGATCACGACGTGGCCGTGTGCGTCTACGACGGGGCGCTCAACGACTTCTCGCTCACACACACGCTCACGGTGGACAACATCATCCAATCGTCGCAGCCGCTTCCGGTCGGCTGGAACCTCGTGGGCGTTCCGGCCCTCGCCGCGGGCAGCGACGCCGCCGACGTCTTCGACCAGGCCGTCGCCGCCGGCAATACGCTCCAGAACAACCTCTGGACCTTCGATCAGACGACCGGGTACTCGCCCTACAGCTCGGGCTGGCAGGCGGTCGAGTCCGGCCGCGGCTACTGGCTGTGGCTCACCCAGCCGGCGACCGAGGACTGCGAGGGGCTGCGCGGGCTGGCCGACGCGGATATCCCCCTAGACCAGGGCTGGAGCCTGCTGGGCTATCCGTTCACCCAGGAGGGGCCGTGGGCCGACTGCACCGTCAGCGACGGCGCGGAAACCAAGACCGTCGGCGAGGCCGAAATCGCCGGATGGCTCCAGGCAACCATCTACTACTACGCAGCGGCGGGCTACCTCACGACGACGCCCGGCGCCGGCGACGACCCCCAGCTCCGCCCCTGGCGCGCTTACTGGCTCCTGGCCTACCGGGAGGGCCTGACGCTCACCGTGCCACTCCCGTAGCCCCTTCGGGAGGGCGGGGGGCGGTCCGCCTCGCCCCGGCCTTGGCGGGGCCCGTCGCTTTCGTCCCCTCCCTTGCCCCGCGGCGACCGAGCCCCGTTCCCTCTCCGCAGTGGATGCCGGGCCCGACGTCTGCTATCATATAGCCGTGCCACGCTCGACAAACCACGGGGGACGGCCGCTTCGCGGCGGGGGACCGGCCGTGAAACGAGAGGAGCGGCAATGAGGGGATTTGCGACCGCGGCGTTGCTCTCCGTCTGCGTTCTCGCTCCGGCGGCGGGCCCATCCGCCGCCGCGCCACAGCACGGCTTCGTCGTCGTCATCGGCAGCGGCCTGCCCGGCCGCGGGCACGATGACAAGGGACCACATCCCGCCATACTCGGCCAGGCGCTCCAGTGGAGCGCCATCTCCATATCCTCCGGCGTCACCGGCGACCTCGATCCGGAACCCCTCGCCATACCCGGCTGCAAGCTCGTCAGCGGCATAGGCCGCGATATCACCGAGGAACAGGTGCGCCGGCTCAACGACATCGGCGTGCGATACTTCATCTTCGAAAACGAGCCCGACGGCTCCAACGACCCCGACTGGCCCAAGAACCACACCGAGGCGCTCTGCCGGACCTACCAGCTCATCCACAGCGTCTCCGACGACAACGTCGTCATCGGCGGCAACCTGATGTTCGCCGACTTCGACAAGCTCTACGAATACGGCTTCCGCGACTGCTGCGACGTCGTCGGCCTGCACAACTACAGCAACGACCCCGCCACCGGCATGGATACGTCCATGGTCGTCGAGGCCCGGGCACAACTCGAGACCGCCGGCGACGCCGATAAGCTCATCTTCCTCGGCGAGGGATGGGGCCCCCAAAGACAACTCCCCGGCCTCACGCGCCTCTCGCCCGATATACCGCCCTCCGCCGCCGAGATCCGCATGCTCCGCCGGTTCGTCATCAACGGCTACCGAAACCTGATGACCACGACCGAGAGCTACGACCCCGAATGGGTCCTGGGCGCGCTCTTCTTCACGCTCAACGACAACTGGGGAGGGGCGGGCTGGGCCGCTAGGGCCGTCCCCGAGTACGACCGCGACGGCAACGTCGTCCGCTACCTCGTCGACGGGTACAACGTCGGCCTCGACATACACCCGCACTTCTACAACGGCGGCCTCCTCGACGTCTACGGCAACGCCAAGGATACGCTGCTCGACACCTTCCCCGGCAACCGCCTGGCCCTGGCCAACCCCGGCTTCGAATACTACGACGAGGCCGGCGAGGGGACCGTGGGCTCGGAGTGGAACGGAAGGCCGACCGCCCCGACCGGCGCATACCCCGCCGGCGGGGGCGCCTCCGCCTACGCCGTCGACCTCGGCAGGCGCCACGGCGGCCGCGCCTCCCAGCGCGTCGCGCTCTCCGCCGAGGACGTCGCACGCGTCTGGCAGGACAGCCCGACCGGCTCCGTCCGACCAGGCACGGACTACACCGCCAGCGCATGGGTCCGATGCCGCGACCTCGACGGCGTGGCCGGCATATCCGTCCAGTTCATGCGGTCCTCCGGATCGCCCGTGGGCCCCGCCGCACGCTCCGAAACCGTCTCGGGCCGATGCGACTGGACGCGGATCCAGGTCACGGCCCCCGCCCCCCAGGGCGCGTCCTCCATGCGCCTGTCGGGCATAGCCTCCGGCCGCTCCGGCGTCGCATGGTTCGACGACTTCGCCGCGTGCTTCGGCGACTCCGTCTACGACGGCTCCGTCTCCGGATTCGTCCTCGACGAGGACAACTTGCCCATAGAGGGCGCCATAGTCGCCACGTGCGGCGGCGGATACGCCGCGGAGACCGACGAGGAGGGCATGTTCCGCCTCGAGTGGGTCACACCCTCCGCCTACGACTTCATCGCCTTCGCCCCCGGATACGGCGGCCAGCGCGTCCGGGCGCAGGTCGTCCCCGCCGCCGGGCACCGTGTCCTCGGCTTCCAGCTTCCCCGCATACGCGCCGAGGCGCCCGCCGGCGTCAAGGTCCGCGACGCCGGCGTACCCGGCACACTTCACGTCACCTGGCTGGCACCACGCATACAACCCACCGGCGTCGCCCTCTACCGCAGCGATACGCCCGGGCAGATCGGACAACTCGTACACAAGGGCGAATGGGTAGGGGAGTACTGGGACTCCGACGTCGCC
>Ga0272442_10009158_pt1 | contig 12426 bp, 9 predicted proteins | sample SSMForm2O_FD_200262 | JGI IMG/M metagenome (GOLD analysis project Ga0272442, IMG submission 200262) | Marine sediment archaeal communities from Little Sippewissett salt marsh, Falmouth, MA, United States - SSM-Form-2O | ecosystem: Environmental > Aquatic > Marine > Wetlands > Sediment ... | reverse complement strand
AAGCATCGAGATCGCTCTTTTCCGCCTGGTGGCAGAAAATACAGTCGACTCCCACTTCCCCGTGCCTGGAACTCGCCCATTGAGAGACAATTCCCGGGGACTGTTCCCTGTGGCAATCCACACAGGAGCTTCCTTCATCCTCCTGGGCCGTAAGCTGAAAAACACATACCAGAACGGCAAAACCTGCAGTCACAATCAAATTTGCAAAAGAAACAAAGGATATTTTCCCCATGCAATCCTCCTCTCAACAGTTAAAAGGAAACAAATTCTCTTTATACTTAATTCAAATCAGCGCAACTTGCAACCGAGCAAAGAGCCGCATCGGACTAAAATGGATTTTAAAAATTAACGAGGATGGCGCTTTAAGCTTTTGCATCCATTCAGGGCAGGAAATAATCATCTTTAAAAATAAAAAGACAATAATGGGCGACTTTTTATTGATTTTTCATTGACAATGGATTTAAATTGTAAAAAACCTGCAAAAGGGCTAATCTTATCTTCACGGGCAGTTTAATATTTTTTTTCGATTTCAGATAAAAACTAATCCCTCATTACAGGCAACAAGATTAGATACAGCCTTCCTCAAAAGTAAATTTTCCCAGGGACTTTTCCTTGGGACTGAACTGCCTAATCGAGACGGAAAACTATTTCAAACTGAAAACTGTGAGTAAAATCCAGGAAAGAAGATTTCTGTCAGAATGTCGAGTCGTTCTTCCTAATCTTTCACATCACCAGAGGAGGATTTAGTGAGTAAGATCAAGGACAAATTTGCCGAGAAATTACCCCAAATTCGCTCTGAAATCCAACAAATGCTGAAAGATCACGGCAGTAAGGCAGTTTCCGAAGTAACTTTTGCTCAAATGTTCGGTGGAATGCGTGGTGTAAAATCCCTGCTTTGTGAAACTTCATACGTGGACCCGATCCAAGGGCTGATAATCAGAGGTATTCCGATTCTCGAGCTGGCTGACAAGCTGCCGGAAGAAATTTATTGGCTTCTCCTTACCGGCGAACTTCCCACTGAAGAAGAAACGAAAGATTTCCAGGCCGAGCTTGCTGCAGTGGAACCGCTGCAGGAATACATATGGAAAGCAATGAAAGCCCTTCCCGGCGACACACACCCCATGGCCATGTTGAGCCTGGGTATCATGTGCCTGGAAAGAGACAGCCAGTTCCGCCGGCGCTATAACGAGGGTATGACAAAATTCGATTACTGGGAACCGGCCCTGGAAGACTCGATTCGCCTGCTTGCACAGTTGCCTGAGCTGGCTGCGGGGATTTACCGCATTCACTCCGGCAAGGGCGACCCGATTCCCCCGAAAGCGGGTCTCGACTGGGGAGGCAACTACGCACATATGCTCGGTATCCCCGATCCCACCGGCGAGTTCGCTGATCTGATCCGCCTGTACCTGGTTCTGCACAGCGACCACGAAAGCGGCAATGTCAGTGCGATGACCACACACGTGGTCGCCTCCGCCCTGTCTGACGCCTACTACGCGGTCAGTGCGGGCCTTAACGGGCTTGCAGGCCCCCTGCACGGGCTTGCCAACCAGGAATGTCTGAAATTCGTACAGGCAATCGAGGAAAAATACAACGGCGTGCCAAGCGATGACGACCTTCGCCAGTTCTGCTGGGACACTCTGAACAGCGGCAAGGTGATTCCCGGATACGGCCACGCAGTGCTCAGAGAAACCGACCCCCGTTTCACAGCCTTCCACCAGTTCGGGCTCAAGCACTGTCAGGATTCTGTGCCGTTCAAGATCGTGGACCGGCTCTTCGCCGTGGTTCCTGATGTGCTCAAAGAACAGGGCAAGGCCAAAAACCCCTTTCCCAATGTGGATGCCGGTTCCGGCTCCCTGCTCTACCACTACGGCCTTACCGAATACGACTACTACACGGTCCTCTTCGGTGTCAGCAGGGCAATGGGTATGCTCAGTCAGATGGTGTACAGCCGTGCAGTGGGCTCGCCGATTTTCAGGCCTAAATCTGTCAGCCTGAATCATATCAGAGAAATCGCAGGCGCATAGAAGAGGGAGTTGTCGTAATTCAAAAGGCGGCGGCAGGTGAGACATGCTCTTATCTGCCGCCGCCTTTGTTTTTCCGTCGCACTGTCTATCCGCAAATCAGGCCGGCATATCCGTGAAAGAAAGCGGCATCCGGTGCTGATCAGTCTTCCGGATGCGATTCGTAAACCAGCCCGCCGCCGTCGGTAGAGTCGACCTCCAGGTAATGGCCCCTGGAAAGCTGGATATATTCCGCCCGCTGCTGCTCCCGTGTGCCGATCGGCAGGTCGCTGGCCAGAGAGCCTCTGATTTGCGCCACACTTTCCACACCCTGGCGTTTCATATAAGAGACAAGTGCATCCAGCAGTGCCGGGGCCTCTTTGAGTCCTTTGCGATAGAACATGGAACAAACCTGGACTGTTCTGGCGCCGGCCAGGATATACTTGACAAGCGCATCACCGCTGTGCACCCCGCCTGAGGCGGAAAGCTCCACCTGTGGGATCAGCTCGTGCAGGATCGCGATCCAGCGCAGGGGATAGTAGATATTGTGCGGATTGGACAGGCCCTGGTCGCCTTTGGCGGAATAGGCCCGGCGTTTTTTCAGGTCAATATCCAGCCCGCTCTGGCGGTTGAACAGCACCAGGGCGTCCGCCCCGGCCTCCATAAGCTTTCGCGCTACGTTCTGGGGCGCGGTAAGCTGCCCGCTCATTTTGACCGCGATCGGGATCTTTACTTTCGCGCGCACGGCCGAGACAATTTCCCTGTAAGTTTCTTCATAATGCTGGCCTGAAAGCTCGATGTCTACCGAGGGCAGCGAAAGGTTCAGTTCGATAGCATCGGCTCCAGAGCCCTCCAGCTGTACGGCGTAATCGAGCCACCAGCGGGATTCGGTGCAGTTCACCGAGGCGATCACCGGGATACCGACCGAGGCCTTGGCCTTTTTAATCTCCTGGCAATACTCCTGTGCGCCGTAGACCAGCCCCACCCCGGCGTCCAGATAAGCGGAAGCCTCGGAGTGAAGGAAAAGCTGGTCTTTGAAAGTTTTATCCCTGCGCCGGATATCCTCCTCGAAAATACTTTTCATCACCACCGCGCCGGCCCCGGCGTCCTCGCACTGCTTGATCAGCCCGGCATTACGAGTAAGCCCGCTGCTTGCCACAACAAGCGGATTGGCCAGTTTCAATCCCATGTATTCAACTGAAATATCCGGCATGATTTTCTCCCTGTCTGGATCTGAACGGAACGGTATCTTTTCACTTCAACCAACCTTGCTGAAAATTCAATCCTCTTTTTTCTCCTCCTTTTTCGGCGGAGGATATTTTTCCTGCAGGTGCTTGAGTATTTCCGGCCACTCGGCGCTGTTCATTATCAGCCCATCTTTGGACGGCAACTCGGCGATCAGCTTTTTAGCATTATCGATTCTTTCCCCGGTTATCGGGTGGGTTGAAAAAAGGTTCTGCCAGCCGCCGGGCTCCGGGCCCTCACGGGCGGCTTTCAGTTTCTCGAACATCTCTACCATGCCCCGGGGATCGTAACCCGCGCCGTACATGGTATACATTCCGTCCCGGTCCGCCTCCCGCTCGGCTTCCCGGCTGTAGTTCAATAATCCTATAGTAGTAAAGAGGTTGGCAACCGTGTTTGCTGTGGTTCCGGCATCTCCAAGCAGGAGGTCGGTTCCCAGGCCGGCTAACTGCACCTGGGTCAGCCTTTTCATGCTGTGGCGGTGCACTACGTGGTTGATCTCGTGCGCCAGCACACTGATCAGCTCGGCCTCGGACCCGGACTGGCGAAAAAGCCCCAGGTTAACGTAGCAGTACCCGCCGGGAACAGCAAACGCATTGACTGCCTCGTCCCTCACCAAGGCAAAATGATACTCGAGATCCCTGCGTTTGGATGCCCCGACCAGCTTCCTGCCCCGCAAAGCCAGAAAAGAGTCAACTTTCGCATCCCCGATAATATCGTACTGCTTGCGGAGCTCCACATCCAGGGACCGGCCCAGCTGCACCTCTTCGCCTGTTGAATAGATATTGACATTCCGTACCGCGCTACAGCCGTAACCGGATAGGGAAACCAATGCCGGGAAAAGAAGAAATCCGACTATAACTCTTTTTAACAACGATACCCCCTCTCTTGAGACAGCTTTTTCATATGGCAGAACAGGCGAAAATATCTTTCTGGTTATTGTTGTAAAATTAATATATAGTTCTGTAGACTTTCTTTCAAGGCGAAGTGCTTCATTAAGACAGGCTGCTTTCAGAGAGCAATCAGTCAGCTCAGCCGCTGTGGGTAGCGAATGAAAAAACAGCACGGCTACCGGACACTTGCCCCGTATTACGATATTTTTATTGACTGGCACAGCAGGCTCCGACGCGAAATACCTTTTCTGCTGCAAGTCGCCGCTCCTACCGGCAGAGGCATGCGCTCGCTCGATCTGGGCTGCGGCACCGGCCGTCACCTGAAAGCCCTGCAGGAGGCCGGTTTCCAGGTCGAGGGAACTGAGCCTTCAGAGCAACTGAGAAAGCTGGCTCAACACAGCCTGGCAGGCGTTACTATCCACCCCGCAGGGATGGAAAGCCTGGAAGAGCTTGCCGGAGCGCACGGGCCCTGGCAGTTGGTTACCTGCCTGGGAAACACCCTGGCACATTTGCCGCCTGACAGGCTCCCCGGGTTCTGCCGGGGACTCGCCGCGGCCCTGGACAGGCAGGGCGCGGCAGTGCTGCACCTTCTGGGATACGAAAAAATCATGGCTGAGCGCCCCGGGCAGATGCTCCCTAAAAATGTCTTATCAGACAAGGACAGCTACCGGTTCGTCCGTGCTTACAGCTACAGGGAAGATTATATCGAATTCAATATCGTGGTCTGGAAAAACGGAAAACGGCTGGCCACCGACCGGGAGATCCTTTATCCGCTCACCTCGAGCATGCTGCTCGCTGCATGCGGGAATGCGGGCCTGGCCGATATAAGCCTGTTCGGTGATTTTGACCTCTCGGTCCCCTGTTCCAGCCGAAGCGACAACCTTGTGGCGGTTATCCGCAAGAGCTGACAATCAGGCAAAAAACGTGTCTTTCTCCTGTCTCTCCGGCAACAAAAAAGATGTTACACGCCCGGTGGCGTGTGATTAATCATCGGGCGAGTTTTTTTGTGGAAATATAACCGATATATCATATATTAATTTTTCAATAATCCGGTACCGCGAAATCCAGATAAACGATTTATACAAGGCGAAAGGAAAGGTCTGATGTATACTGTAAAAGAGCTGATCGACATTCTGATCAATGTGCGGAAGTTGCCCACCCTTTCACCGATAGCTCTGATGCTCATGCACTCGCTCAACGAGGAAGAGCCTGACGTGCAGAGGATTAGCAAGATAATTTCAGAAGACCCTCCGACTGCCGGCATGATCCTTAAACTGGCCAATTCCGCGATGTACGGAGCGCGGCGTACTATCTCCACCGTACAGGATGCTGTCGTTCGGCTGGGATTCGATGAAATCCGCAAGCTGGTTATCGATATTACCATGGTCAATTATTTATCCTCACTGCCTGAGAGCGTTCTGGACCCGGGCGATTTCTGGAAACACTCGATCGGCGTGGCCTTCTGCATGGAAGAAATCCAGCTCAGGACTCGTTTGCTTGATAAAGACGGCTCGATGAGCCATGCCGTGGGATTGCTTCACGATATCGGCCGGCTGATAACCGCAACGCACATGCCGGAGGTACACCAGCAATTCAGCGAGGACAGCAGTGGAATCAATTCGGCCGAGACAGTCATCATGTGGGAAAAAGAGGTGATCGGTCTGGATCATACACAGATCGGAGCGGCGGTATTCGAATGCTGGGGCTTGCCCGAGGAAATAGTCAGCGGCGTGCGCTACCACCACCAGCCGGACATCTCACCCAAGCCTCGGCGCAAATCGAGCTACCTGGTGCACGTTGCAGATATCATTTGCAGGAAATCAGGGTTTGGAAGTGTGGGGGAAGGGCTGATCGGGGAAATAGAAGAATCACTGTGGAATAAGCTTGGAGTTCCCAGCGCTATTGCCGATGAAGTTATCGAGAGTGTGAAGGAAAAGGTGAAAAAAAGCGAAGTTCTGCTCTCCATCGGCGGTTTGAAGAAACAGCAATAGTACTACGGTTATTCCTTTTGCGGCAACGTCTGCCGATGTTTAAGGCTTTGCCTCCCCCGCCTTCTTTTCCAGAATGTCAATATCCGAAGTTTTGCCGAGGAGAAGAATTACATCGCTGCCTTTAATACGGAAATCAGCTTTCGGCAGGACCGTGAATCTCTCGGGAACGGCTTCCCTGATCACCACAACAAAAACGTTCCGGCGGCTATTGCAAACAGATAGCTTGATATCAGCAGTTCACCGCTGAGCAGCCCGGGATAGAACGAATACCACCTGTCTTTGTAATGTTGAAGCATGGTCTATTTTTAAGAAAGTTTGTAAATAAGAACACTCCTGCCGGGAAATTCAATCCTTGTTCAAATCTTGCCGTGTCCTTATTTTAATTTCTTTTTACCGGATACAGTTCGTTGCATGTCGCTCTTGCAGCTTTTACGGGAAAGATTTGCAAACGGACTGAAAAATCTCATCAATTATTCCCGATTGAGCAACTTTCTGGAAACCAGATGGAAATAACAATTCCGAACAGGCACCGGATTTACGTAGCGAGCTTCCTGATGGACATGGTGTGCGCTTTTGTTGTCGGGGCGGCTGCGGTTTATGCAATTGAGCTCGGGGCCGGGCCGATCCATCTGGGGCTGCTCGGCGCAGCCGGCGCGGCATTTTACGTAATATCCTGTCTCCTTTCAGGCAGGCTCTGCGATCTGTTATCGCGTAAGGCGATAATTATCGCGGCAGCGGCCTTTGCCGCTGCGAGCTGTCTGATGTTGGCCAGGGCGGAGGCTCTATGGGAGCTCTACGTTTACTACAGCGGCTTTCATGCCGGAATCGGCTTTTTCTGGCCCGCCCTTCAGGCGCTGCTTGCAGACAGCCGCCACGCAAAAAGCCTGGCTGTCACTCTGGGTAATTTCTGTATCTTCTGGAGCCTCGGTTTCACAGCGGGCCATTATGTCTGCGGCTACCTGACAAAGGTCAGCGCCACTCTGCCCTTTGCCTGGTGCGTGGCGGGCAGCCTGGTAATACTGATTATCTGCTTTACCCTCTCCGAGATCGAAGGTAGAGAAAAAGGCTCCAGCGCGGATTTCCTCGCCCGGACAAACGGTCAGACGAGGGTTCTCTGGAACCGTTTCCTGATCAGCGGGTGGCTCGCCAATTTCACTCTGGTTTTCACTCTCTCCTCTGCCAAGATGCTGTTTCCCAAGCTGGCCCTGGATGTCGATCACCTCGATCGGGCACTTCTCGGTATCATGCTCGCCCTGATTCACGGTGGCCAGTTTTTAATGTTCTGGCTGGCCAAGTACTGGCACGGCTGGCAATATAACCGGAGGATCTACCTGCTGACCCAGCTTATCGCTCTGCCCGGGACCGCCCTGCTGGCTTTCAGCAGCAGCGTGGCAGCTTACGCCGCCGGGATGCTTATGATCGGACTCTGCGCCGGATTCACCTACACCTCGAGCATCTATTACAGCACCAGCCGCCCGCCCGAATCCGCCACGCGCACGGGGATTCATGAAGCGTTTATCGGTCTCGGCATTTTACTCGGCCCGCTCGCCGGCGGCTTTGTCTCCGGTGCGTGGAACGATCTGCACTCGCCTTACATTCTCTGCTCTGTTCTGGTACTGGGCGCTTTTGCAGTTCAGGCTTTTCTGCTCTATCGGCCGCTGTCCGGGCAGGAAAAAAGCTCGGAGGCCTTACAGCGCTGAGGTGGGAAAAACCACTTTAAACCGCTGGAATAAATAATCCGTGCAGCTCAAGCCGGCACAGGCTGCCAACGTAAGTGCTCAAAAGGTGGGGGGCGGGCGGGATTGTAGATTTATTCCGTGGATTCTCCCTCTTGTATTTCACTATCCGTTTCGCCGATCCTCACGCAGGAAACAGAATACTCCATTCCCGCGCGAAGGCAACCGTTGCAGGAGATACACGCGTAAGGCTCGAAATTCCCCTCCCGCCAGCGCGCAGCGAGGTCCGGGGTACGGATAAGCGGCCGCCCGATACCCACCAGATCGGCGTAACCCTTTTCTATCACTTCGTTGACCGCCTCGGGAGAACGGATCCCTCCGGCGACAATCACCGGCAGGCTGCTGGCCTGTTTGATTATCCTGGCCTGTTCGCGAAAATAGGCTTCTTTTTCTCTTTTCACGATCCGGGTGCGTGCCGGGTTGTTGCCGCTCACCGAAATAATATCACAGCCCGCCCCGGCCACCATTGCAGCGGCGATTTTTGAATCCTCCAGAGTGATCCCCCCGGGGGTGAAATCCTCGCAGTTCATCCTGAAAATCAACGGCATATCCGGCAGGAGTTTTCTGATCCGGCTTACAACATCCACGGCAAAGCGGGTGCGCTGCCTTGACCCTCCCCCGTAGATATCGGTGCGCTTGTTGAAAGCGGGGCTCAGAAACTCGCTGATCAGATAGTGATGGGCGCCGTGGATTTCAACAGCATCGAAACCGGCCTCTTCAGCAATTCCCGCTGCACGGGTGAAATCATCCAGGATCTGGTCGATCTGCCACCTGGTAAGCGAGCGCATGATATGAGCGTTTCCCTTGTGAAGTCTGCCGGCCTTTTCAATCTGGGTGTTTCCGGTGAGGACGATCAGGGAGGGGCCGTAAACCAGGCCGTCCGGATCGTAAGAGGGAATCGCATTGAGTCCGCAGTGGGCGATCTGAAGGCAGATCTTGTCCCCTTTGGCATGCACTGTATCCACCAGCCTTTTCAGCCCCGGGATGCATTCATCCGAGGCTGCACCCAGCATGCGGGGAACAGCGCGGCTGTTCCTGTTCACAAACGCGAAGCCGGTGATGATCAGCCCGAGTCCGGTTCCAGCGAGCTTTCCGTAGAAATCGACCGTCATATCTGTAACAAAACCATCCTCGTCCGCGGTCCCTGTCCAGACAGGCGCCCGCACGAGCCGCCCGGTCAATTTGAGCCGCTCTGTCTCGAATGGTCCGAATGCGTCGCTGACAATCTCCCTCACTGAATCCGGCATAAACCCTCCCGATGATTTCTATCAAACCGCTCCGGCCGATGATTCCCGCGGGCGGTCCGGCCTGCGCGAGGCAAACGCCTGCGGGCCGCCGGTCAAATGGTGAAAAAGCAGCTCTCAGACCGGTTTCCCGTAAATCTTTTTAATTTCCTCGAACCTCTGCAAGATCGGCAAATGCTGGGTGCAGGCGGTTTCGCACTCCCCGCAGGATGTGCAGAGGTCCAGCTCTTCCAGATTATCTATCCCGTAGTGCCACTTGAGACGATCGTTGAGGCTTTCCTCGCTTTTGAGCATCACGTGGTTGTACGCCTCGATAAATTTATAAACCTCGATTCCCTGGGGGCAGTCTTTGCAGTAACGGCAGCCGGTGCAGAGCTGGTCGAACGAATCCTCAACATGCTGCTTCATCTGCTCGAGGTCTATCTTCTGTGCCGGGTTGAAATTTTTCCATGCTCTCACTGCGTCTCTCACATCATCGACGCTGCGGAAACCGACAAGCGCCGTGGTGATTTCCGAGTGGGACCAGAGAAAATCCAGAGCAGCCGAGACCATGCTCTGCCCGCTGTGGTTCCTGATATAGGAAAAGGCTCCGGGATTATCGGGGATTGTGCCGCCGCCCAGCGGGTTCATCACCACCAGGCCGATTCCTGCCCGGCCTGCGGCTTTCACACCCTCTTGCCTGTACGGGAAATTAACCGCATTATATCCCAGAGTGACTCCTTCGAAGATATTTTCATCGATCACTTGTTCAACTTCATTGCCGGCAAGGTGGGTAGTGAAAGCCAGATGCCGCACCAGGCCCTCCTGGCGTGCGGCAAGCAGGGCGTCGAGTGCACCGCCCGCTTTGCGCCTCTCCCAGCCGTCCATAGTCAGGATATACCAGCAATGGTAAAAATCGATCCTGTCCACTCCGAGCCTTTCCAGGCTCTTGTGCAAATCTGCGCGCACTCCCTCTGCATCCGGCTTGCTGGTTTTGGATGAAAGGTAAAACCGGCTCTCACCGGTTTTCATCTGCCGCACTGCATGGCCGATTATCTTCTCGCTCATATCGGCGCAGTATCCCGGAGCGGTATCGAAATAATTGATACCCTGATCATAGGCGGCCAGAACGGCCTCGGCCATTTTCGACACATTCTTCGGCTCAGCGAAACGCATGGCGCCGAACCCCAGACGGCTTATTCGAATTCCTGTTTTCCCGTACTGTGCGTATTCCATCAGCTCACAACCCTCTGCCGAATAGACTGTTCGAACTCAATCGCAAAATCCAAGGATTGTTAATTTAAAAGTGCAGGTTTAAAAAATCCACCCTTAAGAAAGCCGTCTACTGCGTCCAAACAAAAAAGTCCGGGCCTGCAGCCAGGGGGCCGGGCTGCGCAAGAGCCATTTTATGATACGCCGGAGCAAAATATAGTTTGACTACCGAATTGTAAAAAAGTATTATAGCTGCGAGAAGACTTAAGCCGGATAAAACCTCAAAACGGGCAGAGCGAAAAAGTGAAATTTCTCCTCACCGGCGGCGGTACAGGCGGCCATGTTTATCCTGCCATAGCAATCGCGGAAGAGCTGAAAAAATATTTCGGAAGTTCAGATACAGAGTTCCTTTACATCGGGGTCCGGAGACGGGCCGAGGCGAAAATCGTGCCGAAAGCGGGATACGCCATCCGTTTCGTGAGCAGCGCAGGTCTGACCGGAAAAGGATTCAAGCCGTGGTTGGCGGTTTCTGCGATCAAGATCGGGTTCGGGCTCCTCCAGGCCCTGTTCATTCTTCTGCGTTTTCGGCCGGTTGCTGTAATCGGCACCGGCGGCTACGCCAGCGTTCCCGCGGTGCTTGCCGCTATCATTCTGCGAAAGCTCGGCCTGATCAAGGCCCGAATTTTCATTCACGAGCAGAACTTTTCCCCCGGGCGCTGGAACCGGATGATCAGCCGATATGCAGACCGGTTCTGGATCTCTTTCGAAGGCTCCGCCCGCTTTCTTCCAAGGGCACGGGTGGAGTTCACCGGCTACCCGATACGCCAGCAGATCGCCTCGCTGGACAAGGCCCGTGCCAGAGAGAAACTGGGAATCGCCCGGGATGCCACCGTCGTTTTCGCTTTCGGCGGCTCCCTGGGAGCGAGAACGATAAACCGCGCCATTGCCGACGCTCTCCCCAGTCTGCTCACCGATTCGGGAATCGTTGTTTTCCACGGCACCGGCTCATTAACCTCGAAAACCTACGATGCTGTAAAAGACACTCAACAAAGGATCGAAAAGCTCGCTCTGAGCACGGAGCAGCTCTCCCGCTATCATCCGCAGGAATATATCAACGATATCCACTATTATTACACAGCAGCCGATCTGGTGGTCAGCCGTGCGGGAGCAGGCACCCTGAACGAACTCTGCCGCTGCGGGCGAGCTGCCCTGGTAATACCGAAATCCAATCTGGCCGGCGAGCACCAGGTGTTGAATGCCCTGGCCCTGTCCACAGCCGGCGCCTGCGAGGTGATTTTCGAGCGGCCGGTAGTGGTCCGGGGCAAGCCCGAGGCCGAGCTGAAAGGCGAGTTTCTCGCACAGAGGGTACTGGCTCTGCTTTCGGACCGGGAAAGGCTGGAAAAAATGGCCCGGGCCGCTTTCGGGCTGACAAACACCTACAGGAGAGAAATCTTTGCAGAGTCGGTCAAAACCGAGCTCCGGGGAGAGCGCCTTCCCCGCCAGGCCAAGATAAAAGAACAGGTTGTCAAAGATAAGGACCTGGAGCCTGCGAGACTGTCCAATCTCTCTCCTTCAGGAGTTCTGGCTTATGTTCATCAGATAACCGAGGGCAAACAGCAGCACTGGATCGACAGCCACCCGAATGTCGAGCTGCTGCGCTATTTCGCAGACGGCTACCTGGTCAGCCCCAGATGGCAGATTCGCAATATCGGAGTGAAGCTGATCGGGCTGACCGATAACCGCTACAGGCGAAAGCTGCTTCTGGCGCTGGCCGGGGACAGATCGCCGGCCCCTTGCTGGAAAAGGATGATCTGGAAAGATTACAGGCAGGTCGGATTCATCCGGCGCAACGCCCTGGCCACTCTGGCCCGCTTAGGCACCTGGGATGATGAGCTGCGGAAAGTTCTGCTTTGTGCGCTGAAAGAAGACCCTTATTACGAGGTCCGCGTGCAGGCAGCCTGCGCTATCATCCGGCTGGGGGATAAAATCGGTTCCTGCGCCGATCTGGCCGAAGCGCTGAAAGCCAACCTGAAACACGGTTCGCCGGAGGTGCGCTGGTGCTGTATCGAGGCCCTGGGAGCAGTGGCACCGGAGGCGAGCCATCTGGGAAATATCGATAACTACATGTT
>Ga0272442_10009157_pt1 | contig 12427 bp, 10 predicted proteins | sample SSMForm2O_FD_200262 | JGI IMG/M metagenome (GOLD analysis project Ga0272442, IMG submission 200262) | Marine sediment archaeal communities from Little Sippewissett salt marsh, Falmouth, MA, United States - SSM-Form-2O | ecosystem: Environmental > Aquatic > Marine > Wetlands > Sediment ... | reverse complement strand
CACTAAGTTCATGCCCGATAGCGAATCCCTTCGATAGAATCGGGCGAAAGAGGTGCTTTCGTCAAAAGCGCCTCCCCGGTAGACCTCATCTCGTTTTTCGACCAGCGCTCCTCCCTGATACCGGTAATACGAAATATCGTAATCCGAATCGTTGTAACGCGTCAGTGACTTGGTCAGTTTTCCTTCCCGGTCAAACTCAAATCGCTCCTCTCCATAATCGGTAATGACTGTGCAGCTCTCAACGGGTCCCCTCAATTCAAAATCATCCAGTCTGAAGACCTCCGGCTGGCCACTCAGCAAAACAGGACTTAAAAGCTGCAAGAAAAGACAGAGGATGGCCGGGGTCATTTTCATAAGGCTAAAGGTAGCTGATAATCTGAATACAATTTGGAGTTCAAATAAAAAAAGGGCGGATAAACCCGCCCTTTTCTGAAACTTCCCTTAAAGGAGTTATTTCACTTCTTCAAAATCAACATCCTCCACATTATCCCCTTCCTTGGCGTCACTAGCTGCCGTTTCCTGACCGTTAGAAGCACCTGCCTGCGAGGTTTCTGCCTGAGCTTTGTACATCTCTTCCGAGGCGGCTTTCCAGGCCTCGTTGATCTTATCAAGGGCAGGCTGAATCACCTCCAGCTCCTTGCTTTCATAGGCTTTTTTCAGTTCCTCAAGGGCATCCTGAAGGACCTTCTTTTTGTCTTCTGAAAGCTTGTCGCCGAATTCGTCGAGCTGCTTCTCAGTCTGGAAGATCATGCTATCTGCCTCATTGAGCTTGTCAGCTTTTTCTTTGGCTTTTTTGTCCGCCTCCGCATTGGCCTCCGCTTCGGACTTCATCCTTTGGATTTCCTCTTCGGTAAGTCCGGAAGAGGCCTCGATACGGATATCCTGTGATTTTCCGGTAGCCTTGTCCGTGGCTGAAACCTTGATAATCCCGTTCGCATCGATATCAAAGGTCACCTCGATCTGAGGAGTGCCCCTTGGTGCAGGTGGGATCCCATCCAGATGGAATCGCCCGATGGTCTTGTTATCCCCTGCCATAGGACGCTCACCCTGCAGTACATGGATCTCAACCGAGGGCTGGTTATCCGCCGCTGTGGAGAAAATCTGAGACTTCTTGGTAGGGATCGTGGTGTTTGAATCAATCAGCTTGGTCATTACACCACCCATGGTTTCAATACCCAGGGACAATGGGGTAACATCCAACAACAACACATCCTTGACATCTCCGGTGAGAACTCCTCCCTGGATTCCAGCACCGATAGCCACAACCTCATCGGGGTTCACCCCTTTGGAAGGCTTCTTGCCAAAGAATTTCTCTACGGCTTCCTGAACCGCCGGAATCCTTGTGGATCCCCCTACCAGGATGATTTCGTCAATATCGCTTTTTGAGATCCCGGCTGATTTAAGGGCACTCTCACAAGGAGCAATTGTGCGCTTTACCAGGTCCGCGATCAATTGTTCAAATTTTGAACGGGAAAGCGTTCGCACCAGGTGCTTGGGTCCGGATGCCGTGGCTGTGATGTAAGGCAGGTTGATCTCTGTCTGTGAAGTGGAAGACAATTCGATCTTGGCCTTTTCGGAAGCCTCACGAAGCCGCTGTAGCGCCATTGGGTCCTTCCTCAGATCAATATCCTCGTCCTTCTGGAATTCTTCTGATAGCCAGTTGATGATCTTCTCATCCACATCGTCTCCGCCGAGGTGGGTATCCCCGTCCGTAGCCAGAACCTCGAAGACTCCGTCTCCAAGCTCCAGAATGGATACGTCATGGGTTCCGCCTCCAAAATCAAAGACCACGATTTTTTGATCCTGATCCTTTTTGTCAAGTCCATAGGCCAGGGAGGCCGCTGTGGGCTCATTGATAATTCGCTCTACCTTGAGGCCTGCAATTTCCCCGGCTTCCTTGGTGGCCTGCCGCTGGGAATCGTTAAAGTAGGCAGGTACCGTGATCACAGCGCTGCTTACCGATTGCCCCAAATAATCTTCGGCCGTTTTCTTCATTTTCTGAAGGATCATGGCTGAAAGCTCCTGAGGCGTATACAGTCTTCCGTCTATATCGACGCGGGGGGTATCATTATCCCCTTTGACAACTTTGTAAGGGACCCGATCCGCTTCTCTCTTCGATTCTGAAAATTTATTTCCCATAAAGCGCTTGATGGAATACACGGTTTTCTCCGGATTCGTTACAGCCTGGCGCTTTGCAGGATCGCCCACCTTGATTTCACCACCTTCGACAAAGGCGATCACAGAAGGGGTGGTTCGCTTACCTTCTGCATTTGGGATTACCACCGGCTCATTACCTTCCATGACGGAAACACAGGAGTTTGTGGTACCCAGGTCTATTCCAATAATCTTGCTCATCCTTTTAGCGTTATATGAATACTTAGTTTTTCAATTCCAATAGATTTCTGTAAAATGAAATCGCTATGAAAATGACAAACAACATGCCAAGGACAGAAACCTGACAGACTGTCACAAAGGACGACAGCTCAACAGACAGAAACCGGCTAAATTCCTTCTTATATCAAAAAGTACGCGTCAAAAGATGCCATGGATTTGTATTTTAGCCAGAGGGATCTAAAACCAGGCCTATGGAATGTATCAGTGTTTTTGACATGCTGAAAATTGGGATAGGACCTTCCAGCTCACACACCCTGGGTCCATGGCGCGCTGCTGAACGCTTCGTCAGGGCGCTAAAAGAAAGTGGAAAGCTGGACCGTGTTTCACAGGTTCGGGTCCTGGTCTACGGGTCGCTCTCCCTGACCGGGAAAGGGCATGCCACGGATCTCGCCATTCTGATGGGGCTTTCCGGAGCCGATCCGGAGCGGATTCCCATTGAGGAGGTACCGCGGATCCTTTCTGAAATTCGAACTTCTTCCTTCCTCAAACTCGGGGGGATAAGGCAGATCCCATTCCGCGAAGCCGAAGACCTTCGTTTTTTGCGCAAATTCCTTCCCTTTCATGCCAATGGTATTACTTTCGAAGCCCTGACCGAAGGAAAGCAGCTCTTCAAGGAGACTTACTATTCGATCGGGGGAGGATTTGTGGTGACCAAAAAACAGGAGAGTGGCCACAAAAAGGAAGCCGTCTTCGAGACGTTCCCCTGCCCCATTCATAGCGGTGCAGAGCTGCTGGCTTACTGCCAGGAAAAAAAGCTCTCTGTTTCTGAACTGGTCTGGACCAATGAGCTTACCCTTAGAAGTCCGAAGGAGATCGATCAGGGCTTGCAGCGCATCTGGAACACCATGTTGGAAAGTATGTATGATGGGTGCCATTCCCCAGGTGAGCTCCCGGGAGGTTTACGGGTTCGCAGACGGGCGCCGGAACTGTATGAAAAACTTAAAGGGGATCACCCCTATAGCACTCCGGGTGAATGGCTGGATTCCATCCGGAATACAGAGGTAAGGTTCCGGCAGATCCTTAAATGGGTTAGCTGCTTTGCTATTGGTGTCAATGAAGTGAATGCCGCCCTGGGCAGAATCGTTACAGCCCCTACCAATGGGAGTGCTGGAGTAGTACCAGCTGTATTGATGTATTACCTGGTGATCGAAAATCACCAGGCTGGTTTCGATCAGATCCGACAATTCCTCCTGGTGGCGGGTGAAATCGGAAGCCTTTTTAAAAAGGGAGCGACCATTTCTGCCGCCATGGGTGGCTGCCAGGCGGAAATTGGGGTTTCCGCTGCCATGGCGGCCGGAGCCCTTACTGAGCTTATGGGCGGCAGTCCGGAACAGGTGCTCTGCGCGGCCGAGATCGCTATGGAACATCATTTGGGACTGACCTGCGATCCTATTGCCGGTTTGGTGCAAGTTCCCTGTATTGAGCGAAACTCCATGGGTGCCATCAAAGCGATCAATGCTGCCGAGCTCGCCCTGGATTCTGATCCGGCTGCAGCAAAGGTCCCCTTCGACAAAGTGGTGCAGACCATGTGGGAAACCGCCAGGGACATGAATTCTAAGTACAAGGAAACCTCACAGGGAGGGCTTGCCGTGGGAGTCAATTTAAGTGACTGCTAGAGAGAGGCAGGTTAGGACTTGCAGTCCTCTACCCTTCGCGTGTCCACCAGGTAGATGATCTTCCATCCGGACCCATCATGAAAGAGCTGGAAGGAGTTCACCCCGCAATGATGGAGCTTCCCTTCAAGGTAAAATTCATAAGGGGTCCATGCATGTGCCATATTCCCATCGGTCTGAATGCGATAATCCAGGAGTCGCTCCTGGATCTGAAGGGTGTCCGGCAGGTTGGCCATAGAGGTGAGAAAATCCTCCATGGACTCGTTCTTAAGAACTGGTGTCCCGGTGGGAGTCCTTCCAATGCGCTGCATAAAGACCTCCCGCCCCATCACCGTGCGCATCAGGGCCGTATCCCGCTTGTGAAAACCTTCAAAAAAACGCTCTATGGTTTCCTGTACTGCCGATTCGGGTTTGTCCTGAGCCTTGCCTGCTCCAAAACTTAACAGGCAGATCACAATACATATGCTTCGCATGATTATCGGTTTTTAACCATCCAAAGGTAATCGAAATCCCGATAAAGGGCTAAAATCGCATTCGCGGGAACCTGAGCGTGTCAAGGGTAAAAATCCTTACCTTTAGTCCGCCAAAAACCAGACCATGTCCACTGCCAAAAAAGAATACAAACGGGTAACCGTGAAATCCCTGGTCGAGATGAAACAACAGGGGGAAAAGATCTCGATGCTGACCGCTTATGACTATTCCATGGCAAAAATCGTGGATTCTGCCGGGGTAGATGTAATCCTCGTAGGAGATTCGGCCAGCAATACCATGGCGGGACATGAAACCACATTGCCCATAACCCTGGATCAGATGATTTACCACGCCAGTTCGGTAATCCGCGCAGTTCACAGGGCCCTGGTGGTGGTAGACCTGCCATTTGGTAGTTACCAGAGTGATCCCAAGGAGGCACTGCGCTCGGCCATTCGAATTATGAAGGAAAGCGGGGCGCATGCGGTCAAGCTGGAAGGGGGCGTGGAAATCAAGGATTCCGTAAAGCGCATCCTGAATGCAGGCATACCCGTAATGGGCCACCTGGGCCTAACCCCGCAGAGCATCTATAAATTTGGGACTTATACCGTCCGGGCACGGGAAGATGAGGAAGCAGAGAAGCTAATCGAGGATGCCCAGATGCTCGAAAAACTGGGTTGTTTCGGCATCGTCCTGGAAAAAATACCCGCAGCGCTTACCAAAACGGTGTCGGAAAAGCTCCGGATCCCTACCATCGGCATTGGGGCAGGCGTCAAAGCGGATGGCCAGGTCCTGGTCATCCACGACCTGCTGGGAATGACTCACGAATTCAATCCCCGGTTCCTGAGGAGGTATATGAATCTCTACGAGGAAATGAGCAACGCCATCGGCCAGTATGTAACCGATGTAAAAAGCCGGGATTTCCCCAGCGAGGAGGAACAGTATTGACGGAAAGATAAAAGCCTCTCCTGCTTCAGATTTCTATCTGTAATGACCCCTGACAACCCTAAGCACAGTAACCCCCGGAACCTGGAGGTCCTATTCGAGGACAACCATTTGATCGCCATCAACAAAAGGCCGGGGGACCTGGTGCAGGGAGATCAGACAGGCGACATCCCTTTGAGTGAAACCATCAAGGCCTATCTGAAAGAAGCCTATGGAAAACCAGGGAAGGTTTTTCTGGGGGTCATCCACCGCCTGGACAGGCCCACCTCCGGAGTGGTGCTATTCGCGAGGACTTCAAAGGCCCTGGCCCGCATGAATGCACAGTTCAAAGGGAAAGAGGTTCAAAAAACGTACTGGGCCCTGGTACAAAACCCACCCCCTCAATCCTATGGCAGGCTGGTACACTGGATGGAGCGGAATGCAGAACAGAACAAATCCTATGCCCTGCCAAAGGACGGAAAAAATCGGAAACAGGCGGTTTTGAATTACCGGATTGTAAAATCGCTCGACCGGTATCACCTGCTGGAAATAGGCCTGGAAACCGGCAGGCATCATCAGATCAGAGCCCAGTTGTCTGCTCTGGGATGCCCTATCAAAGGAGACCTGAAATACGGTTTTCCCAGGTCAAATGCGGATGGAAGCATTCATTTGCACGCCCGCAAACTGGAGTTTGTCCACCCGGTCCGGAAAACCCCGATCTCCCTGATCGCCCCGCCGCCTGCCGACCCGCTTTGGAAAGCGTGTCTGTAGTTACGCCTGGGATTTTGCAATTAATGAACCGCTTGGGCCAGGATCTCATCTATTTGTTTGTTCCACTGACCATGCCCAGCATAATCCCACTCAGGATCAACAGGGAAACTACAATTCTGTTCTGAAAATGGATCTTTTGGTTATCCTCGAGGCATGTTCTGAGCCTGGAGGCAAAAAAACCATAGGCCAGAAGCGAAATTCCATCCAAGGTCAAAAAGGTTATCGCCAATATGAGCACCTGTGGCACAAATAGCAAAGCATCCGTGATAAAGAGAGGGAAAAGGGCCGGGAGTAATCACAAGTATGGTCACCGTTGCCACAAAGGAGATCCAAAGTACAGGTTCTATCATTCCTTTATAATTGCATTGATGCCCCCGGCACACCTAACGCGCAGAGGCTTATTCACTCAGTTTATCCGAACATTTTTGGTGGTCAAATTATGCAAACCCCAGAACATCATAAATAGTTCGAGGATCATGGCAATTGCAAAATGAATTGAAAACCCGTCCAGCAGCAAACTTACTCCACGCCCAAAAGCAATACCTCCCATGAAAAAAACATTGGATAGGGTCGCTGCTTTCCAAAGGGGGGGTCTAAAGATTCCATAGATCCAAAAAATCCCAAAGGCCAGATACAATCCCATCATCCCTTTGAAAATATGCTTTAGTTCCAGGTCCCGTAAATCAATACCTATAAGTGCTGCCAGCACAGCATCCGGATTAAATCCGTAAACCAGCCCGGCGATAATGACCACGATTGCTGAAATTCCTAATTGAAGGTTCTTCATTGGGATGTTCGGTATTTGGCGCTCGGAATTTGGAATTTGGAAATACTACCGCGTTAGCGCCAGGGCCTTCTCCCGGATGATTTCAGCTACCGGTCTGTTCTGCAAATGGCTTTCAAGCCAAGAGAGTATATCCAGATAGAGAAAAGCACGTTTTTCGTACGGATGGTCTTCATAGGCCTTTAGCCGTTCGTACAATTCCTGGAATGCGGCTTTTAAATCCTGGGGGTATATGGAACCCATCTTTCGAAGAAACGCTATCATTTCCCGCTGCACCCCATGTAACTCATTCATCTTCAGCAAGAATTTATAGGTGCTCTTCAGCTGTACTTCAAGGTGGTAATCCATACCCGCTTCGTAATGGGCTACAAGGGAGAGCACCCTTGCAAAACACATCAGGTCCTCCCGCACCTTGAGGTGCTTGTTCTGTATGATTTTATTGAGGTACTTCAGGCATGCCTTGTGGTCTCCCACTCCAAAATACAGGCATGCTATCTTGTAGTAAAACAACATAATATGGTGCTGATCCAGGCGGTCTTTGTGTTTCTCAATGCCGTATTCCACGATCCGCACCAGGTATATCCCTTTTTCAAAGGTACCCTCCAGAAAATGCAGGTTCAGCTTGTTGGCGTTTACATAAAGGAAGGAAAGGGAAGCTACATTTTCATTCTTGGGAAAATCTTTTTCGGCAATGACCGCCTCAAGCCTCTCTAGGGTCGTGCGGAACTGGCTGCTGTATTTTACGAAGAACAGGGATTCAAGCAGGTAGTTATTCCCCTTCAGATAATAAACCGGATTGAGGTAGATCATGTCCGGGTTATCGTAAAACAGGTCCACCCACTTGCTTGAATACTTGTAACAGGACAGGAACTCCTGCAATAGAAAGCTGTACCAGAGGTAGGCCTTATACATCCACAATTTTTCGCGAAATCCAAGCTTGTGCACTTCATATTCGGGAAGGTGGCTGTCAAAAAAGTCGGTTACCCGCTGATAGTCCTCGTCGCTGCGCACATATCCCATCTTAAGCATCATGCCGTACAATTCCAGGGACAGGTTGGAAAACTTGCTGGCGATGGAATTCAGTTCCGTAAGCCATTGAGATTGTTTGGACAATTCTCCCGCCCGGTCCGGCAGGCTACGGGTGATGTATTGGGACTCAATGACCTTTTCGAGCTCCACGATCTCATAGGCGATGTTCTTTTCCTCATTGGCAATAGCAGTGGCCTTAACCTTGTCGAGGATCTTCAGGCTTTGCTTGTAGAGGCCCTTCTGATAGAGAATGGTGGCAAAGTCCAGTTGCTCCCGGATTTGTACGCGTACATTCTGGTTCCCGGGGTTTAGCCTGAGACTGATCAGGATCTGTTTGTACAAATGCGCCTTCAGGTTCGACAGCTGCGATTTCTTGACCACCCCACTCTGCAAGATGGTTTCCTCCTTGTAGGATCGCATCTTATCCAGGAGGTTAAAAAGGGTCAGGAACTTAGCATCCGTATTGACACCCAACCTGCCCACATATAGTTTAAATTGCCGCTTCTCGCTCTTGGAGAGGGACTTAACCAGTATAAACAAGGCGTCTTTCTGGGTACTTGTCATCGTAATATAAACACTTTATATGGCTGTCTGTCTGTGTGTTAGATGATCAGGTGTGCTCCTAAACATCATAAACGAAAAATGCAGACCCAATCGGTTCGATTGGGTCGGATTATTTTCGTAGATACGAATAAAAGTACATAATTCTGATGAGTAAAGACAAGGTTCAGATTTTTGACACTACCCTGAGGGATGGGGAACAGGTGCCCGGATGCAAACTGGACACAAAACAGAAGCTGGTCATTGCCGGCCGGTTGGATGAGCTGGGGGTGGATGTGATCGAGGCCGGATTTCCGATCTCAAGCCCGGGAGATTTCAAATCTGTTACGGAAATCGCAGGCATCGTTAAAAATGCCACGGTCTGCGGGTTGACCAGGGCGGTCAAAAAGGATATTGAAGTGGCTGCAGAGGCCCTGCAGCCTGCCAGAAGACCCAGAATACATACAGGCATTGGCACTTCAGATTCGCATATCAGGTATAAGTTCAATGCAACCCGGGAAGAGGTGCTGGAACGTGCCGTCGCCGCGGTGAAATACGCCAAGAGCTTTGTGGAGGATGTGGAATTCTATGCAGAGGACGCAGGCCGTACCGACAATGAATTCCTGGCCCGGATTTGCGAAGCGGTGATCAAAGCCGGAGCAACCGTTTTAAATATCCCTGATACCACCGGATATTGCCTGCCAGAGGAATACGGGGCCAAGATGAAGTACCTGAAGGAGAATGTCAGGGGCATCGACAGGGCCATTCTCTCCTGCCACTGCCACAATGACCTTGGGCTGGCCACGGCTAATTCGATTTCCGGGGTCATCAATGGTGCCCGTCAGATCGAATGTACCATAAACGGGATTGGAGAGCGTGCGGGCAATACTTCTCTGGAAGAGGTCGTAATGATCCTCAGGCAGCATCCCTACCTGAACCTGGATACCGATATCAATAGCCGCCTGCTGTACAGCACCAGCCAGATGGTCTCTCAGAAAATGGGGATGCCCGTGCAGCCGAACAAGGCCATCGTGGGATCGAATGCGTTCGCCCATAGCTCCGGGATCCACCAGGATGGGGTGATCAAAAAACGGGAAACCTATGAGATCATCAACCCGGAAGATGTAGGGGTGAACGAGTCCTCCATAGTACTGACGGCACGCAGTGGCCGTGCAGCACTGGCCTACCGGGCCAAGAAAGTGGGTTATGAACTGACCAAGCTTCAATTGGATGCAGTGTATGAGGAATTCCTGAAATTTGCAGACCGGAAAAAGGAAATTGAAGATGCTGACATACACCAGATCGTGGAAGCTGCACCCATAACCATAGAAAGTGTTGCCTGATGAAACTGAAAATTGCCCTACTTCCCGGAGACGGGATCGGACCCGAAGTGCTTGCCCAGGCGGTGAGCTGCCTGCAGGCTGTCGAAGACACTTTCGGGCACCAATTCATTTTCGCCAAGGCTCCGGTAGGGGCTGCAGCCATGGATGAAACCGGGGATCCACTCCCGGAGGACACGCTGGCCCTGTGTAAAAGATCGGATGCCGTACTCTTCGGGGCCATCGGAGATCCCAAATACGACAACGACCCCAATGCCAAGGTTCGGCCGGAGCAGGGATTGCTCAAATTGCGCAAAGAACTGGAGCTTTTCGGCAACATTCGCCCGGTGAAGGTCTTTCCCACCCTGATCGAAAATTCGCCCCTTCGGGAGGAAATCATCAACGGAACGGATTTGGTGATCTACCGTGAACTCACCGGAGGAATCTACTTCGGGGAAAAATATAAAAGTGAAGATGGCCGGACAGCCTCCGATCTCTGCCTCTACACGGAGGAGGAAATCAGCCGCATTGCCCATCTAGCCTTTAAAGCGGCCAAAAAAAGACGTAAGAAACTAACCCTGGTAGACAAGGCCAATGTCCTGGAGTCTTCACGTTTGTGGAGGAGGGTGGTTACCAGCATAGGCGAGAGCTACCCGGATGTCGATTTGAATTATCTTTTTGTGGATAATGCAGCCATGCAGATGATTTTGAATCCGAGCCAGTTCGACGTGATCCTGACCGGAAACATGTTTGGAGATATCATTTCGGATGAGGGAAGCGTAATCGGGGGGTCCATTGGTTTATTGCCCTCTGCATCCGTCGGGGAGCGGTACGCTATGTTTGAACCCATTCACGGGTCATTCCCCCAGGGCGCAGGCAAAAACATAGCGAACCCCATAGCCGCCATCCTCTCTGCAGCCATGTTGCTGGATCATTTTGGGCTTCGGGAAGAAACCAATGCAGTGATCAAGGCGGTAATCCGCTCCCTGAAAAAGGGAATCGTCACTCCTGACCTGGATAATAAGAGTAAATACGGCACTGATGATGTGGGGCATTTCATCGCAAGCCATATCACAGATGCAGATGACTACCGTGGGTTGAACAAAGAGAATATCGGTTTGGGAAAGTCCACCATTATCTAGAACTTTAACCTTGGGAAGAAAGTAGGATCCCCTGCCCGCGGCAGGGGTTTTCTTTTTCAATTCTGGCCATGGTTTTGTAGGCATGGATATCATTTAACATTATCTTATATTTGGTCGCTTAAAGGGGGCAGCATGAAAATTTCCTATAACTGGCTAAAACAATTCCTGAACATCACCTGGGAGGCGTCCAAAACAGCTGAACTGCTTACAGACCTCGGTCTTGAAGTAGAGGGGATCACTCCTTTTGAAAGTGTTCGCGGCGGGCTTAAGGGGGTCGTGGTTGGCGAGGTCCTGGAGTGCGAAAAACATCCGAATGCGGATAAGCTGAAACGCTGCAAGGTAGACCTGGGAAATGGTGAACCTGTATCAATTGTTTGTGGTGCTCCCAATGTGGCTGCCGGCCAAAAAGTTCCCGTTGCCACCATTGGAACCATCCTTTATGCTCCGGATGGGAGCCCCTGGAAGATCAAGAAAGGAAAGATACGTGGGGAATTCAGCCATGGGATGATCTGCGCAGAAGACGAGCTTGGCCTTGGGGAAAGCCATGAGGGTATCATGGTCCTGGAAACTGAGGCACCGAATGGGACTCCCTGTGCAGCGATTTTTGATTTAGAAGAGGATGAAGTCTTTGAAATCGGGCTTACCCCAAACCGGGCGGATGCCATGAGCCATTTCGGGGTTGCCCGCGACCTTTCAGCTGGTCTCAGGCAAAAGGGTCAGCATATGTCACTACGCACCCCATCGGTTAGCTCCTTCAATATTGATAACCGGGCCCTCCGAATCGATGTGGCCGTAGAGGATTACAGCCTTGCACCCAGATACTGCGGGATTACCCTCACCAACCTTATTGTCCAACCGTCTCCGGATTGGCTGAAAAACCGTTTGCGCGCCATTGGGCAAAAGCCCATCAACAATGTGGTGGACGCTACCAATTACGTGCTTCATGAGCTTGGACAACCGCTGCATGCCTTTGATGCTGACCGGATCTTTGGAAATAAAATCGTGGTCAAGACCGTTGAGGACGGTACCCCCTTTATGACCCTGGACGGGGTTGAACATAAGCTTCACGGGGAGGACCTGATGATCTGCGATGGTGAAAAGCCTATGTGTATTGCAGGGGTGTTCGGAGGCATAAACACAGGGGTAACAGAGGATACCACATCCATATTCCTGGAAAGCGCGTATTTCGATCCGGTTTCCATACGGAAAACCGCCAAGAGGCACGGGCTATCCACGGATGCTTCCTTCCGTTTTGAGCGAGGCGTCGACATCAATAATACCGAATACGCCCTGGTCCGTGCAGCCATACTGATTCGTGAGCTGGCCGGAGGAGACATCAGCTCGGACATCGTGGACCTGTATCCGAAAAAAATGGAGGATCACAGCGTATTTCTCACTTTCGAAAAGATCAATGGCCTTATCGGCCATGAAATCCCCAGGGAT
>Ga0272442_10009155_pt1 | contig 12428 bp, 12 predicted proteins | sample SSMForm2O_FD_200262 | JGI IMG/M metagenome (GOLD analysis project Ga0272442, IMG submission 200262) | Marine sediment archaeal communities from Little Sippewissett salt marsh, Falmouth, MA, United States - SSM-Form-2O | ecosystem: Environmental > Aquatic > Marine > Wetlands > Sediment ... | reverse complement strand
CATCGTGACCAACTGGAGGAAATGGTTTTGGAGCGAACTGCCGAGCTCACGCGGTCCAATAAAAAGCTCCAACAGGAAATACTGGAACATGAACGTACGGCAGGGGCTCTGAAAAAACGTGAACAGGAGCTGGACGTCAAATCACACTATCTTGAAGATGCAAACACGGCATTGAAAGTCCTTCTGAAGCATCGGGAAGACGACAAAGATGAACTCCAGGAAACTGTTGTGTCAAATGTTAAAGAACTCATCATGCCGTACGTTGGAAAATTGAGAATGGTTCGATCAGCACCGCAGCAAGATGCCTATCTCGATGTCATAGAAAATAATCTCAATAACATCATATCTCCATTCCTTCGCAATGTGACGCTCAACCATTTTAACCTGACTCCGAGAGAAATAGAGGTAGCCAATCTCGTAAAAGACGGAAAATCCACCAAGGATATCGGAGAAATATTAAATTTATCAACCCGTGCAGTGGAGTTTCATCGTGATAATATCAGAGAAAAACTGGGGTTGAAAAAAACCAAGTCCAACTTGCGGTCTACGCTTCTTTCCCTCCAATAGTATCAGGTTACACCTGATATAAATCTTGTAGTTAATTCGTATTGCCAAGAATCTGTTGTCGTACTAAGGTGGTTTTCAACGGTTCACGGTAAATAAACATCGTGACCGATCGTCCATGTCCCGAAACGCTGCACAGAGTTTCAATAGGGGGACAGAGGTATAAGGAGGAACAGCTAAAAGGAGGGAACATCTTTCCCAGAAAAGGAGGAGGGGCATATGGCATACTTTGAGAGTGGGGATAAAAGTAAAGTCTTGGATAAGCAGTGTTTGACATGTCCTTTGGGAAAGTATCAATGTCCCGTTTATACGGTTCAATCTCTCTTTAACTTTGATCAAATGGAAAAGGGCAACGAAGAGCTCAGACAAAGCATGCTCTTCCTGGTGGATGATGCGGGTGTCTGTCAGGTTAAACAATTACTCGAACAGTCGTGCCAGGATCTTGAACAAAAATATCGTATGCTCCAACAATATGCCTTCGTATTGAAACAGCTTGATCGAAGAATTGCTGCCGTATAGAAATTGTTCCACGCGGGAGATGCATGGAAAACCTCTGTTTATTTGAACATGCTTATAAAATCGGGGTTTGATGTTCATGTCTTCTCTGTATTATCTGAATTATTCGTAATGGCAATACTGGCCATTAGAAGCAGATGTTTGCCACAAGCTTACTCATAACCAGCACGAATCTTAATTTCTTTTTCTTCTACCATCCATCGGGATACGTTTTTATCCTTGCCTTAAAAAAATAAACATTTTCGATCAATCACTGTAGAAATTGGTTGTGATCAGGTGGCAAAGGAGAAAATCCGGGAGATTGGGTCGCTGTTTCGTCGGCAGCACCTGCCACAGGAAAGTTTGTTTATACTGTTTCAGGAGGGAAGATGTACGATTCGTCTTTGAAAGTTTTGCTCATCGAGGACAATCCTGGTGATGCTCGTCTGATCCGTGAAACGTTAAAGAAGGCTAACACCGTCCGGTATGAAATGGAATGGGTTGATAGACTCTCGCCGGGTCTTATGCAATTGGACAGAACGACTATTGACGTTGTCCTGTTGGATCTGTCGCTTCCTGACAGCCACGGATTAGAAACTCTGGAAAGAACACGATCACAGTCAAAAGAGGTGCCCATCGTTGTTCTGACTGGTCTTGATGATGAAGAACTGGCGATTCACGCATTGCGTCATGGTGCTCAGGATTACCTCAATAAAAACGACGTGAATGGTACTCTGCTTGGGCGGTCAATTCGTCATGCCATCGAACGCAAACGTGCAGAGTTAGCATTGCAGAGGGCGCATGACACGTTGGAAGAAAGAGTAAGAGATCGAACCGATGCGTTTGTGATGCAAAACAAAAAACTCTTAAAGGAAGTAGAAGAACGAAGACATGCAGAGAATCTTTACCAAACCCTTGCCGAAAAATCGATGGCCGGTGTTTATATCGTTCAGGACAGGGTCTTCCGCTATCTGAATGTCAATGCTGCCGCTTATGCCGGATATACTCCCGAAGAACTGATAGGGAAGGAAGCCTACTTCATTGTTCATCCAGAGGACCGGAAATGGGTAAAACTCAGAGCAGGACAGATGCTCAGGGGTGAACGAGAGGCTCCGTATGAGTTCAGGATTCAAACGCGGGATGGGCGCGAACGGTGGATTCTTGAAACGGTTATATCAACTGTTTATGAAGGAAGGCCCGCCATACTCGGTAACTCCATGGATGTGACAGACCTGAAGAAGGCCGAAACAGACGTGAGAGAATCGCATCAGCTCCTGAGTAATATCATCAGTTTTCTTCCCAACGCCACGCTGATCATTGACCAGAACGGCACGGTACTGGCGTGGAATCATGCCATGGAAGAGCTCACCGGTGTCAAAGCAGAAGACATGGTCGGTTTGGACAATTACCAATATGCCATTCCATTCTACGGGGAACGGAGACCCATTCTGATCGACCTGACGCTTAAATCAGACAGGAACATTGAGAATAACTACTCGCTGTTACAGAGAGAAAATGATCTTCTCGTGGCAGAAATTGATGCACCTCGTCTGAGGGGAGAACATCGTATCCTCTGGGGAAAAGCTGCTCCTATCCGCAATACAAATGGCGAAACGGTGGGCGCAATCGAAACAATCCGAGATATTACCGGCCGCAAAAAAGCGGAGAAAAAGCTCCAGGAGAGCGAGGAAACACTTCGAAGCATCGTTGAGAATATCGGTATCGGCGTATCCCTGATCAGCCCCGACATGAAAATTCTCGCCCTGAACAAACAGATGCGAGCATGGTTCCCCGCTATCGATATTACCGAGCACCCTCTCTGCTACAGGAGTTTCAACGATCCACCGCGGGACGGGATCTGTTCATTTTGCCCGACGCAGCTCGCCCTTCGGGACGGTGAGGTTCATGAGGCCTTCACCGAAACCCCTGCAGGAGATACGATCCGACACTACCGGATTGTGGCATCTCCCATCAAAGATACTACGGGCAGCGTCACTGCCGCAATCGAAATGGTCGAGGACATCACCGAAAATCTTGAGCTCCAGGAACAGCTTGCCCTGAGTGAGAAACTCTACGAGACCGTCTTTGAAACGACGGGAGCAGGCACGGTTATCATTGAAGATGACATGAAATTATCACTGGTGAATCATGAATTCGCGAGGATCTCCGGCTACAGCAAAGAGGAAATACAAGGAAGAAGCTGGACTGAATTTATAGCAGAAAAAGATTGTGAAATGATGAAGTCGTATCATCATCTGCGGAGAGCTGACCCACATAACGCACCATCAATCTATAAGTGTTCTTTAGTTGACAGACATGGCGCAGAGAGGGATGTTATTATTTCAGTATCCATGATTCCGGGAACAAAAAGGAGCATAGCAAGCTTTTTAGATGTTTCAGAACAGATAAAGCTTCAAGAGCAACTCATCAAACAAGAACAACTGTATCGCCTCCTTGCCGACAACGTATCGGATGTTATCTGGACGATGGATATGAATCTGCGTTTCACCTACTTGAGTCCTTCTGCCGCGAACCTGTTCGGTTACAACATTGATGAAATACCCGATATCCTGATTGAAAAAATCCTGACCACTCACTCCCGAGAGATTGTTCTGAAAGTATGGAAACAGTTCACAGAAACAGTTCGAAGCAGCGGCCAGCAGGCACGATTACACGAACCTCGAACGGTCGAACTGGAGCTCATCCGCAAGGACGGTTCTTTCGTTTATGTGGAAACGCAGATGACATACCTTCCCCCTTCTGGAAAGTATCCGGAAGCAATCCTCGGTATAACCCGCAACATCACCAAACGCAAGCAAGCTGAGAAAGAGCGCTGGGAGACAGAGCACCGTTATCATATTCTGTTTGATCATTCACCGATGGGGGTATTTCATTATGATACCGATCTCCGAGTTATTGACTGCAATGAAGCTGCTGCCTCAATTCTCAGGACACCCAGAGAACATATTATTGGCAGTGACCTGAAAAGCCTTGAGGATCGCAGTTTGCTTCCGGCCTTGTCCGCCCCCCTTGAGGGAAACGAGGGCAGTTTCGAGGGACACTACAGGACGACAGTATCTCGAAGGGAACTGTGGGTGTCACTGCGAACGGCTCCTCTGTACAGCAGTGATGGAACAATCGATGGAGGTGTGACAATTATGGAAAATATCACGGATCGCGTCAGGGAACACCAGGCCCTGGAAGAGAGTAAAGAGTCGCTTGAAATCAAGACACAGTCAATCGAGGAAGCTAATACCGCCCTCAGAGTCCTCTTCGACCAGGTGGAAAAAGACAGGCAGGAGCTTCAATGGGATGTTCTTTACAATGTCAAAGAGTTAATTTTCCCCTACATTGAGAAGTTGCGGGCATGCCGGACCGACATCGATCGTGATACCTGCCTGCAGGTGCTCAAAACAAACCTGGACCACATTATCTCTCCGTTTCTGCGCCACATGACCTTGACCCACTATAAGCTGACACCGAAAGAACTCCAAATTGCCAATCTCGTAAAGGAAGGAAAAACAAATAAAGAAATCGCCGACCTGCTGCATCTGTCCATTCGATCGGTCGAATTCCACCGGGAAAATATTCGTGAAAAGCTTGGATTAAAAAACAAAAAGTTAAATCTTCGATCATTTCTGTTATCCTTGGAATAGTACCAGATATTTTACCGTATAATGTATGTAGTAACTTGGTGTTGCAATCCTATCTTGTTCGACTACAATAGCGGCAACAAGAGCCTCGAGACGATCCCGTCGGTCGGGCCGGCAGATGGCCGGCTTGACGGCATTTACGGTAAATGAGACACAAATAAACGCTCGTGCGTGAAAATGCAGCCACGAAGCGATTTGAAATTATCTTAACGGGGGTTCATGTACAAACAATGGACACTTGGAAGGAGGTCATTTTTCATGGAACTGGGAACGATAATTTTTTTTAACAACGAAACGGGCTTTGGCGTCATCCGAAATGACGAGGGCAAAAAAGTACTTCTGCATTACAGCGAGGTTCGTTCTGAGTTAAAAAACTTATATGAGGGTCAACGGGTATGCTTTGATATCCAAAAGGGACTCAACGATACAATGGCACTGAATATCAAACTGCGGTAGAAATTTCAGCAAGAGGGATATCCATGGTGTAACGTGCTGACAAATGAAAGAAGCGGCATATAAGACAATGAAAATTGAGGAGATTTTCCCATGAAGAAGCTACTCACGTTTATGGCTCAGGCAATGGTGGATTATCCTGACAAGGTAAAAGTAAGCGAGGTCAATGGCGGACAAACATCAATACTCGAACTGTACGTTGCCAGAGAGGATATCGGAAAGGTCGTCGGCAAGGAAGGGAAAAACGCACGGGCGCTGAGAACCATTGTGAGTGCAGCCGCGTCCAGACGACACAAGAGAACTATTATCGAAATTATTGATTGACAGTCCCTTTGAAGCCACCGAGTCACGTGCGGGGGCTTTTTACACACCAGGAGCTGTGAAGCGAAATAAAATATCGTTTCATATTGCTGCCCGTCATACAATAAAAACAAATACACGATAAGGAGGGACAATGAGCGTAAAAAAACGATATCTCAAGAAAAAACCGGTGTGTAAGGTTACGTTTGAATTGCCCCCCGTTGCGGCAGGTCATGCCAGCCAGGTCAATATTGTGGGCGATTTCAACAATTGGAATAAGAATGCCACAACCATGAAAAAGTCAGAAAACGGCGGATTCCTGGTCACCCTTGATCTCAAAAAGGATCGACAATACCAGTTTCTGTATTTAATCGACAAATGTATCTGGGAAGTTGAAAGAGAGGCTGACAGCTTTGTAAAAAGTCCCTATGGCGATTGCGATAATTCGGTGGTCGTCGTGTAACGAAAAGCGCCGGAAGGCGGGAAAGAAAGAGTATAATCGGAGATACCTGTTTGATTACTATACTCTAGGCATAACAACCTGAAAAAGTAACAAAAAGAGAGGGTAAGCAACGAATGGAAAAAATAATACCGAGAATTTCAGCATTGCCTGGTGTCAAAGCCGTCTATCGGAACGGCGAATTGATCTATCGACATCAAGAGTATCAGGAAAGCGTCAGAATAAAGGAAGAAGGTGTTCTGCGCATGACACGCTATGAAAATTCGGATAAACGAATATGAGACAGTAATAGTATACTATTATGGAGGTCGTTAACGATGATCATAAAGAAACAGTATCTGAAAACAAAACCTGTCTGTAAGGTCACCTTCGGACTTCCCTCGGAGTTGACGTTTCATGCACAGGCTGCAAATCTGGTCGGTGAATTTAACGACTGGGACATTACCGCAACACCTATGAAAAAATTAAAAAATGGCTCTTTTACCATAACAATGGATCTGGAAGCAGGTAGAGAGTATCAGTTTCGATACCTCGTAGACCACACGCAGTGGGAAAACGCATTAAATGCCGACAGTTTTATTCCGACTCCTTTCGGAGACGGCAATAACTCCGTTATCGTCGTATAGGCGATAAAATGCAAACGGGGTTCCCAGATTTTGGAACCCCGTTTGCCTGTTTTCACTTGACCCTCACCACTAAAACGTCTGCCCCAACACCCTGAATTTTCTTCTTCCCTACCCCCTACAACCAACTCCCTTTTCTCCCCCCTGACAATTCTGAGACAGGGTGTATTTTCCCTAAACAGTTAAAGGAGGTATCACGACCCGTAAAAATATGATATTTCACCCACAGCCCACAAAGAAGGAAGCCGTGGTCTGATTGAAGATAAAACCCCGTTTTTTGGAAAAGAACGGGGTTTTTTGTTGGGGGATTGATTGGCCGGGCAGACGGCAAAAAGCAAGATCTGACCCCCATGTTCCCCTCTGTTCCCTTCCGTTATTTCATTGACATCTTTGTTATAAATCTAATATCTAATAATAATATGTATTGTGTGACCAATATGTGACCCGGTTAGTGGTAAAAAGAAAATGCCTGCCGGTGTTACAGACGGACGGGGATAAAACGAAACATAATCATCTACATGCCGGGCAATTTTGTATGACTGCTACGTCATCGGATGGTGCGCGAGGTGCCTGCAATCATGCTTAGTATCCATGTCGGGCATATTGTTAAGGCAGATAGTGAACATGAGCGGTGTGTCCTTCCAGAGGTCACACCGTTATAATCATACCGTTGTTATTCCACATTTGACGGTTTCCGGATAATCACGAGAGAGGAGCAAGATTAATGAAGCTATGCTGCATAAGTGCGATAAAGAAATGTCGTTTCGATTCTCTACAATTATTTCAACTGCTCGTTGCATTTATCTTTCTGGCGGTTGGTGGCAACGCCTTTGCCACTTCTTTTTCCGCCGACCTGGTCAAAACCGAGGGTGGCAAGACACAGACCAGCCAATTCCTCCTGCGGGATCATCTCTACCGGCTGGATGTTGTCGAGGACGGCCACGAACTCATCATCCTGGTAAACCGAGAGACCGGCAAGACCCGCATCGTAATCCCCGCCGAAAAGCAGTACCGCGAGATCAAAAACAGTAGCTTCCTGAGTGTCATGAACAACCCCTTTGAGGCATATAATCGGATACGCAAGGATTACGAATCCCGTACGTCAGGCACTGAAACGATCGCCGGGATTAGGTGTAATAAGGAAATCCTCTCTGATGCCGGCCAGGACCTCATGACTGCCTGGGTGGCCAGACCGTATGACTTTCCCATCCGGATCGAGAATCCCGCCACTGGTGACCGGGTCGAGCTGCAAAACATCACGGAAGGCCGAATAGATAAAGCGAAATTCCAGGTACCGGCCGGATACACCGAAAAGGAAGACCCGGCCAGGAAACGGGCGCGGGAAGAAGCGGCCCTGCCCTTCTTAACGACTACGGCCACCGGTACGGCCCCCTGGGCACGCCGCATCGGTCCCTCCGGCGAAATGCGGGTCGCCGTTGATCCGGAAAAATCGGTCCGGATCAAATTCGAAAATTTCACCCAAGGCGAATCCGTCTTCACCATCAAGGGGTTCCGTTCCGGCCAGCCCATCAAACTGGACTGCCGGCGGACGACCTTCAGCCTCAAGGGCAAGGGACGCCGGGATGAATGCCTGGTGGGCCCTCAGAACAATGCCGAAGAAATCTCCGTCATAGTTGAGAAAGGCAAGATCATCGCCGAAGTATTTAATAAGGAATCCTCCTTTTCTCACGAGGACAAGACCGAAACCTTCTTCATCGCAACCGGAATCCAGAATTCGCGCAGAAGTGCAAAGGTAGATTCCAAGCGGCAGTTACGGCTCAAAATCACCAGCGACAGTCAGGACGGTTCCGAGTCTAAAATCACGGTTACCTTCTACAAGGATCAAGACCGGAAAGACAAGGCCGACGAGATCAGTGCCGTCATTGCCAACGGCAAGAGTAAGACCTGGGACTACCTGCCCGAAAACGGTATCAAGTCCGTTAAGGTCGACGTTGCCAAGGGCGGCGGGGTGCAGGTCATCCTCGAGCAGCCCGCACCGGGGAAAAAGGCTGCCGTTGCAAAGAAGCGCACGGTTAAAAAAGCACCGCAGTACAAACCCAAGGTCACGGATGTCTTCACCGTTACCCACCCCTACGGGACAAGCAAGCCCCTTGCACCCGGCAAAGACCTGGTCATTACCGTTACCGGTCTTGCTGCGGGTGCCTCCGGCAAAATCGATTTGTACACTGATCGACAAAAAACGAAAAAGATCGATACATTCTCATTCAAATTGAGAAGAAAACAGTCGAAATCGTATACCGTTCCCGGCAGCAAGAGCGCGGGCTGGGCGACCGTCTGGGTTTCCAGGAAATCGTTCAAGGTCAAGCTTGATCAGTCTCCCGGTGCCAAGGCCGTGGCGACAGCGCCCCCAAAGAAAAAACCGAGGAAAACCGTCGCCGCAAGGAAGCCCAAAAACAGACCAGTACCGTCCGTTATGGGGGAGGAAGCCGTGGTAAACGGCATGATTCTGAATGGTACGGTACCCATCATGGACGGCATGAAACTGCATAAGCAAATGCTTGTGGGGGCCTCCGGCCAAGCGCACCTGGAGGTGCAGACAGACCTCGAAGCGGTCATCAACTTCTACAAGAAGGCCATGACCGCCAAAGGCTGGAAGCCCGGAATGACCATGATTCGGGGATCGATGGGAGTCCTGCAGCTTACGAAAGGCAAAAGCAAGTTTATGCTCCAGGCAGAGGCGAAAGGACAGAAGTCCATCGTCATTATAACGCTTGCAGTCAAGTGAAGCATGTTCGACGAGCGTGGGGCGTCAAAAATTTTGAGGCCCGGTATCGCACCACAGCGGGTCAATCATTGAGACACAGGATGGGTAAGAAAAAATAACAACGCATTGACAGGGAGGAGAAGATGATGAGAACTATTGCAAAGCTCATGATGATCGCCCTTGTGGGATTAGGCCTGGTATTCTTAACCGGTACGGCGTTTTCTGCACAGGTCGCCGGCAAAACGTCGACACAGAAGGCGCCCGTACAGTCGAGCACACAAACCGCACCGCTGCCCTCAAAAACCAAAACCGTGCCGTTGCCGTCAACCACCAGGGAATATCAGCGGGTGGATAAGCCGCCCGTGAAGAGACTCGATGTTCCGGATTGGGACCTGGCCGGTGAATTGAGGAATCTGAAATTTCATTACTGGAAGAAGCCTCCGACTTATAAAAAAATATTCAATGGATTTACATTTCGGATAGCACTGATGAATAAAGGAAAGCTCAACATTACACGGCATATCCCCGTCAGGGTCACGGTGTTAAATATTACCAATAACACCATAATTAAACGGGATAATCACCTTATTAGAAATCAAAATATCAGCAATTCTCATTGGCAGCTGACGCCGGAAATATTCGCAGAGTTTGTGCTCTGTTCGCAAACGGCTTCCAAAGTAAACGATGTAAAGTTAATCGTGGATATAGATCCCACCAACGTTTTCAAGGAGGCTCAAAGACATCGGGGGAATAATCGCTGTGTAGCGACGTGGTAAAATCAGCAAATAAAAGAAGGGTCGAAAGGTCGCCTGGCGTTGCGGACAGATCAACCGTCACGGCGCACTTTTTTGCCATTAGAGAATTTTTTTATATGAAAGAAAGCAGATTTTTGAAAAACTTGGATAATGTGTACCAACTAATTCAGGTGATATCACTTTTATGAACGACTAACTCTGGAGGTACCTTATGAAAACCCGTATCAGTGCAAAAAATGCAATTTCTCTCTGTACGCTCTTGATTTTCCTGCTGTGTGGAGTGGGAACGACCTATGCCAAAAAAGTCAAAGAACACCCGCTGATCCGACCCTTCCCCGGCTCGGTGCTGGCGAAAAATATGTCCAAGTATCAGAGATTCAATGCGTATGAGTTCTATTATATGAACAGAGAAACGAACAAAAGAGAAAAAAAGCAGGTCAAAGGCGAATACTACTACCTGCTGTACGAGGTCCGGACGCCGTCCGGGAAAAGGGTGCAGGATATCTCGAAACTCGAATTCCACGAGAACTACAAGGCGGCTGCCTTGGAAAAGGGCGGGGAAGTTGTGTATGAAGACCCCCGGGGCCATCTTGTGTTTACCATTCCCCGGGATGACGGCGGCCTGACCTGGTGTAAAGTAGCGGTTGTCGCCAATTTGGGACAGCAGTACGTAATTATCGTCGATGAAAAGGGATTTAAAAAATCGATGACCTTTGGTCCCAAGGAATTGAAGGCCGCCCTGGATAAAGACGGCAAGGTCCTCCTGTACGGCATCCTGTTTGACGTGGATAAGGCCAGCTTGAAGCCGAAATCCGTCACGCAGTTGCAGCATATCGTGTCCCTGATGACAACCTATCCGGAATTGAACCTCGAAGTTCAAGGGCATACGGACAATCAAGGTTCTGACGCATACAATATGGAGCTCTCCGAGAAAAGGGCACAAACAGTCTGTACCTATCTTGCATTATTCGGCATTCAGCCGGATCGGCTGCTGGCCGCCGGCTACGGCGAAACACGGCCCGTTGCCTCCAACAATACCAAGGAAGGCCGTGCAAAAAACCGCCGGGTTGAGCTGGTGAAATTGAATTGACGGAATTACGTCTTAAATATTCAGCAAAGCATTGGGATCAGTCGTTGACTATTGACTGGGAGGAGCTTCAGTCAATAGTCAATACCTGAACTCACTGGTCTTGAGCAAGCTATCCCGCGGCAATGATTTGGAATGCTTTTTCAGTCATATTCGGATACAGGTTTGCGGGAACATTTTCTTTTCCCAGCTTTTGAGCAACCAAATATCGGGCGCAGTTGGAGTTGTCACCGTTACAATATTTTTTCTTGTAGATTGCTCCCATGCCGGAATCCTCAGGCATTTTGTCGTTAAAAAACAAACATCCATTTAAAAGTTCACAATCAGCCATTTTTCATCTCCTTTTACATATATTTTTTTTTTGCTTCACAGTTAAATTATCGGCTCTTCTTACTATACCTTGAGAATTATATTTAAATTCGGCGACTTGCCGGAAAAATTTTTTCCGCTTACAAAACGCGTCGCACTCCGTGCGGCAAGTTCTTGACAATTCTGACACAGGGAAGTTTCACGACGCTTTAAAAACAGAACGTTTCATCCACAGCCGACAAAGGAGGGAGCCGTGGAGTGACTGAAGACACAACCCCGTTTCTCGGAAAAGAAAGCGAGGGTTTTTGTTTGAAAGGCAAAATGTAAGAAGGTATTGTGTTTTAACTCATTGGATATAATGGCATAAAGCAAGACCTGGCCCCGAATTACCTTTAATATTTAAGATCCGATGCCATTGTGTTATTACTTTCGACAGATGATCAGTTTGCTCTTTCCGGAGGGAGAATGGGTCAGTGAAACGGAGGGAAAGATCTTCCTGTATAGCTCCAGTCCACCTTTAACAAATTCTCTGGCATCGGCAGATCCCATGGCCATCATTCTGAGATTAAAAAGCAGTCTCACGACGGGATGATGGGGTACTTCGTGTTCCATTATCAACACCATTCCTGCCGGCTTGATGACACGTTTCATTTCCAGCAAGGCAGCATGCCGTGCCTCGCCTTTCAGTTCGTAGAGCGCATGAGAGCAGGTGATGACATCAAACTCTTCATCGGCAAAGGGAAGTGCTGCCGCGTCACCTTCGACAAATCTGACCCGTTGAGAACCGGATTTTTCCCGAGCTTTCATCAGCATTCCATGTGAAAAATCATATCCTACCGTGAAACTCTCTTCATACTTATTGGCAAACGCAACAATGACTGCTCCCGTACCGCAGCAGATATCGAGGATAAAGGACCGGGGAATATCCTCCAGATCGGGAACCTCCACCAGAAAATCCCGGGTAGCTCCTTCATCTCGACGGGAATGCAGTTTAATAAACGTGT
>Ga0272442_10009152_pt1 | contig 12429 bp, 6 predicted proteins | sample SSMForm2O_FD_200262 | JGI IMG/M metagenome (GOLD analysis project Ga0272442, IMG submission 200262) | Marine sediment archaeal communities from Little Sippewissett salt marsh, Falmouth, MA, United States - SSM-Form-2O | ecosystem: Environmental > Aquatic > Marine > Wetlands > Sediment ... | reverse complement strand
AGAACGAGATCTTTTTTGAATTAAATCCTCAGCTTTCTTTGTAGCTAAAATAGATTTCATCCTACCCTTCACTTGAATAGATACTAATCCCTTTCGTTCTAACTCCAAAATTCTCTTTCCAGTTGTAACCTTAGATATATGAAATTGATCGCCAACTTTGTTATATGATACTACTATGTTTCCTTGATTTTGTTTATAAGTAAAACAAAGGATTTGATATAGTGATTCATCCAACGTAACATCTTCAACTTCAGCCCTTTGAAATACCGCTAATTCTTCTTTGAGCAAATTTAACTGTTTGGTTGTATACATGTCAGTATTTATTTGAATAATAAGCACTGCTTGATAGCTATCTATTAAAGAAGTTAATCGATAAATCATTTGTAATACCGTTTCAAAAGAAAATTTCATGATTAAAAAATCTAATCGATCTATTAAAACAACTGCTTTTTCATGAGTGCTTACATAGTGTGATATATTGGCTAATAATTCATCACAAGAAGATATATGCGTATCATCACTACGGGTATCATCTAAATAAGTAATGTCTAAATCCATGTGTTTTGTTTTTTGATGTAAGGATACTGTTGATCCTCTTGTCACAAGAAGGAATGGTCTGCCCTGTGAATTCAAATCAATTATTAATGATTCATGTGTTACAGTACTTGTTTTATATTGTAAATAACTCAAACCTAATTGTATTTTTTCTTTCAATTGTTCAGCATTTGTAATATCCTGTCCAACAACAACATAGCCGCTTGAATCCTTTTCTGCACTTTCTATTATCGAAATAGAAATTCGAAAAAAAAGATTTGATCCTTGTTTATTTTTTATTATTAGTTCTGTTTTTCCAGGATTATATCCTTTTGAAATATTTTTAATATGATCAATTAACGCTTGAGGATTTTTAATAAATCTTAAATCTGTTACATTTTTTCCGATAATCTTTGAAGATGATATACCAGTTTTTAATTCAGCACTTTTATTCCACATTGTGATATTTTTTTCATCATCCATGGTAAATATGAATTCAGTAGTACTATTGATCACATTTTTTAGATAATCATATACTTCATGTAATTCTTCTTGAGTTTGTTTTAAAGGAGTAATATCCTGTTGAATAGCTAGATATCCTTCTTTTCCTTTATACGTTATTCTCTCGATATTCAATAATCCAAAAAAACGTTCCCCATTTTTATTAACAAACTCAAATTCCCAATTTCTTATCGAACCCTGTTTTTTTAATTTAACGAGTAACTTTGTACGCTCTTGAACATTAGAATAATAGCGTGAAAATACAAATTCTTCCGGGTGATAACCAATCATTTGTTTGGATACTTCATTCATATCCAATATATTACCCTCTAAATCACAAATTGCTATAGCAACCGGAGCAGTTTGAATCAAACTTCGATATCGCTGTTCTGATTCCTTTAATTCATTCATCGCTAATTCCAAATTATGGGTCCTTTCTTTCACCCGTTCTTCAAGGTTTTCTTTTGATTCACGTAGTTCACGCTCCATCTTTTTTCTCATAGTGATATCTCTAACAATGCCTACTGCATGCCATTTGTTTTGGATTTTAACCGATGATAAAGAAAGTTCTACTGGAAATTCTTCTCCGTTTTTTTGTTTTGCTTTTAATTCTTGTGTTTTGCCAATAGCTGGCCCCTCTCCAGATTTAGAAAAATTTAAAAATCCTTTTTTTACCAAGGGAAAATCATAGTAAGGTGACATTAATAGTTGATGCACGTTTTTTCCAATGATCTCTGATTCCTTATAGCCAAATATTCGTTCTGCTGACGTATTCCAAAAAATGATATTTCCTAATTCATTAATAATTACGATTGCATCCTGTGCTGATGTTGTTATTGTTCTGAATTTTTTTTCATTTTCTTTTAATTTCTCTTCTGTTTTTCTTGTTTTGGTGATATCTCGAGCGATGATCTGAAGATTTATTTTATTATCAGAAAGTTTTATTGGAACAAATATATTTTTATAATATCTACCGTTACGCTGATCTTCAAATATATGAATTTTATTTTGTTTTATTGTTTTTAACCCGAATTCAACCCTGTTTTTAAGAAGCTCCTTTGGTAAAAGTTCCTTCCAGTCTAAGCCAACCATTAAGTCTTTTGACCTGTTGAAATTTTTTGCCATTGCTGGATTTACCGTAACTATTTTTTGTGTGACTCCATCAACTTCAGCAATTGCATCTGGTGACGAGTCTATTAGACGCTGATATTTCCTTTCGAAAAGTCTAAGATCCGTGATATCTTGCGCAAAGATAAAAAGTCGACGTTTATCACCAGGGGCTTTTAAGGGGATTACTATATTATAGAAATATTTATCATTTCTTTGATCTACTGACCTAATAATAATATTTTTTTTAATAGCCTCTTGTGCTATTTGATATCTCTCTTTGAATATGTCAATTGGTAGAATTTCCTGGGCTTTTTTTCCAATAATTTTTTCAGCTGGAATACCAACACTCTTGCAAAATGATGAGTTCACATAGAGAATAGTGTAATCCACTGCATCAATTTCTAAGGTTAAAAAAGGGGCAATATTAAATAATTTTTCATATTTCTTTTTTGTATAGATTTGCTCAGATACCTCACTAATGAAGTTAACTGTAGCAGGTTTCTTATCCCACAAAAATAGTGCAGCGTGAATTTGAACCCAATGGATGTGACCATGCGCATCTATTATTCTAAAAATATATTTTGAAGGAACTTTTTTTCTTTTGAGACGATCTTTGTATCGTTTGGATACCAAATCTCGATCATCTTTGTGAATGAAAGAAAAAATTGGTTTGTTAAGAATGTCTTTTTCATCATATTCTAGCATTTCACAAATTTTAGGATTTACTACTTTAAAGATTCCATCTTGAACAACACATATACCTTCATTAGCATGGTCAATGATTAATTGGTATCTTTTTTCATTTTCAATCAATTGACGTTCAATTTTTTCTCTTTGTTTGATTTCATATTCTAATTTAGCTATTTTTGGATGATTACTTATGTCACGAAGATGAATAAGAATCCTATTGATTTCAGTATCATTTAATAAGTTTGTAATTGTTGCTTCGAGTAATCTGTTTTTTTTCTTATCGGTTGATTGAAAAGTTATGGTTTGAGTTTTATTTGGTAAAGAATAAATTGATTCAATTTTTTTTAATATTTCTTTTTTATCCTCTTTGTTTATTAGATCAAGAAAAGAAGAATTTAGTATTGAATCTGTCTCGAAATGTAAATTTTTTATTGAAGGACTAACATAAGTAATAATACCTTTTCTATTCATTAAAAGAATAGCGGTATTACTATTTTTTAGAATTGCATTTATTGTTTGAGTATCCAATTCTTTTACCATAAAATTCAACCTAATCTAATTTTTAACAAATAATCAATATAAGATTTTTCTTTATAATATTTGATAAGATTGATTCGAAAAATCTTTTTAAAAAAGGAAAAAAGAAATTGAAGAAAAAATTTTAGATAATTCCTTCAATTAATCTCCAAATCTTAGAAAGTTCAGATGTTTTATAATCATTTATTGTGTTGCACATATACAAAGTTGTGCAAACCATACTATTTAATATTGTCGTTTTTAGATTCGTCAATTAACGTCAATATTTTTTTTATTTATATATAATATGTCATAAAAGACATATAAAATGTTTTTGATTCATACCAAATTTTATAAATAAATATCCTTTGACCACTACGATTGATTTAATCTGATGAAACAGGAACGATATCATGGAACAAAGCAATTACGATCAGAAAAGCCTGGAGAACAAATGGCAATCATATTGGCAAGAGAACAATACATATCATTTTGATCCTGATAGCAAAAATCCTATTTACAGTATTGATGTCCCTCCGAGATATGCTTCAGGTCCTCTACATGCAGGCCATGCGGTTCATTACACCCATATTGATTTTACTGCTCGTTATAAAAGAATGCGTGGTTTCAATGTTTTTTTTCCACTCTGTTTTGATGTTAATGGTATCCCCATAGAAGAACGAGTAGAGAGACAATTAAACATAACTAGAAAAGACATTGATAGGCATAAGTTCATAAAATTATGTTCTGATTTTGCTGAAAAAAATATTAAAACCATGATTGAACAATTCAATACCCTCGGAGAAAGTATGGATCCTAGCATCTATTATCAAACGGATGCTGAATATTATCGTCGAATTACCCAAATATCATTCATTGAATTATATAAAAAAGGCCTTATTTACAAAGGAAAGTTTCCTGTAAACTGGTGCCCACGATGTATGACTGCAATGGCAGACGCAGAAGTGACTTATAAGGAGAATACTACAAAAATAAATACGATAAAATTCTATTTTACCTCTGATCAACCGAATCATATTCTGAAATACCATGGAATAGGATCTGATAATATAGGTACCTATATAGAAATAGCAACTACTAGACCTGAACTTTTACCCTCCTGTCAAATTGTAGCGATCCATCCAAATGATGAACGGGCACCCTGGCTTATGGATCAACAAGTAAAAGTACCACTTTTTGAAAAAAAGGTGAAAATCGTAACTGATGAAGCAGTTGATCCAGATTTTGGTACTGGCGTGGTCATGATTTGTACGATTGGCGATAAAGAGGATCTCAATTGGGTGTTTAAGTACAATCTCCCTCTAGAAATGAGTATCGATGAAGAAGGGAAAATGACCGAACTTGCAGGTAAATATGAAGGAATGAAAATTAAAGATGCTAGACAAGCCTGCATTGACGATCTTAAAAATGATGGACTGCTTATTATTCAAAATGATCTTGATCAAAACGTCGGTGTATGCTGGCGTTGTAAAACTCCTGTTGAATTTATTAATGCAAACCAATGGTTCTTAAAAACAACCATATTCAAAGATCTAGTTCTCAATGCAAGTAATGAAATGAACTGGTTCCCAGAATATATGAAGATTCGATTGGAAGAATGGGTTAATAGTCTCGAATGGGATTGGGTAATCAGCAGGCAACGATACTTTGCTACACCAATACCACTTTGGGAATGTTCAACATGTGGTGAAGTGGTACTAGCCAGACCTGAAGAGTGTTTTATAGATCCAACTATTGATAAACCACCAGTTCAACGTTGTTCCAAATGTGATGGCGAACTTATTGGTAGTGAAGATGTATTTGATACCTGGATGGATTCGTCAATTTCACCCTTGTATAATACATATTGGCATCGTGATGAGGAATTATTCAAAAAATTATATCCAATGAGTCTTCGCCCCCAATCCCATGATATTATTAGAACTTGGACGTTTTATACAATTTTAAGGTGTACTCTTCTATCTGACGAAAAACCTTTTGAAAATATCATGATGGGTGGATTCATTCTTTCGGAAGATGGAACACCAATGCATGCAAGTCTAGGAAATGTAATTGACCCATTAAAAGTAATAAATGAATTTGGAACTGATGCATTTCGTTGTTATGCAGCTAGTTGTTCACTAGGTGAAGATAATTCGTTCCGAAGAAAAGACGTTATCAGAGGGAAAAAACTACTAAGAAAACTTTGGAATGTGGAACTATTCATCAATTCAAATTTAAATACAACTGAAAAACCAATCAAGCCAGATCAGCTAAATACCATAGATGAATGGATTCTGACAAAATATTCCCAATTAGTGAAGAAGGTAACAGAACAATTCGATCGATTTGATTACTCTCAAGCTATGAAAGACATCGAATATTTTCTCTGGCATGAATTTGCTGATCATTATATAGAGATGGCAAAATCATCACTCAATATTGATAGAAATACTGAGAGTACTCGGTTTACGTTATATGCTCTTGGATTAGGAATCATTAAACTTTTTGCCCCATTTTTCCCACATATAACCGAAGAATTATATCAAATAATGTATAAAGCATTTGAAGGAGTGGAAAGCATTCATCTATCAACTTGGCCATCTTCTATTCTTGTCGATGAAAACGCACTCATAAATGGAGAGACTATAAAATCATTTATTGCCAATGTTCGTGCCTTTAAAAGTGATCATGGTATTGCACTGAATGCACCTTTAACAAGTTCAGCTACTTATGGTCCAAAAGAGCTTATTGATCAATTAAAAGATCAAGAGGAAATTATTAAAGAAACATTAAAACTTCCATCACATCATTCCTTTATTGTCGGAAAACCTAATGTTAAAGACGTAATTATTGCAATTGAACCAGCATATGCAAAACTTGGTCCAATGTTAAAACAGGACAGTCAAAAGGTCGTATCATATATTAAAAAGAATCAACAAGAATTAATTTCAAAAATAGAGCAACAGGGAGATTTAACCTGGAATGACATTCCAAATAACATAGTTACTAATCCTGATGAATCATTAATTTCTAACGATTTCGTAATAATCAAGAAATCATCACAGGTAACTGGCTCAAAATCAAACGAAACATTAGTAACCTTTGAATCACTTTACTTACTTGTATCATCTGAGGTGACAACATCAAATTAAATAAAACATTGAATTTATTGAAAAAATATGCAGTAAAAATTCTTGCTGTGCTTATAGCAGTATTTATGATTGCTACAGGATTCATCTATATCTTTATGCAATGATTCGCTGAAAAGTTTTCATAAAAACTTGATAAATCTCTATTTTTCTCGAAAGTTTTTTAAATAATTCATTTTTTCAGCCACGCAAAGGTTATCATTATGACAGCAAAGAAAGATAATTCACAAATGAAAGTCATGAATCGTTGGATTGTAGTTATTGGAGCTATTGCCATTCAAATTGCTCTCGGAGCAATTTATGCATGGAGTGCATTTACTACACCATTACAATCATCAGCTTTTGGTTTCTCAAAAACAATGACCCAAGCAATATTTAGTACGGGCTTAGCTACTTTTGGAATTTTTACCATCATTGGTGGAAGAATGCAAAAGAAATATGGACCAATGAAAATAGCTCTTCTTGGAGGTATCCTTTTAGGAATAGGATATCTTGTTGGTGGTTTTGCTGGAGCAAACTTTCCATTAAAACTTATAGGAATCGGATTAATCGGAGGGGCTGGTATTGGACTTGCTTATGTAGTACCTATTGGAGTTGGGATTAAATGGTTCCCAGATAAAAAAGGTCTAGTTTCTGGACTTGCAGTTGCAGGATTTGGATTTGGAGCTTTTCTTTGGATCTTAATGGCTAATCCACCATCAATTCTAGGTATTACTGGATTGATCAATACTGCTAACTACACGATTGCCAATGTTGACATGGCCTTTAAAATCTATGGCATCATGTTTCTTATCCTTGTAGTTCTAGGATCATTTGTGATGAGAAATCCGCCTGAAGGATGGAAACCAAAAGGATGGAAACCAATATTGGAAAAAGATGCGTCTGGAAAAGAAAAAAAGGAAATTGCATTACTTCCAAAACAAATGTTAAAACAAAAACAATTTTACATGCTATGGTTTATGTTTCTTATCGGTGCTTTAGCCGGTTTAATGGTCATTGGTAACATTCAGAATTTCGCGAAGAATCCCGCTGAAGGATTTCAAGCATTTGGGTTTAGCCTTGGTGAAGCAGTTGATTTCGCGGTGATTGGAGCAGCAGTATGTTTACCTATCTTTAATGGTGCAGGACGAATTGTCTGGGGAAAAATCTCAGATAACATTGGAAGAAAGAAAGCACTCATTTCTATGTTCATCTTTCAAGGTGTGATGATGGCAGTGTTCTTTTATACCACGAGCAATCCATTCTTCTTCTATATCGCAGCAGCACTTATTGGGTTTAATTTCGGTGGTAACTTTGCATTATTCCCCGCAGCAACAGCAGATAGTTTTGGATCTGAAACAGTTGGTTTAAACTATGGATATGTGTTTACCTCCTATGGATTAGGTGGTATTGTGGGTCCGATTTTAGCTGGAGCAGTTCAGGATGCAGGATTCAGTTTCACCTACGCATTTTACCCTGCTGCAGTCATGTGCTTTATCGCCGCAGTTATTGCATTTATTTATAATGCAAAAATAAAGGAATAATTAGATATCAAATGGGATTACTATGAATGAGCACCCTGATAAAATAGTAAATCAATTACTGCAAAAAAATAAAACCTTTCAAGAAAAATATAAGAGTGAGTCTGAAAAACACGTAAAAGGACAAGCGCCAAAAATTGCAGTATTGACCTGTGCTGATTCAAGAGTAATCCCTGAACATATTTTTCAAGCATCAATCGGAGAAATATTCGTCGTTAGAATCGCAGGAAACATAGCCATTGATGAGACGGTTATATCTAGCTTAGAATATGCTGTAGACCATCTCCATATTTCTCATCTTATTATTCTCGGACATACTTTTTGTGGAGCAGTGAACGCTGCAGAGCAAGCAAAAAACACCGATAGTCTTCTTCTCACGGAAATTCAAAAAAGTTTTCTTTCCCAGGATGACCATATATTTGCTAATCTAAACCGGCAATTACGATTATTGCCTCAGCGAAGTACGAGTATAAAACATGCCATGGAACAAGATAAAATAAAACTGATTGGCGCCCTCTATGATATTAAAGACGGTTCTGTTAAATTCTTAGAATAATCCATCTCCAGCTAGACAGAAATTAATTGGTAATCAGTACTTCCAAGGCCAATCTCTTCTCCATACTTTAATTGTTTTTCAGGATCAATATGATGTATGGTTTTGAACAAATCAGGTTTTACCTTATTAATAAAATCAAGTGATGCTGTATCAACGGCTACTATATCATCTGAAGCTAGATATCCAATATCAGGACAAATAATTGGGCCTGAATAGGGATCACAATCACATGATTTTGAAATCCTTTTTAGCTCATTAACATAGATTACTTGTTTATGTCCAATACATGCTTTCGCAGCACAAGCAAGGGTATATTGCAAATCATATCGCTGATAATCCAGTGCATCAAATGTACAGTTATCCACACATACACCGCATCCAAAACAGGATTTATTCACAGCCCAATTTTTATTTTTAACATCAATAGCATTAAATGGACAAATTTCACTACAAATCCCACAAAATGTGCATTTTTCTATGTTATAATCAGGTTTACATCCATGATGAAGCCATTCTTTGGTTTCTCTAGTAACTCCACCCATTCCAAAATTTTTTATCGCTCCGCCCATCCCCGTAGCTATATGTCCTTTCACATGTGAAAGCGCGAGAATATGCGTTGATTGATGTAAGGTTTTCCCCACATCATAGATGTTTCCCTCGATTTCAATAGGTATCCCCTGATCATCAATAACCACATCACATCCAACATTTTCTTTGGTAAATCCATGGTTAAGAGCAAGTTCTTTATATCCCTCTTTTGTCCGTCGAGCACCATTATAAAGCACCGTTGTATCATACAAAAAAGGTCGAGCATTATGATTCAACAATACAGCAATGTGCTGTTTTACATAATCAGGTTTTGAAAAGTATTTATTCTTCTTTTCTCCCATGTGTAGTTTTACTAATACATCGTGATTGCTAAATGATGATATTCCTAACGAATTCAAAATTTTTGGAAGAAGTTGCAAATCAGAAAAAAAATAGACGTTTTTCATCGTTTTTTCTGAATCTCCCATTTCTTTAGATACATCACTTCACTTAGCGATTTTCCCCGGTTAATCTCCTCTCTAATTCTATTTTCATGTTCTTTAACATCCATTGCTCTATTTGCTATCTCCTGAGCTCTTTTCCGAGGGACTACAACTACACCAGATCCATCACCAATAATCCAATCTCCAGGAGAAACAGGTTGACCACCACATTCAATATGAGCCTGACATTCACCAAATCCCTTTGGCTCTCCTGCGTTAGGAGCAGTATGTCTAAAAAAAACCGGAAAATCTATCTGTTTAATTGCTTCAACATCGCGAATTGCTCCGTCGATAACAACTCCAGCTAATTGTTTATGTTTAGCACTTCTCGTTGCTAATTCTCCCCATACTGCAATTTTTCCTTGATGAGCATTGATAACAATAACCTGATCTTTTTTGGCATTTTCAATGGCCTCAACAGGTTTTGCCCAATCACCATCCAATGTGTTAACTGTATATGCTTCTCCACTCATATGGCATGTCTTGTTTAAGGGTTGAATATCCTTCATTGCACCTTCACGATGCATTGCATCTGAGATATTCGGTGTTGATACTTGCTTAAAAGCAACTTTAATCTGATCTGAATCATATTTTTTGAATAAACTACTTTTTATACGTTTTTTATCTAACATCGCTTGTTTAATTAGCTTTGTCGCTTCAGTTACATCTTCAGCTTTAGTAATTGCTCCACCTACAATGATAATTGATGCCCCAGCATTGATAGCGTCAACTGCTGTTTCACTATTTATCCCACCAGCTACTGCAATGGGAAGGGTTGTTTTTTTAGAGAGTTCTCTAACTATACCGTGAGGTTTTTTACCGATCATCTGTTGATCAATACCTACATGAACGCAGAGGTAATCAACTCCTAATTCACAAATATGAATGCCTCGTTCTATAGGATTATTTACTCCTAATAAATCAACCATGATTTTTGTTGAATATTTTTTAGCTGTTGCTACGGCTTCTTCAATGGTACTGTCTGCAGCTGCAGCCATTATACAAACAATATCTGCCCCAGCTTTGGATGCAATCTCAGTTTCTAAAGATCCCGTATCCATTGTCTTTAAATCAGCAATAATGGTATGATTTGGAAATTGCTTTGAAAGTGTTCTAATAATATCTAATCCTTCACTTTTTATCAATGGAGTTCCGGCTTCTATCCAATCAACACCTCCATCCACACTTTCTTGTGCGATCGTTAGTGCACGTGAGCTATTTATTAAATCAAGAGCAACTTGTAAGATAGGCTTCATATAAACAGCATAGAAAACCAGTCATTTATAAGAATTGTGATACCACAAAGATTTAATGAATGAATAATGTTGTCTTTTTCCAGAATTCTTATGGTTAGACCACCAGTGACTAAATTTCAACGTGAATATAATGATCAATTCAATGAATTTCTCAAAAAACTTGAATTACAAGCAATTGAGACTGCTGAAGAACGTATTCCGTTATATTTGCGATGTGGAATCAAAGATGCTGAGCACATCCTTGATGTAGGATGTGGCTCAGGCATTGTTACCCGGGAAATTGCACTACTTACTAGAGGTAAAGTAACCGGAATTGATAACTCATCTGATATGATTAAGGTTGCAAAAAAATTTCTTAAAAACATTCATAACGTAACCCTCCAGGTAGGGAATGGGGAAAATTTACCTTTTGATGACGATCAGTTTGACGTTACTACCTGTAATTTAGTGTTAATGTGGTCTCACCTACCACAGCTAATTGTAAAAGAAATGGCAAGGGTTACAAAATCTGGTGGTATCGTATTGGCCTCATTAGAACCAGATTATGGCGGTAAACTTCATTATCCTGAGAATCAGAAAGTTGATCCGATCTTTGCTGGAAAAGCAATTCGCGATAAAGGTGGAGACCCACATATTGGTCGAAAACTTCGCTGTTTATTTGTTAAAGCAGGCTTAGATACTGAGGTAGGTATTGGGAATAACCGAATTTGGAGTTGTGAGGAAGATAAATCATATTATCTTCACGCTCGTGATTTTTATGTTAAAGCCTTAGAAAATGCAGGTTTATCCCAGAAGGAAATCGATGAATGGGAATTTTCATATCTTAAATCACTCGATGAAGGAATTCAACTCAATTTTTTCCCACAGTTTTATGCTATTGGTAAAAAACCATAGTGTTTATATCCTTTTTTTGCTTGTATTATCATGATGCAAGAACAAAAATCAACTATCATCATCTCAGGAAAGAAAATCGCTCAAGAGATAAAAAACCAAGTGAAAATAGAGGTTGAATCATTAACTCAAAAGTTACAAAGAAAACCGAGAGTTATATCCCTTATTGTTGGCGATAATAAAGAATCTAAATTGTATTTAAAATTACGAAATAAAGCATGTTTTGAGGTTGGAATTGAGGCTATTCAACGTGAATTTCCAATTGCAGTTACTGAAAGAGAACTCGTTAGCGAAATTCAAAAAATTAATGATGATGTAAAGATTGATGGAATTTTTGTTCAATTGCCCTTACCGTCACATCTAAACACTCAACGAATACTCTCTTGTATTAACCCAAGAAAAGATGTAGAGGGATTCACTTCAGAAAATATTGGTCGATTGGTAAATGGAAATCCTCATCTCATTCCTTGTACTCCAAATGCCGTAATGAAAATTCTTGCATATCATAATATTGAATTAGAAGGTAGCCATGTTGTAATTGTAAATCATAGTACGGTTGTTGGTAAACCACTCGCATTATTATGTTTACAACAAAATGCAACGGTTTCCGTTGTCCATGTTTTTACAAAAAATATAAAGGAAATTACGTGTAAAGCAGATATTCTTATAACC
>Ga0272442_10009150_pt1 | contig 12433 bp, 7 predicted proteins | sample SSMForm2O_FD_200262 | JGI IMG/M metagenome (GOLD analysis project Ga0272442, IMG submission 200262) | Marine sediment archaeal communities from Little Sippewissett salt marsh, Falmouth, MA, United States - SSM-Form-2O | ecosystem: Environmental > Aquatic > Marine > Wetlands > Sediment ... | reverse complement strand
AGGATTCATATTCAGGAACATGGTCACATTTGCCGTGAACATGCCCGACCGGTTCGGAACCGCTTCGACACTCATCTCCTCCACATCGAAGTAGAGATCAAAGTATCCCCAGAGATATGTACCCTTCTCTCCCGTGAAAGCATCTGACTGCCCGGTTAGAGAAGGCGATTCATTTGCGAAGTCGGGTGTATCAGGCGGTGTAACAGGATCGGGTCCACCTCCCGAACATCCAAGAGCAAATAAGCAGCATATGACTGCTAAAGAAAGCAAAACTGTCCATCGTTGCATGGCGTTCTCCTGTGAATGGTATTTTTTTTCTGATATTAATGCACCTGCACGAGTACAGACATCCTACCTTCACGCCTGTCCCTTCTCTGGGAATAATATAACGCTATATGCCGGAATTCAAGCTATAAAGCCTGCCTCGTGATATCCCTTAATAACCATATAAGGAAGTGTTGTTAAAAAAAACGAAGCCGGCTAAAACCGGCCTCGTTTATAAGTTTATTATATGGAAACCCTGGAAACTACCAGCAGCCATCGGGCATAAACTTGATCAGGAAAGCATCAGATACACCATCCGAGTCATGAACATCCGATTCCTCAAAGCAGGGAGAGTCAGTTGGCGCAAATTCCACGCCGGTTGTCCGGAAGGAACCACCGACGTACCATGCACCCGATTCAGTCGCATGCACCGCATTACCGTAATCCCAATCCGTTCCACCCCAGGTATGAGTAATGATGTAATTCCCGGCTGAATCAAATTTGCTGCAGAACGCATCATAATTACCCGCCGACGAGTGCAGATCGGCACCCGTACCCGGATCGAAATCCACATCAATCCCCAGAAAATAGCCGGTGATAAAAATATTACCAAGAGCGTCTGTATCCACTTCACTGCTATGTTCAGTGTCAGTGCCGCCCCATGTGAGTGACCACTGCCAGGTCACGGTTGAATCGAACTGGCTGAGGAAAAGATCTTCTTCTTCTCCATTGGAGCTGTGAAGGTCGGTACCGGTACCGGGATCGAAGTCGACATCGGTACCGCTGAAAAAGCCGCTGACCAGGATATTACCGAGTTGGTCAATAGCAAGAGACGGAGCCTGAGTACCGTTCGTGCCGCCCCAGGTATGTACTCCCTGGAAGGTGTTGAATTCATTGAACCATACCAGGTACGCGTCAGCCCAGGTGCTGATTGAGGTCCTGGTAGCCGATCCCACCGGGTCCGGATCGAAATCTACATCAATACCGCTGAATTCCCCGCACACAAAAACGCGACCCGAGTCGTCAATTGCCAGGCCGTTGCTGCTGTCGAATTCATCTCCTCCCCAGGTTCCGGCCCATACAAAATCTCCCGAAGTGGTGAAATTACTCAGGAACGCATCATGGGATCCACTTGCGGTATGGAGATCGGTACCGATGCCTGGATCGAAATCTGTGTTGGTACCTGTAAACCACCCGACAACATACACTCCGGAATCACCGACTGCTACACCATACCCACTATCGATGAAGTTGGGATCAATCCCACCCCATGCCCGCGCCCAGTTGAAGTTGCCGTCCGAGTCGAACCTGCTCAGATAAATATCACCACCGGAGTCTGAAGTATGCAAATCAGAACCGGGGCCGGGGTCGAAATCAATATTGGTCCCCTGAAAACCACCGGTGACATAAAGATTACCCGCGTCATCTCTTGCGAGTCCGTAACCCCAGGTCCGTCCTTCAGAGTCCCAGGTTCGATTCCACAGCAGGTCGCCTGCGGAGTTGTATTTCCTGAGGTACGCCGAACAGAATGGATTGTCATCCTGAGTCCGACCGGTAACGTATATGTTGCCATCATCATCGGTTGCGATGCGGTGCAAGGAATCGCTAACCGGAGTTCCCCACGTACGCGCCCAGCCGGTCTCGACTATACTGAAATCAGCGTCGGATGTGTCGAATACTGTGGGATTATCGACCGATTCAACCTTCACACGCGCAATGGTTGTCGGCTTATCCGGTATGTTGATCCAGTTGTAGTAGTCCTCGTTCGGGACATCCTCAGCGATGGTACTGGTCTGGATGCCGAAGTTGTCGGTCGACCAGTACAGGCTGATATTTCCGTCTATCCCCCCTGAGTCCCATTCAATAATCTGGTTCGTCCCGATTCCCCATTCCTCGCCTCCATTCGGTGTGATCAAGTGAATGAACTCAGCAGGAAGCGTGATGCTGAAATCATTTTCTGAAACGCCCAGCATGAACGGCTGGGGACTCAGAATAGCCACTCTCACTGTATCCGACGCATCAAACGGAATATTCTCCCATGTGTAGCTTCCGTCATTGGGAGTGCCGCGAACGATCCAGTTCAGATCGGAAATGAAGGCATCTTTGGAGTAGGCAATGAAAAGGCTTCCATCGGTGTGGTTGGACTCCCAGGTGATCTCGTGAGTCGAGCCGGCCTCCCATGATTCGCCGCCGCTCGGACTGGTCACGTGCAGCCAGTCACCGATGACTGCAAAATCCTCATCGGATTCGTCGTAAACGTCAGGATTGCCCACCGCGGTGATTTTCATGCGGTTTGTTTCCCCGGCCGCATCGACCGGTATCGGATTCCATGTGGCGATGCCATCGTTGGGAGTCGAATCGGTGATGAGATACGGGTAGGTAGCCCCCGAATCGAACGACATTTCGATGGAGACGAAATCTATATCCGGATTTGCCTCCCACTCGATATACGCTGATTTCTCGACGAACCACTGCTCGCCGCCATTCGGTCTTTTCACACGGACCCACAACGGTTCCTCATCGCCAACGGGAACTTTGTAGTAGAAGAACGCGGCAAGCGACTCGTCCTCCGCGTTGTTGGGGATACCGAACGGGGAGGAGTAATCGTGGAGGTTGTCCTCGACTATCACACACAGCCCGGCTTCATCGAGATCGCGGACGACATCAGCGGGAATCTCCACATGATAGGTGGAGTAATGCTCTCCACCTCCGATCGGAGTCATCTCATCGGACGTGAATTCGTACGGGAAGTTCAGCACTTCCGATTCGATGAAGATGGTATAGTCCTGCATGACGCTGCCGGTGAGTTCAGCGTGCCAGTTGAAGACGGAAATGTCGAGGTCGAGCATGCCGCCGTTATTTTCCTCGCTTATGTGATAGAGGGTGCTGTTGTCGTCGATGGAAAAACCGACGGCTTCGATGCAATGGGAGGGATGGCACCCGGGATCGGGGCATTCCCAGTCCGCTACGACGGCGTAAGAGTATTTCACCGCCGGAACGGGAAGTGGAAAGCGGATGAGGTAATTACGCGTGTTGGAAGTACCTGCGAGAAAGGCTCCGGTATTGTCAGCGCCTGCTTCCAGGTAGGTCCAGAGATCGCCTGTCGCATCGAAGCCTTCTCCGAAATACTTGTACGGATTGAGGGTTGCGGAAGCGAGGTAGCCAGGCGATGGATAAAGCCCCGGGGTGTATCCACCGATGCCGGGGACAGGGAATTCGAGCGGATTGAACCAGCGAGTATAACCATCTGCGTTTGTAAGCGTCTGGTCGAGTCCGCGGACGGGGTATCTCAGGTTATTACCGTATTTCATGACACCCGAACCGTTACCGATGAAGACGCCCCTGACATCGTAGCCGTTGAAACGCGCATCGCCCAGCGGGTGAGTGATGGTGATGTCGACATCGACATCCACAAAGTCGGCACCGGCGTTAACACCGTTGAAATTGAACGATACTCCCGCGGGATTGTTATTAAGGAATGTCACCGCGTTCAGAGTGAACATGGCCGTACGATTCAGGACAACGTCAACCATATGACTGTCCAGGTCGAAGGCGATATCGTAACAGCCCCACAGGATTGAATTCGCGGGTTCGACTTTCTGCGTCGAATCCGCGGTGAGTCCCGGCATACTGGTCATATCCTCATCAGAGGGTGTTATAACCAGGTTGCCTCCTGAGCCCGAACAACTGAGTGCAAGCACAGCCAGGGCGATGAGAATCGCTGCGAGATAATTCCATTTAACCATGACGTCCTCCCTTAAATGGAAATGGTCCAGTTTTTACTTGGTTAGAAATACTTCAAGCGGTTTTGTTCCTGATAAAATAATAATAGCTTTAATTAAAAATCATATCAAGAGAAACAACTTTCATAAAGAAGACATACATGACGTTATACCTACCAGCATCCATCAGGAAGGAGCTTTATGATGAAGCCGTCCGAGCTGTCACCTGATGTATGAAGGTCAGACTCGTCGTAACATGGCGAGCCGGTTGTGGCGAATTCTACATCAGTGCCATAGAAATGGCCTGCGCAGAAGATGTATTTTTGCCCCGAATCTGACGTGAACACATCCAGTCCGGTAGCCGCGTCGATATATTCCCCTCCCCAAGTGTGCACCCAGGCGAAATTGCCGGTCGTATCAAAAGCTGAAAGAAAGCAATCCTGCTCGCCTGTCGAAGTCCGTGATTCGACATCAAATGGATCGGGATCGAAATCGGCTGTACTCCTGAAAGCTCCAGCCACGTAAACCAGGCCCCCGTCGTCTACACAAACGTCATCCCCATGCTCGTCATTGAAAGCGTCAAGGTCTGAACCCCATGTAACCGACCACAGGTAATCGCCTGTTGAATCAAACTTGCTTAACCACGCGTCCCAACTTCCATTGGAGGTATGAAAGTCGGTACCGACTTCATCGGGGTCGAAATCCGCCATTTCTGTAAAATATCCGGTGGTATAAACATTCCCCGAGCAGTCGATCCAGACCCCATATCCACTTGCCCTGCCATCTTCCGACCCCCAGTTCCTGCCCCACTGGTAATTCAATTCGCTGTCATACATGCAGAGCATTACATCATCCTCCATGGCTCCACCCAATGACGTGTGCAGGTCGGTGCCGTCACCCGGATCAAAGTCAACATCATCTCCATGAAACTGACCGGTAACTGCTATTCTGCCAGTGGCATCAGCAAAAATTCCCCTGCACTGAATTCTTCCGGGATCCCCAAAGATCGTAGTTTTCTGGAAATTTCCATCAGTATCAAATTTACTGATATAACCAGTATTTCCAATATAGTGCACAAAATAGTTTCCGGGACCGGGATCCATATCAACATGCCCGGAGATACGACCGGTCGCATAGAATGATCCTGTCTTGTCGGTGCAAACGCTATCAACAGAGCACCACTCCCCACCGCCCCAGGTAATTGTATATCTGTAATTGCCATCGGTGTCGAAACTGGTAATAAAGCAGTTATAAGTCGAAATGGAATATCTCAGATCCTCCCCCTCGGTCGGATCGAATTCGACCGCGTAACCCATAAATTCACCAGATATGTAGACATTGTCAAATTCATCCACGGCAACATCAAAGCAGTGCTGCTCAAAATTTCCTGTTGAATAAGCATACCCCCAGAGATAATTCCCGCATTGATCCACCTTCTGCAAATCTATCCCGTATCCAGGAAGAGTGCCGACATAACCTGTAATGTAGCAATTCCCTTCACTATCAAGCGCGACGTCGTGAATCAGCTCCCAATAGCCGGAATCAACAGGCGCCGCCCAGCCCGATTCCGCAAGACTGAAGTCCCCATCCGATGAATCACGAATAACCGGGAAGCCAATCGAGCCCACACGCACCCGTGCCGTATCCGAAAACTCGCACCCAAGCTCCCAGAAGAAACTCCCGTCGTTTACTTCGTTCATTGCGATAGTTCTGATGTCCGATACAAAATTATCCACGGACCACTGGATATACACGCTTCCTTCAAGGTCATTCGAATCCCAGGTTATCTCCTGCTCCGGACCCGGTACCGGCCAGACCTCGCCGCCATTGGGACTTGTTACCGTAATCGCCGGCGAATAGATTTTGAAGTAGTCATCAGATTCATCCTCAAGCAGTGGAGGGACCTCCGTAGTTACTTTTACCTTGACTGTGTCGGAGCTGATGGAGGGAATATTCCATTGATAAAGACCATCGTTCTCCTCGTTTTCCGCGATGGTCTGAATATCGCCGATGAAATCGTCAGTAGAATAATAAATATTAATCCGGGTATTCAGACAATGGGATTTCCAGTTAATCATCTGGAGTGTGCCCGACTGCCATTCCTCACCTCCGCCAGGACCCAGCAACGTCAGATTTGGCTCTCGCACAGTGAAGTCGATATCCGAAGCATCACTCATGGATGGATCGTCCGCATCCTCGATCCTGATCCTGTTCGCTGCGCCCACCGCCTCCACCGGAACTTGCCACGGGAGATAGCCGTTGTTTTCGACTCCCTCCGCAATCTTATACGTGTAGGTCTCCCCTGAATCAAGCGACAGGCTTATGTCCACGCTTGTAATGCTCGATGACGCATTCCATGAAATCGAGCAGCTTTCACCCACGCACCACTGCTCCCCCATATTCGGGACGACAAGCTCGATCCAAGGAGGTTCCTCGGAAGACACCGTCAGCGGATATCTGAAGCAGGCGGCGACCGGCTCGTCTTCTGCGTCGTTCGAGATTCCGAACGGATTGTCGTAGTGCGCTTCGACATCCTCGATGATGATCCAGATCTCATTACGTTCGATGCCCGTGATCTGCTCGGGAGTCAGGTCCACGCAGTACGTATACCAGTGATCGCCCGAGTCAATCGGCGCAGAGCCTGGCTCATCAACATCGGTGTGACCCGAGCGCAGATTCGTCTCAAGCTTGATCCAGTATTCCTCAGTACAGACGCTTGTAATATCCGCGTCCCAGTCAAAGACAGTGATATCGAGACTGATTTCGCCGCCCCATGTGTCCTCATCGACAAACCAGAGGTCGCTGTTGTCAACCACACTAACCGCTACCGCCTCAGGGCAGTGCGACGGGTGATCATCAGGTTGGCCACTGGTCCAGTCTGCCACCACTGCGTAGCCATACTTAATCCCCGGCACCGGGATAGGAAATCGCAGCTGGTAATTCCGGGTATTTGTCGAACCTGCGATGAAATAACCGACCTGCGGATCACCGGATGTCAGATAATCCCAGAGATTGTCATTCGTCCCGAGTCCCTCTCCGAAATACTTGTATGGGTTAAGCGTAGCTGTTGCATCGTAATTCTTCGTCGCATACAGCCCCGGTGTGTAACCACATATACCGGGCGTACCGAACTCTGCGGGATTGAACCAGCGAGTATAGCCATCGGCGTTCCTCAGGATCTGGTCTGTATCTGCGATGGGATACATCAGACCTGCGTAATCCATAGTCCCTGAGCTGTTTTCGACGAACACTCCCTTAACGTCGTACCCGTTGAATTTCTCAAGACCCAGTGGATGGGTTATCGAGATATCCACGTCGATGTCCACATATTCCATATTCGTGTTGATCCCGTTAAAAGAGAACGAGAGTGTCGGTGGGTTCATATTCAGAAACAAAGTCACGTTAGCAGTAAACATACCCGAGCGATTCGGAACCGCCTCAACACTCATCTCTTCAACACTTAAGAAAAGGTCGTAATATCCCCAGAGAAAAGTTCCTTTCTCTGCAGCAGCATCCTTGCGGCCTGTCAGAGAAGGAGAATCCCCGGCGAGGTCAGGCGAGTCGGGCGGTGACACGGGATCCAGGCCACTCCCGGAACAACCGAGCACAAACACACAGAATATGGCTGCCTGAGCGAATAAAATTCTCCATTGCTGCATGATATCCCCCTATTTACTGCTCATTCTGAAATCCTGCATGTATGTCAGAAATGAGATCATTCAGATACCCAGCACTTACTAATTATAATAAATAATTATAATTGATGCAATGTGCCTGAAAATCCTGGACGGTCTGAGGGCTTATAAAAAAATCCGCGCGGGGCGCGGATGGGGTGAGAGTGGAACTCCTTATGCAATGCCGGCTCAGCCGGCTTCTTCGTAGGCTTCCTTTGTATCCCGGGATGCCTTCTCATCCCGTGTGACAGGCTCGACATGCAGGTCGACCCGTCCCTGGTGAATGTCGTCTTTCTTTATCCTCAGTATTCCCTTCTCCGTCCGGCTCGGAATCTCGTACATGACATCGAGCATGAGCCGCTCGATTATGCTTCTCAGGCCTCGCGCGCCGGTTTTCTGCTTCTGGGATTCGCACGCGATAGCCTCCAGCGCGTCTTCCTCAAATAGCAGGTCGATTCCGTCGAGGGCCAGAAGCTCCGTAAACTGCCGGGTAATTGCGTTTTTCGGTTCGGTGAGGATCCTTACAAGGTCGGATTCCTCGAGATCGTCGACGGTCGTGACGACCGGGTAACGTCCGATAAATTCGGGAAGGAAACCGAACTTCACGAGGTCCTGCGGAAGGACATCCTTCACAATCAGGTTCGCCTGTTTACCCTTGCGCGGCTGGACATCCGTGCGGAATCCCATCGTCTGATGTTCCTTCCGCGCGCGGATTAATTCGTCCAGTCCCTCGAACGTCCCGCCGCCGATGAAGAGTATGTTCGATGTATCGATGGGGATGTACGCCTGGTCGGGATGCTTCCTGCCGCCCTGCGGTGGTACATTCGCGAGCGTTCCCTCAAGGATCTTCAGAAGCGCCTGCTGGACACCCTCGCCGGAGACGTCCCTGGTGATTGATGGATTGTCCTGACTCTTACGGGCGATCTTGTCGATCTCGTCGATGTAGATGATTCCGATCTGGCATCGCTCGATATCTTCTTCCGCGGCGACATAAAGCTTGAGAACGATGTTCTCGACATCCTCTCCCACATAGCCCGCCTCGGTGATGCTTGTCGCGTCGGCTATGGCGAACGGGACATCCAGTATCTTCGCGAGTGTCTGCGCGAGAAGAGTCTTGCCGCATCCGGTCGGACCGATCAGGAGTATATTCGACTTGCTCAGCTCGATCCCGCCTTTAGGCTGGTAGAAGCTCTTTATTCTCTTGTAGTGATTGTATACCGCGACTGAGAGTGTCTTCTTCGCCTGCTCCTGCCCAATCACATACTCATCGAGCTGCGCCTTGATACCCTTGGGCGTGCGTACCGCGAGACGCTCAATCGGCGAGCGGTCTCCCCTTGCGCCGATCCTGCAGGTGGTGTCCTCGTTGATCACCTGCACGCAGAGCTCGACGCACCGGTCGCAGATATAGATCCCGTTCGGAGCGACCACCAGCTTGCTGACGCGGTTCTTGGGTCGTCCGCAGAAACTGCATCTCAGGTCATCAGAATCAAAATCAGGCATAGTTGAAATCCGAAAGTCCGAGGTTGTGCGTACACACGATACCTCAGGATTGATAATCCCGCAACGCGGTTACTTGATGATTGCCATCTCAGTCGGTAGCGGCACCTTCGTCCTTGTCCTCATCATCGACCGGTTTAGGCTCCTCGATACCGCGCGTTTCCTTTGATAAAATCGCGCCGCGACGGTCCGAGATGATTTCGTCGATAAGGTTATATTCAAGCGCGTCGGACGGTGTCATAAACTTGTCGCGCTCTGTATCATCCCTGACCCGCTCGATCGGCTGCCCGGTATGCATCGAAATTATCTGGTTGAGACGCTCACGTGTCTTGAGGATATTTTCAGCATGAATGCCGATATCCGTTGCCTGACCGTGAACACCTCCGGTCGGCTGGTGAATCAATATCTCCGAGTTCGGGAGCGCGTACCGTTTGCCCTTCGCTCCTCCAGCCAGAAGAACGGCTCCCATACTCGCCGCGATCCCGATACATATCGTGCTGACATCCGGCTTGATGATCTGCATCGCATCGTAGATTGCCAGCCCCTGCGAGACAATCCCGCCCGGCGAGTTGATGTAAAGATCGATATCCTTCTCGGGATCTTCCTTCTCAAGGAACAGAAGACTCGCGACGACTGTGTTTGCCAGATGCTCCTCGATCGGACGCCCGAGAATGATTATCCTGTCCTTAAGCAGGCGCGAGTAGATATCGTACGTTCTCTCGCCGCGGCTTGTCTGTTCAATTACATATGGTATAAGACTCATTACTGCACCTCGGCAGAATCCATAGTGCCTTTTAGACCCCATCTGCCCGTAAAAGGGATCATTGAAAGCACCTTAATACCTCTTAATGCAACACCATACTATCGGAGAGAAAAGCCCCTCCTGTGCCCGATTAGAGGTCGATTAATTCATATTTACCACACTTTTGCCCCTCCTGAAAGGGATGCTTCAGCGCTCCCGATGGCGTCGCGCAAGCTCATCCAGGGCTTCCGCACAATATCCGTAGCTCTTCCATCGGCAGTCCCTGCACAGATTATCCAGATCGGAGGACTGGACTTTATCGGCAAGTATGTCAAGGATTTCGGCCCAGACCTGTACAGAATCTTCCTCAAGGCTAAGATGCTCAAGTACTCGATGATCCATCGCCTTGGAATTATCCAATTCCAGCATAGGTAACGATGGTGTTTCTTCCTCATCCACCGAGCAAAGCCCGTCGACATTATGAGGACAACACTCGCAGAAGATGTCAGTGGATGCAATCACCCGGATTTCGGTATTCGGATTCTCGTGAAGATAAGAGGATATTTCGTCCATGCGGGCGATGAATTTCCTGTCGTAGCCCAGTCCACGGTACCCCTGAAGGCATAGAAGAGTATGCGCCCGGATGCGTATCGGTTCCCCGAGTTTCATGGCCCGTTATTCTTCTGCGCCCGCAGATTTATCGCCGACGGATTCGTCCGCGGCTTTGGCAGGTTCGGATTTCAGCCCTGCAAGGTAGTCCTCCTGCAATGCGATATCGGGGTCGACCGAGTTTTCAACATACTCCTTCTCGTGCGATTCCCCTTCCTCGCGAGCCTCCTCCATCATTTTGCTGAACTCCTCCTCCCCTATCCGCTCCGCCTCGATCTTGTCGATGAGGAAGTGAGTCACTTTCTTTCGAAGGAGCTCCTCTCGAGTACCGGCAATAAACTGCGGGTCCTTCATAAGAGTTCGAAGATCCTTTTCGTTAAGGCCCTGCCGATACGCGAGCAGCATGAGATAGTTAGCGATCTCCTCGTCCGCGACCCTGATTGATTCCTTCCTGGCGACCTCCCTCATGACCAGGTCGATACGTGTAAGGCGCTCGGCCTGGTACCTGGCGCGCTTTCGTATTTTTTCACCCGATACGTTCCCCTTCTCCATGAGCTTGTCGATATCGGTACCCTCACCCTTCAATGATTCAAGGGTCCGGTCCATGATGTCTGCATACCGCGACCGCACCAGCCCTTCGGGAAGGGGAATATCGAAAGTTCTGGAAAGATACGACTCGATCTGGTCGACCGTCGCGCGCTCATCCATCTTCCCCCAGCTCGATTGAATCTCCTGCCTGATTTTCTCCCTGAGTCCTTCCAAATCTTCAATCCCCTGCTCACCGAATTTCTCTATCACCAGATCATCCGTAAGCTCAACGGGTTTGACCTCGCGAATCCCGGCGACCCTGATTTTTACATCAACCGATTTTCCCCCAACCCTTTTATCGGGGAAATCCTCGGGTAAAACCAGCTTGAACTCGCGAATTTCCTCAAGTTCCATTCCCGTGATGTGTTCATCCAGACCCTTGATCATCTTCCCGGCACCCATATGGATCTCGAGATTCTTCTGCTCATAACGCCAGGGAGCTTCTCCATCGATGGTCTCGATTGTTACCTCGGGAGTCTCGGACTCGAAATCGACGAGGATGAAATCGCCGTCCTTTACCGGACGATCCTTTATCTCTGTCGATTCTCCCATCCTGTATCCAAGATGCTCTATCTCCTCGTCGACGAGCTCGTCATTCAGCGCCCGGTCCTGAAGCACGATTTTTATGTCCTTGTAATCGACCTCGGGGATCGGTGGGATGATCTCCAGCACTGCTGTGTAGTTGAAATCCTCGCCTTCCTTCCAGTCATCGTGATCGATCCTCGGATGACCGACAATCGAAAGCTCCTTTTCCTTCAGTACGGGCCACAGGGAATCCTCGATGATATCTTCGGTTGCGTCATGAATGATTCTCTCGCGTCCGAAACGTCTGTCGATGATATTTTTCGGGGCCTTGCCGGGACGAAATCCCGGAATGTTGGCTTCCTTTGCAAGATTGTTGTAGATCGAGTCGAGCTTGCTCCTGAATTTATCGGGCGTCACGGTTACCGTAACACGGCATGCGGTGGGTGAGAGCTGTTCGAACTCAGCTTTGGAGGTGGATTTAGAGGTCATGGGTTGGTGGTTCCTCGACGGATTTCAGGCATAAAAAAAAGCGGGAAACGGGACTCGAACCCGCGACATCAACCTTGGCAAGGTTGCGCTCTACCAACTGAGCTATTCCCGCGCATGGCATTAATGCCTGCAACAATGAAATCTACCGCACGAGGGGGATGTTGTCAAGATGTGCTCGTCATCCTGATGTGCCAGTAGCTTCCAGCTATCGGATTTCTTAAAAAAGCAGGCGGGACGGATGCGCTCCGGGAATATTCAGCGGGTTAGAAAAGGGCACGGAATTAACCGTGCCCTGATTACTTCTTAATACAGTTGTGGCGGAG
>Ga0272442_10009149_pt1 | contig 12434 bp, 10 predicted proteins | sample SSMForm2O_FD_200262 | JGI IMG/M metagenome (GOLD analysis project Ga0272442, IMG submission 200262) | Marine sediment archaeal communities from Little Sippewissett salt marsh, Falmouth, MA, United States - SSM-Form-2O | ecosystem: Environmental > Aquatic > Marine > Wetlands > Sediment ... | reverse complement strand
TCCCCTGTGATCAGTCTGGTTCAACGCCCGATATTCCATAATACAAACTAATTTTTTGTATCTTATAGAAAGGAAGGTAGTTCAAATGAAAATGAAAAGAAATTACATACTTGGTTGTTTAGGAATATTATTCTCAATCTTTATTTTAACATCTGTAGTTGCTCAAGAAAATAAAATTAAAACTGTTGATGTTAAAAAAATCAGAAAAGACGCGTACACGAAGTACATTGATCATATTTTTTGGTATCCTAAGGAAGTAGTTAATAATAAAAAAATATCAAAGAAATCAATACCGGAAGATATGGATAAATTCAAAGATATGATCAAAAAAGTAATAAAACCTGAATACATAATGAGCGAAAAAATCTTTGATGCAAATAGTTTTGCTGTGGAGAATTTAAGGGATGCTAACGATTATATTTTGTTGGAATATAGAAACAAAAAACTCAAAATCCAAATTCAGGATGGAAAAGCTTTGTATCTTAGCATACTCCCGGACGAAGATTATAAGATAGAGCAATCGAATCTAACACAATATGTCAAATCAGTTGCATTCCAAATAATGAATCTTCCAAAACTCGATGAGAAAAAAGAAGAACCTCGTATTTTTGTGTCCAATCTCGATATAGGAAACTCAAAATGTGGAAGGATATATTACAAGGCAAGCACTCCACCACCCAAATTCTGGTATTCAGGCATGGGATGGTGGTCAGATGGAAGAAATATCTTGTTCCTAATTGGAAAAGGAAGATTTGACGGCAAAGATTTAAGTAAGAGAGCACGTCAACCTAAAGATGCATTAGAACCAAGGAAATTTAAAAAAAAGGACAATAAAACTGCTGATTAATTTTTGGGAAATATTATCAACGAGACTTTTGATAGAATTGACATTATGCTATTATTGTAACGCCTATAGAATTTTGAGGTGGAGATATTTGTAGTCTATGAAAACGGCGTTATACACGATAAGCGTATTAGCTCTGATTACTGCGGGCTAAATTTATTGTTGTTGCGGGATTTTTTGGAAGAGGATGTTTTCTCGTGGGTTTTCGTTGGGGTCGGTCGGCAGCTTGTAGTTCGGGAATTTGGCCGTATCGACGATGTATTCGGGATAGCTGAACCTCTCGGTCCACCATTGTGTGCCGTCCCTGGAGACCTGGCCGACGAAAAAATCACGCGTCTTGCCCTTGACGATATTTTCTCCCATTTCGACGCGGAAGCTATCGATGACGATTTCCACGATAAGCTGATGCTGGTCCGGCAGGTATTGGACCGTCCATAGTCCCGGAGTGAAGGTTCCTTTGCCGCCCATTTCCATCGGGACGGTGGTTTTTCGGCCGGGTTTGAGCTTGACTCTGCCTATACTGACTACGGCCGAGGAAATCCTCCCTTGGGTATCGATAACGAATTCCCATCCGCCGCGGTCCGCCTTCCATGTCCCGACAAGAGAGGGGGGGAATCGACCGTCCTGCTCGACTGTCACCTCTACGCCGCTGTTTTTTATACAGCTGCGGCAGCCGGTATGCAGTGATACTAACAACGAACAAACCAGCAGCAGTGACAATCGCCTCATAACTCGAACCTTAACTTTTCTTCGATAATTTTCATCGGCAAAGCGTAGCCCATTTTAGGAGAAAACCTTCTCAGGCACAATAAAAAAAGAGACAAGCCAGAGAGGCTTATCTCTTTAATAACAAATTTTTAGATTATAACTGCCTGCGGCGTTTTATTTGCGTTTACGCAGGAATAAAGCACCCAGAGAGAGCAATGCAATCGTCATCGGCTCGGGAATAATCGATACGTTTATCGAGGCGACGGGCGTCGTATATTCCGGATCGACAAACAGCGAAATCTTGGCAGTCTCGCCCATAATTCCGCCGGAGTAATTGACATTGAACTGAGCACCCGTGCTGATAGGCGTGCTGCTGCCCGGGCTTTCGGCTGTGGTGAGCATATAACCGGCGCCATCGGGATCGGCATAAAGTTCGGCCGCCGCTAAGTCTCCCGCTGCCGGAAGAATCACGGCATCACTTAATGCCCCGGTTCCGCCTACTTCGACAATGAGATAACCCAGCCAGCTCGAAGCGTCTTCGCCGACTATAGTAATTAATGAAGTTGCTCCTTCTGCGATTTCCACGTCAGTAGCTGAAACCCCATCGACCTGCAGTAAGACGGCATTCGCCGTCGAGGCCAGACCAAAAACCAACAACATAGCCACTAATCTTTTCATCATCTTCTCCTTTCTCTATGTTTTTATATATATCCCTTTTGAAGGAATATAACTTCTTAACACGTCAATATATTGCCAACGGTTTTTCTATGGACAGTCCGGAGCCGGGCTGTTGGCCTTGTTCCAGTTGGCAATCAAAATATCCAAATCATTGGTTGAAACGCGGAACTGCTGTTTGCCCTGGGGCATTTGGTCGAAGTCCGCACATATCTGGTTTCCGGTAAGCTCGCTGAGCGGCTTGTTCCAGGCTGCAATTAAAATATCCAGGTCGTTGGTCGATACCCAGAATTGCTGCTTGCCCTGTGCAGTGCCGTCGGCGTCACCATGGCATTGTCTGGGATTAATACTGGAAATCCAGCAATCCGGCTTACCTACTGTTTCCCACTGCTCGGGATGCGCGCCTGTGTAGGCGGATGTTGCGCCGATTGTGACCTGATAATCCGTTGCGCCGCTTAAATCCACTTCCGCTTCGGAGGCATCTTCGAGCACAACGTTGCCGCGTGTGGCGTTTGTTGTGACGGTCAGCAGACACGATTCAGTGACTTTAATTGTGCATAAAGTACCTGACATCGGCGGGGCATTATTGGTATAGAGCGAACCCATCTCGATGGTTATGCCGCTTGTTCCCAGGCCGCCTAACGCACCCGGATCGTTCGCATCGGCGACCGGGCTGTATTGGCTCTCGTCCCAGCTTTCCACCTCGCCAGTATCAAGGACTGTGATGTATCGACTGAAATTTGCCGGGAAGATACCGTAGCCGTTGTTGTCGTCACCTTTAGCATAGCCATCGATACTCTCAATCACACCCGCATCAATCATGATGTCCAGTGCAAAGGCCCTGGCCAGCTCGGTTCCGGAATAATCTATCGAGACAACTCCGTCGCCCAAATTATTAGCTGTTATGTTGATAGTGGCCCAGGCCGGAGTGACAAGCATGACCACTAACACGGGGAAAAAAACCTTTCTCATTATTCGACCCTTTCCTTTCTTCTCTTCTCTTTTCTCTTTGCAGAGCCGTAAGCTCTGCACAATCCTGGTTCTCTTATCTTCTTAATTATGATGACTAATATCTGCTCGAATATTCTAATGAAACATTTCGAGCATGGTCGGGCTGCCTTTGTCGACAACCGGGACATTATGAAACCTGACTTAAACCTACTCCTTTCTCACCGAACGGTGAAAATATGCATGTATTAACCCTGTTAAAAATCTCTTGAACAAATATTTAACGTATCTTAACACACATTTTAAAAAATTTCAAGTAAAAATTACCTAAATTTTTAAATGACCCTATAATTTCTTTATTAATACGGCCTTTCCCTGCAATTTAAGATGTGATTGCAGGCGGGCGGATTTATTATCCAGAGCCGAAATTTATTGAAAAATCGTATGTTTTTTGTAAATAGTAAAAAATCCGGGAAATTTGAGTAGAGAGAGCTATATGTATAAAATCGCAGTAAATATGGATACCGGAGCGGCTTTTTTAGGGTAAAAGGCAAGTTTTTTTGCGGTTTTTCAGTTCTTGTGTGGATTTTCGCCGTCTCTATGTTAATGTTGGCGCTATGTACAACTTCTTGAAGGGACGTCTGGTTGTTGTAAGATTGTGCCTACTGGTAACTACCTTAATGCTGGTTACTATCGGGATAATAACTATTTACTCGGTTGGTCATCCGGCTGAACCGAGCCCGGTTAGTCGGGTCGAGGATGATTTAGGCGGTTACTGGGAAAGACAGCTTATATTCGCCGGGCTTGGTTTAGTCGGTTTAATAATAGTCAACCTAATAAGTTATCGACGATTCGGAGCGATCAGCTACTGGATATTTGCTTTGGGGCTGATTGCCCTGTCTTATTTGCTTTTTAGTCGTTATATTATCCCGCTGCCGTTTGCGCCTGAAAGCAAGACTTTTGCTCACCGCTGGTTTGTATTTCATAACAGATTGCCCAAGGTTCAGCCGTCCGAATTTTTTAAGCTCGCATATATATTAACGCTTGCCTGGTATCTGCGGTATCGAAGCAATTACCGTAACTTCAAAGCCCTCATCGGGCCTTTCGTTCTGACCCTTTTGCCGATGATGCTAATTTTACTTGAGCCGGACTTGGGGACAGTGCTGTTGATGATGCCGGTACTTTTTACAATGCTCTTTGTCGCCGGGGCGAAGGTAAAACATCTTTTAATTATTATCCTTATGGCTGTTTTGGTCAGTCCGTTGCTTTGGGGTAAAATGAGGCCTTATCAGCGAATCAGGATCAGCAGTGTTTTGCTGCAAAATTCATGGATTCGGGAAAAGGCCGAACAGCATGAATGGCTGGGTGAGCTTCTTGTCGGGACGAAATTCACCGAAATTCAGTGGAAAACCGATTGGGGGTATCATTTAATTCGTTCTAAATACGCGGTAGCTTCCGGCAGCGTTAATTCCGGCACGGGATACGGCTATCGGCGGGGGCCTTTCGTAAAATATAACTTTCTCGGAGAAAGGCACAATGATTTCATTTTTGCCGTCATCGCCCAGCAATGGGGATTTGTGGGCTGTCTGGGTTTGATGATACTTTACGTTATAATTGTCGGTTGCGGGCTTAAAATTGCCGCTAATAATACGGACCCGTTCGGCAGATTGCTCGCAGTGGGTATCGTCGCGATGTTCGTGGTGGAAGTGATAATAAATATTGGTATGACAATGGGTATTATGCCGATTACAGGTTTGACACTGCCTTTGGTCAGCTATGGCGGTTCGAGCCTGCTGGTTAGCATGATGGCGGTGGGGTTATTGAATAATGTCGGGCGATGCAGGCCGTTTAGTCTGGCGCGAAAAACATAACAGGAGCGGCCTGCCTGCCGTGTCTCTATAATGATATAAGGACGACAATGTGGGATTACCCCGGAAATAAAAATTTCCACAACACTATATGATAAAAGGTTTCAGACAGATAGCTATTCTTACCGCACTGAGCAGGATATTCGGCCTTGTACGTGACATTGCCTACGGCCATTTTTTCGGTGCCGGTGGCTTACTCGATGCCTGGATCATCGCGTTTCGGATTCCCAATCTCAGCCGCAGGCTCTTCGGCGAAGGGGCGGCGTCCGCATCGTTTATCCCGGTTTACAGTGAGGCGCTTCACAATGAACCGGAGCAGGCTGCGAAGCTGCTCAATACGGTTGTCACGGTACTGTTTGTGATTTTGGCCTCTTTGGTTGTTCTCGGTGAAGCGGGTATCTGGCTGTACTACAAATTTTTTGCCGGGACGAATGAAACGCAACTGATATTGTCACTTAGCTCGATCATGCTGCCGTATATGTTGTTCGTATGTCTTGTGGCGATCCTGGCCGGGATACTGAATGTCCACAGGCATTTTGCCATGCCGGCCTTTGCCCCGATTGTTCTGAACATATTCATTATAGGGACAATTCTGTTTACTGCGTGGCTGCTGAAATTCGACAGCCGGCAGCAGCTTTTTTATGTGGCGGTTGCGGTTCTTATCGCCGGAATTATGCAAATCGCAATACAAATTCGTCCCCTTCGCAGTTCGGGTGTTTCCATTAGACCGGCGTGGCAAGTTCGATCCGACTCATTCAGGAAAATAATCCTGCTCATGGGTCCGATGATAATCGGCCTGACGGTTACACAAATGAACACTCTCGCCGACGACCTTATTGCCTGGTGGTTTTCCGGTTCGGATGAAAAGGGGCCTTTCTTCGAATTGCTGGGGGCTCAGATACAATATCCGATGTCGCGAGGCTCGGTCTCGCATTTGTATTATGCGCAGCGTCTTTATCAACTGCCGTTAGGAGTATTGGGAATATCGCTGGCGACCGCGATATTTCCCGTGATGAGCGCCGATGCGGCGAGGAAAGATTTAACTGCTTTGCGGTTAACTATCTCCAGGGGTATTCGCGGGACTGTTTTTATAGCTCTTCCGGCAACAATCGGGATTATGATTGTCGCCAAACCGCTGATAGCGGCTGCATTCCAGCATGGCCAGTTCACGGACGAAGACACGTCAATGGTGGTGCGAACGCTGGATTTTTATGCGCTGGGATTATGCGGATACTTTGCCCAGCAGGTTCTTGCAAGGGCGTTTTACTCGATGCAGGATTCTAAAATGCCGATGCGAAGCGCGTTGGTGGCTGTTGTTGCGAATTTTCTGTTGAATCTTACCCTTATATGGTTCCTCGGACGTACCGGATTAGCGGCGGCAACGGCAATTTGTGCATATATTCAGGTCGTTATTTTAACGATTGTGCTTCGAAAACGATTGGGGCCGACCGTATTGGGCGGCCTGCCGGTTACTATAATCAAAACTTTTATCGCCACTTTTATTATGTCCCTGGCGGGCGGTGCTGTTATTGTTTTAATGAGAGGATTGCCTGATGTCAGATTATATAATTGTTTGAGACTAATTGCAGTCGTACCTTCGGCGGCCGCTGTGTATGTGTTGTGTGCGAAATTGCTGCGTATTGAAATGCTTTCTCTTTTTGCCGGGAGGAAAGCCCTTGATTAAGGTATTTCTTTGCGGCTGTCTTCTCGTATCAGGGGCCGAAGATGAAAAACCTGTGGGAAGGCCGGATGAGTTACATAGAAACAGTATTTGTATGCAGATAAAAGTTGACATATAATATTCCGGTAAGTACAAGAATTTAACTAATGTTTTTTGAATTTGTATAGCAAGGGGATATTGTTTAGCTATACCTTCAGGACGGACAAATGCAGGGAAGATTGTCTTTTTTAGCATTTTTATTTCTAATTTTTTGCTCCATTTCGGCCTCCGCTCAGGGAATTGCACCTGTTGCGTCAATGCAACGGCCCGGCGGGGAAGTCACAAGCGGCCCTGTCTATCCGTCAAACACGATGTCGAATCCTAATTTGCTTGTCTCACCCTCTGTGGGTAAAGTTTTTTACGAACTGGCTTATGATCTGGCCAATTCTCAGGATGCCGGTGGCACCGAAGCCGAACAGGCCATTATATTCCTGATGGCCGCTATGGAGCTTGACAGAAACAATCCCGCCGTTCGTCCATTGTTGATTAATTTGGCCTGCCGGGACACGAAGCAAAACTACTCCGGTTTGGTATATAATTTACTCTTGGAATATGTGGATGAATTCGCCGATCTTGAAGTGGTAAGAAAGGCGATTTATTATCTGCTTGAAAGGGAAAGTTCCGTCGAAGAACGTCAGAAAATGCTCGAGACTATGCTCGGGACCATTGGCGGCAGAAACAGCGTGCTTGGTTCCGAGCTGGCCATGTTGCTTGGAATATTGAATGCTGAAAAACCGGATTTGGATGCTGCGGAAAACTACCTTATACATGCTTATAAAAGCAACAGGTACAATAAAGAAGCCTTTACCAAACTGGCGGAACTCGCACCGGAACAGATCGAGCCTGCATTACTGCTCGAACGCCTCAGGCTGGCGATACGCGAGAATCCGGTGAATATTGAAGCGGCCATTACCTTCGCGCAGCGCGCCGAGCAGTTGCAGCTTTACGATTTAGCGGCGGCCACTTATCAGTACTGCGCCGAATTATTTGCTTATCTGTATCCTTCCGAAATTCTCTCTTCCCGTATTTATATCCCCTGGTCGATATGCTGCTACAATTCGCAAAAGAATCAATCCATGTGTATCGAGATTGCCGAACGTATCCGTAAAACAGGCAAATTCGATCTGCGTCTGGAATCTGTCGCCGGCAGGGCGGCCGCTATTAAGCTTCATAAGGGTGACCTTGCAACACAGATTTTCCAGGACGCAGAAGAAAAAGCCAGACAGATAATAATGCGTCAACAGAAACAAAATCCAGGCGTCCCGGCTCAACCACAGGCAGGGGATTTGCAGCAGGTCGATACGACACAGCTGGCATGGTTCTATTGTTTTGTTCTTCCCCTTAAGGATCAGGCACTGGTGTGGGCACAACAAGCGTTTAATGACCGGCAAAAATCCCCGGCGGCGGCTTCTTTGATGGTCTATGCCCTCGTGCTGAACGGGGAGTATGCAACGGCCAAGCCCCTGCTTAAGACTTTCGAGAGTAACCAGATCTCGGATTTGGCTTTGGCTCAGATTCAACTTGCAGAGGGGAAAAATGCTGAGGCGATCGAGAGCCTGCGAACTGCAATCGCAAGAGATTCCGGCTCATTTGCGGCAGAACGCGCGAAGGAGATTCTAGCACAACAGGGACAGCAATATAGTCCGCCGGTTAATGCGGAATCTGTTTTGAGAGTGCTTGAGAATACCTTCGGCCAGGCGATTGTTCCGCCATTTACCCGGCCGGAGCAGGTTATCTCCGTTGAATTCGGTATCCGGGGCAATGATTTTAACTATGGCAGCGAATTCGAGGGAATCGCGGCAATCGTAAATAATTCTCTCGAACCTTTGGTGATAACCGATGACGGTTTGTTTACCGGCAGTATCAGGGTCGATGCTCAGATTGCCGGAGATATTCGGATGGATATACCCCGTCTAATCTCCAGGAAGATTGGGACTACTCATTTAGTGGAGCCGGGTAGGAGCATGTTGATTCCCTTGAAGTTGGTCACGGGCAAGCTGAAAGAAATTCTGGCGGGCTACCCGCAGGCGTCATTGGATATTGAATTTACGCTTTATCTGGATCCCGTGGAAAATCCCGACGGGAAGGTTACAAACAGGTTAACTTATTTAATTCCGAAAAAGGTTCGCATTCAGCGTCCCAGAGTTAAACTGACAGGTCAATTGCTCTCGGAGAGGCTCAACAGTTTAATTTCCCCCGGTCGGCTCGAAGAGAAGATTCGAGCTGCCGGGCTTTTTACCGGGTTGTTGAAGGAGCAATATGCATTTTCCAACCGCATACCGTCATATAATATGATGTATGCGGACGGTATGGCGGATTCTTTAAAAGCCGGCCTGTCACATGAATACGGCTTGTTATTAAATCCTGCCGAAAGTGAATGGCCGGTCAAAGTCCATACTATGGCGGATATGATTTCTTTCCCTCTGGATTACGAATTAATGAGTGCCGTTTCCGAGAATTTGAATAACTCACGCTGGCCGGTGCGATTAATGGCCGTTTATTTGTTAGCTAACAATCCGGAAAGCGGCTTTGAAAAAGTTCTGGACTGGGTGGCAAAGAACGATGTAAATAAATCCGTTCGTGATATGGCGATTTTGCTGAGCAGGTCTGTGCCCGGCGGATTGCCGCTAAATCCGGCTTCGGCGATAAATACTTTTAATGAACCGGGTGGGCAGTAACAACGTATTTTCTATTAATTGTTTTCCGGCAGGGGATTATAAATTGATGGCTTATGATATATGTATAGAGGCAAACAAACAGATATCCGGCCGCAAGGGCATACAATAAATGCAGTTTTTTAAAATTATGGGGGTATCGGGTGAATTTCTTTGAAAAATTTGGTTGTAAAATCGTTATAATCTTGTAACATTCCGTTTTCATTTTAGTGGCTGGATTTTATTAAAATGGTTATAATTTTATTTTTTGAAAGGATTTTATAAATGGCAGCAAAAGTAGATGAAGAAAAATGCACTGGTTGTGAAACTTGCGTTTCGGAATGCCCGAGTGAGGCAATAAGCATGTCCAACGAGAAGGCTGTCGTTGACAGCGAAGCCTGCATTGATTGTGGGGTTTGCGTCGATGCCTGTCCTGCAGAAGCAATCAGTTTAGAGTAATTTTGGTTGGCCCCATCGTCTAGGTAGGTCTAGGACACCGGGTTTTCAACCCGGCAACAGGGGTTCGAATCCCCTTGGGGCTATTTGTTTTTGAGGCAAGAACCACAACTTCGGCGTTTTCGCAATCGATTCGGAGAGCGGCGACGTCAGCCAGCTTGCGAAGATCCCTGTGGAGAATGAGCCGGTAGACCCATCTCAAAACTGGTCTCCTGACGGCAAAGCGATCTTCTACAAGGTCCGGTCCTTTGAAGAGAGCGAAGAATTCATAATCCGGCGCAAAGACCTGGCCACCGGCGAGGAGAAAGACGTCTACCGCGGCATCCACACCCGCGACATGAAGCTCTCGCCCGACGGAACCCGGTTTGTCTATTTCCGGAATGACAGACCGACCCAATCATACGTGCTGGGCATTCTGGACATTCAATCCGGCAAAGAGTTGGAGTTGTGGCGCGTTCCGGAAGCCGATTCCCCTGACATTTCAGGCCCCACATGGGTGCCGGACGGAAAGCACGTGCTGGTGGCCAAGAGCCTCAAGCAGGGCAGCGAGCTTTGGCGGTTCCCGGCGGCGGGTGGCCCGGGCGAAAAACTCCACTTTTCCCCTGAGTCGACCTGGGGATTCGTTATGCACCCGAGCGGCAAGCGCATGGCATTCACGCAGAGCCGATCCAAGTACGAGCTGTGGGTGCTGGAGAATTTTCTGCCGGAACATACAGCCGGCGAATAAGATCAGTAACAACCGGGGGCGGAACAACTTCAACGTTCCGCCCCTTTACCACAAACGAAGCAGAGCGATACCAGCACCTCAGGCCAGTACTTGCTCACTGATGAGATCCAAAATGGCCTCATTTTTTTGTCGAAATCTTATACAACTCAACTACAACCATAAAGGCCATTATCTCCCGATTTTTAAAAGCTCCAATTTCATAAGTGCTTTACAATCAATCATTTAAAAAATCGAAAAATATGCAAACATAATCAAATGACCATTGTACGAGTCTTATCTCAGAATGGTTATGGAATAAAATAGTATTTTAGTAATAAAAACAAGCAAAGATTGCACCTCCGATAGCACGATTTGCAAAGCTCCATACAAGATTAATCAAAGATCCAATCGGACTAATGTTTAAACCACGATAAAGTTGTACAATGATCGAAGTGTTATTTTATGGAACCATCGAAGGCAATTATCCACCAAGTTAAACAAACAAAGACCGAGCCCTCAGATTATTCCTCGTGTGTCTCAATTTTATTTAGCTTGTGCCAGCATCTGATCCATCACCCAGGTTGTGCGCGCTGCCGTTTCGCCCGTGCTGGGGCAAATGCCGGTCCCATTCAGCTCGTCCACGATCATCTGGATGAGGGGCTGTTGGATGTGGAAAGGATAATCGAATGGGAACTCGGTGACGCCTTCGCTGGTGGTCACTGTGATCGGGCTGACATCGAATGTGGAATAGGAAATCTTACCAGCGCTACCGACAATTTCAGTGAGATCGACCTTGTCAAAGGCGGTGAAACACCATGTGCCGACGCCATGCACGCCTGATTCGAACACGAACGCGCCACTGACGATGTCCTCGGCGGCGTATCTTTGCGCTTGGTTGGAGGCAAACCCGTGTACGAGGCGGATAGGACCGAGGACGTAATCCAGCAGGTCGAGCATGTGAGAGGCCAAGTCCACGAAAAGCCCGCCCCCGGCAATCTCTGGAACGACGCGCCAAGGCAGAGCCTGGGTATCGAACTCGGGAGAGATGGGCTGATAGAGCGTTAGCTTGACGAAGCGAACTCGGCCGATGGCCTGCGATTCGATCAGTTCCTTGATCTTAAGAAAGCGCGGCAGCGCTCGCCGGTAGTAGGCCACGAAGAGCGGCACGCCGGCATCCTGACATGCCTGGATCATCACTCGACACTCAACCGAGTTCAACGCCATTGGCTTTTCCACATAGACCGGCTTACCGGCCCGAGCGATCTTGAGGGTGTATTCCTTGTGGGATGAGGGTGGGGTGGCCACATAGACGACGTCCACTTCGGAGTCGTGGATCAAGGCGTCTGCATCGTCATACCACCGGGGCACGCCGTGGCGCTTGGCGTAATCCTTGGCCAGTTCGCCGTTGCGCCGCATGACGGCAACTAGGCTAGAGTAGTGCGCCTTTTGAAGACCGGGGCCGCTCTTGACCTCGGTCACGTCTCCGCAACCGATGATGCCCCATCGAATCTTTTGCATGTGTTTCTCCTGTTCGTAACGTCCTGACGCAGATGGGATCAGGCCTTGACGTCATAATGCTGCAAGCGTTCGTCAAATATATATGATAACAACTAATTTACCCTTTTGTCTATTGTGGGAACTACGTTTTTTTATGATTGATCCCTATTATTTGTTAAAGAATGGAGGTAGGCAAAAAAAGCCACTGCGGTGCGGAAGGAGAGTCAAGCGAAGGCTATAGAATTGCTGCATAAGCACGGAGCAAAGGGATAAATAATACCAATTCTGATTAATAAGTGCGCTGGGCATATTTAGTAAAGCAAACTGATTTGACTATTTCCTTATCAAGGACAGCTTT
>Ga0272442_10009148_pt1 | contig 12435 bp, 16 predicted proteins | sample SSMForm2O_FD_200262 | JGI IMG/M metagenome (GOLD analysis project Ga0272442, IMG submission 200262) | Marine sediment archaeal communities from Little Sippewissett salt marsh, Falmouth, MA, United States - SSM-Form-2O | ecosystem: Environmental > Aquatic > Marine > Wetlands > Sediment ... | reverse complement strand
AAAAATAGTTATCAACAATTGCATCTATCAATGAATATACAAGATAGTCAGCACCCATTTTTCTGATACGGCCCTTGCCCTTACGAATACGTTCTCTTACATAATCAAAAACATCACCAACGGTTTCTTGAAAAGATATTACAAAATTATTACCTAAAATAAGACTTACCTGTTCACTTTGAATTTGATGAGTTTTTTCATCAATTGATAACATTTTTAAAACAAAGAAAAAATATTTTTCATAATCTTCCATTTTTGGACGCTGATCAGTGTTTAAAATATCCTCTTGAACAAGTGGATGTATATCAAAACATTTTCCAAGTTTTTCAATTACATCTGTTTCATGAAGCCCATCAACATTGATCCACGTGATTGAAGGTTTACGCTTGTATGGAAAACAATCTTCAACTTTTTTTACTTCTCTTTCATCATATTTTCCAATACTATAGTCTATAACAGAAATTTTTACTTGTTCAGTTTTTTTATCACCGATATGGACAAGCTCACCAGGTGCTAATCCACGGGTTTTTGAGCTTTTTTTAATAAACCTAGGCATAAAACATCCCCTATTTTTTTACATTATATATTTTTCTAATTGGCCAAGAAATTTCTATTCTTTCTTTATCAAATTTTTCTTTTAAGGCTTTGATAAATTCGTTTCTAACAACAAACCTGTCTTTAGGTTCATCAACTCTTAAGATTGTTATAAAATTGATATTAGAATCAGCAAACTCCCTGTATCTAAATAGTGGTTCGAAATCTTTGGTAGCCCCATCTACATTTTGCTGAATTTCTTTTGCAACTTCAAGTGTTACCTTTTCCACTTTTTTAAGGTCTGACTCATATGCAACACCACAAGGAATCCAGATAGAAAAATCTAGTTTTGGCATAGAATAATTAATAATGTTACTTTCTGCAAGCTTTCCATTAGGAATAATTAGAAGATTATCTGTAAGCATCTTTATTCTTGTTGATCTCCAACCAATATCTTCAACTATTCCTTGAGTATTTTCATCGAGTTCTATAAAATCACCAACTCTTATGGGTTTATCAGAAACTAGATGTACTCCTGCAAAAAAATTCGATAGTGTGCTTTGAAGTGCAAGACCAATGGCAAGTGCACCAAGCCCGACACCAGCGATCAAAGGAGTTACGTCAAATTTAAAATATCCTAAAATAACTGCTATTGCTATAATAAAAATAATTACTGTGATAGTCTTATTTAACAATCCTGGTGTTCTTTCGAATCCCTTGCGAACCTTAAGCCAGCCAAGCATTAAAACAGTTAATATCCTAGAAATCAATAGAGCAATAACAAATGTTAGAATAATAAAGAAGGCACCATCAAAAAATTGGTATAAAATGTATTGATTGCCACCTATGCTGAGAGTATAATTATTTAGAGCTGATAAGTTTTTAATTGCGAGATATAATCCTGTAGAAAATACTAGGTAAAAAACTGGTTTTGAAAGTTTTTTAATTATGAAACGTCCATAACTTTTTTTACTACCCGCTATCCTATTTACAATAAATTTTAAGATAAAGTACGAAAGTGTAACAAAAATTATTGTTCCAATAAAAACTATTAGAAATCGTAAATATTCATTATTGATTTGGTCTTCAAGGTATGCCAATTTTTTCCTCCCCAATATTGAAATAACAGATTAAATTCTCAAATAAATACTTTCTGGATTTATACGTAGAATAGAGTTTAAAAACCTTGAAAAGATTCTTCTTTTTAAAATTATTAATTCTAGGAGAGATAACAATGGCTGAATTTTGTGAAAATTGTGGTGAAGAACTTGAGGAAGACGAAGAATATGAAGGCATCTGTAAAAAATGTAAAAAAATGGAAAGCGATGAAGAGTATGAAGCAGATGAAAATTATATAGATCCAGGTATTACTTAATTTCTATTCTTTTACTCTATATCGGATTGCATCTATGTTATGCCATGGGAAAAAATCATGCACGATAATATCTGCAGAGTCACCAATTTTTCTTTCAATTATTATTCCTAATTTATCGATACTAATTATTTTTCCGTCATATGTTTGTGTCTCTTCAACCTTCTTTTTAAAACTATATCTAACTAAAATTGATACATTTTTACCTTTAAATCTTGTTATTTCAATCTTTTCCATTTTTTCTCTAATTATTTTTTCCTCAATTTAAAATTTTTCATGCAGTTTTCGCAACTTTCAATTATTCTTCCTTCTGTAGTTGTATATTCTTTTATTTCTGATTTAGAAAATTTATTATTACATACCGAACATCTTTTTTTAAATATCATATTAAACAACTTATCTCCTTTTTTAATTTTCAAATATTATTGAATATTCTTAATCTTATACTTAATAAAAGTATAAAACTATTTTTAGAGATTATCAAGGAAAAATAGCATATAAATCTTGAAAAACACGGAAAAAATTTAAAAAACTCTTAAATTTTATCTGCTTTAACCTCATAATATATGGAGAATAGAATTGTGGAATTATTTCTTCTAACCAGTCATGAAATATATGCTTGGGTAATATTACCATTTTTGATTTTTTTTGCCAGAGTTTGTGATGTTAGCCTTGGGACGATACGTATAATTTTTATTTCTAAAGGGGTAAAATATCTTGCACCTATTGTTGGCTTTTTTGAAATTTTGATTTGGCTACTTGCTATTGGACAAATAATGCAAAATATCACTAATATCTATTATTATTTATTTTTTGCTGGTGGATTTGCCACAGGGACCTTTGTAGGACTATATCTCGAAGAAAAATTATCTATTGGTTTGGTGATGATCCGTATTATTACAAAAAAAGACTCAACAGCTCTTATTAATTATTTAAAATCCGAAAAATATGGTGTTACAACAGTTAAAGCTGAGGGTGTTGGTGCTTCTGTAAAAATAATCTTTACTGTTATTAGACGAGAGGATTTAAATAAAGTTGCTACCTGTATTTTAAAGTTTAACCCTAATGCTTTTTATTCAGTTGAAGATGTGCGTTCTGTTAGTGAAGCTATGTTTCCTCAAAAGAGACCCAGACGTTTTAATTTTTATAAAAGATTATTTCAATTTGATCGTAAAGGCAAATAGTTACCAATTACTATATTTTTAAAATTTCCTTTATTTCATTCTTTTCTAAATTTTTAAATGTTTTATCTTTTTCAATAAATGCGACTTCTAAATTATTTAGATCTATTTTTTTTCCATAAATCTTAATGATTGCTTTAAAACCTAGATTTAGAGTTGCTTTATATGATATATTTTCTTTATAATTTTTTTCAAAAAACGTTGTAATTTTATCACTTTCTATTCCTTCGCATACTGCTTTGTATTCTATAAATGCACCTGAGGGATCTGTTGTAAATAAACGTGGTCCTGTTGAATCAATTCCTGCAATAAATAGGACAACTCCAAATGGTCTTAATCCTGTAAATGTTGTAAATAACTGTTTATATTCGCTTATTTTTTTAACTAAATATTTAATTGATATTTCTTCTCCATACCATATTTTATTTATTTGCGCTTCAATTTGAGAGTATTCAATAAGATGTCTTGCATCGGCAGATAAACCAGTAAAGGCACAAGCAATGCTATCTGTTATATTAGAGATTTTTTCAATTGAATTTGTTTCAACTATTCTAGACGTTATATCTTTATATGCCATTAGTAATACTCCATTTTTAAATTTTAACCCTATTGTTAATGCACCTTTTTTTACAGTTTCTCTTGCATATTCAACTTGAAATAAACGTCCGTCCGGTGAAAAAATAGTACTATCTTGATCGTATAAAGACTCAGTCCGTTCCATATTTTTTTTCCTTTTGATTTTAAATAGAGGATAATCTAAAAATTTTTTAGCAGAAATCTACATTTATGCTATATAGTTTTCTAATTATATCGCTGTATAGATTTCTTATTTTAATCTGTATTCTATTTTATTGGGATTTATTTTTTTACCTATAATTTTATCTTCCCGTGCAAGCCATCCCATTGCTGAATAAGCATCCTGTATTTTAATTTCTGTTACTTTAGATATTGAGGAAATATCAATATTGTTATTAGAGTTTAAATATCTCCAAATTTTTCCTGCATCTTCACCGATTTTGTTTGTTAGGTTTGTCTCCCCTAGTTTATAGGTTGTTCCATCTTTGAATATTTTATTTTCTCTTGCCAGCCATCCAACACCTGCATGTAAATCTTTCAAAGATAGTTTTGTATTTTTCAATAATGAGCTTTGATTTTGCGGTCCATAGGTATTTAATGCAGTCCAAATTTTTCCTGCATTATTTCCAATTTTTTTGGTGATCTCCACCATATAAACCACCTACCAATTTGACTGTATCCTAATGGGTATTATTAACCTTACTACAACTAATATCGCTTTTCTAACGATATTTTTATATATCAGTTGTATGCTAATATAATAAGATTTATTTTATAGTGATCAGAAAAATGCCTGAAGAAGATTTGAAAAAAAACTCAAATAACAATAATAATACTGAAAATCTTGTTAATCTTTTAGATGGAGCTCGCTCGCAATTTCCATCTATAGCTCCTGAACTTGATTCTCAGAGAAAAATTGCTGCTGATAAAAGCCTTTCCCTTGAAGAAAGACTTGAAGCTTTTGAAGATATAATCGATTCAGAAATAGGTGATACGAATCTAACTAGAGCTAGAAACATTGAACGCGAATTTGGTCTTCGTCAGATATTTTTTAAATTCGAAGGTACAACTCCAACAGGTACTCAAAAAGATCGTATTGCATTTGGTCAGGTAATGGATGCTCTACGACGTGGTTTTGACACAGTAACCGTTGCTACTTGTGGCAATTATGGGGCAGCAATTTCTCTTGCTGCATCAATAGCTGGTCTTGATTGTGAAATCTATATTCCAGAAAAATATCATACTAGCCGTATCAAAGAAATTGAAGCTAATGGTGCAAGAATTATTCGCGTTCCTGGTGATTATGAAAATGCAGTAACTGTTTCCCAAGAAGCATCTGACAAAAAAGAATATTATGATGCTAATGCTGGTGGTGATAATACTCCAATTCAATTAAGGGCTTATGGTGAAATTGCATATGAGATATATGATGAACTACGTGACGCACCAGCTGCAATTGCAATGCCTGTATCAAATGGTACTACTCTCGCTGGTGTTTATAAAGGATTTATGAGTCTTTATCGTCGAGGTAAAACATCAAAAATTCCAAGAATTATTGCAGGTTCATCTTTTGGAAAAAATCCTATTGTTCAAGCTTATTTGAAAAACCTGCCTGCGTGTGAAGATTTATCTCCTGAAAAAATACGTGAAACTGCAGTTAATGAACCTTTAATTAATTGGCGTTCTATTGATGGCGATTACGCCCTTGAAGCAATTAGAAACACTGGCGGATGGGCATATTATTCAAGTGATAAAACAATGATAGGTTTTTCAAAAATGCTTAGAGAAAAAGAAGGACTTAGTGTGTTACCTGCATCAACTGCAGGTTTAGTAGCACTACTTGAAAAGCATAAAAAAGAGCAATTGCCAAACGATAGATATGTTGTTGTATTGACTGGGAGAAAATAAATATTTAAATATAATTTTTATTCACGAAATATTGATATGTTAAAAAATAAAGCTATAGTATATGCAGATAGGCTTTTTTCTTGTGCTGATGGAAAAACCGCTCATGGACTTGTAAGATATAGTAAACGATTTCATGTTGGGTGTGTTGTTGATACAACCTTGGGAGAAGGAGATGCCGGAGAGTTTTTAGATAACAAAAAAAATGGTATACCACTTTTTAATAACATTGATAAAGCCTTGAAAAAAACAAATGCTGATGTTTTTGTAATTGGTGCAGTATCTGAAGGTGGTGTTTTACCTGAAGGTTATGATAAAGCTGTAAAATGGGCTTTATCAAATGGTTTAGACGTTGTTTCAGGTCTTCATGAATTTATCTCTGATAATTCAACCTTTTCTAGACTGTCTGAAAAAAACAATTGTAAGATAATCGATGTTCGTAAAATTTTCAGAGATCATAAAAGATTTTACACGGGAGATATTAAAAAAGTTAATTCCAGACGTATAGCAATCATTGGTACCGACTCTGCTGTCGGTAAGAGAACAATTGCAGTGATATTAAACGAGCAATTAAAAAAACAGGGATATAAATCTGACATGATTTATACTGGTCAAACAGGCTGGATGCAAGGTTGGCCTCATGGAGTTGTACTAGATGCAATGATAAATGATTTTGTTGCAGGCGGAATTGAAGGTGCAATAATTGATTCATGGAATGATAATAAACCAGATTTTATGTTAATTGAAGGCCAAGGGAGCCTAGTTCATCCTTTTTTTCCAGGTGGATTTGAAATTCTAGCAGCTGCAAGAGTAGATGGTTTTCTACTCGTAGATGCTCCTGGCAGAAAAAATCTTGATGGTTTCCCAGAATACCCTATGCCAGATCCAAATAGAGTTGTTAAAATTGCTGAACTATTAACAGAGAAACCTTTGTTAGGAATAGGTATTAATAGAGAAAATTTAGATAAAAAAAGTCTATTAGAAGTTAAAAATAAATATAGAAAAAAATTCAATGTCCCTGTGGTTGAACCAATTTTAGATGGAACTATAGATATAGTCAAACATTTGGAGAAATTAAATGGAAAATAGAATACCAGATATGGTTTGTTTTTCTTCAATTGATCTTTTGGAACCAAAAATAAAAAATTATAAAGCTGAGTCAAAAGTAATTATAAATAAATTGGATAAAACAAAAAAAGAGTTTATTTTAAGATTAAAATATGATAAAGAAATAAATGAAGATTATCTTCAAATAATAAGACTTGCTTTTTGTATGCCTCTTTTAAATTATGGTTTATTTTCAAAAAAAATAAATCTAAATTTTCAAGTAAGCAAATCTGATCTTTTGTTATTAGATGAACTAAATAAAGTTTTTAGTAAAGACATTTTTGTAAACAAAATTTTAAGGAGAAGAACGAATTATATTTTGCCAGAATTTTTGCCTAATGAAAAAAATGTTAAAATAGAAGATGCATCTCCTAAAGCAGTAATAAAACCAACTAAAATCTACAACGATGCTTTCATCTCAAAAAATATGGATAAAAACAGTTGCGGTATTCTCTCTAGTGGTGGCAAAGAAAGCCTTTTAACATACGGTATTTTAAAAGAAATTGGATGCAAAGTCTATCCACTTTATATAAATGAAAGTGGAGGTCATTGGCGTACAGCACTCACAGCCTACAAGTATCATAAGAAAAATGATCCTCGTACTGAAAAAGTTTGGACAAATGTTGATAGATTCTATGTTTTTATGCTTGATAATCTAAAGTTTATTAGATCAGATCATCGTAAAATAAGAGCTGATACTTATCCTATCAGGCTCTGTGTTTTTCCATTCTATGTTTTTAGTCTTTTACCAATATTTTCAAAAGAAAAAATTGGGAATCTCCTAATTGGGAGTGAATTTGATGATTTAAGAACAAAACCGTTATATCTTGATATTCCTCACTATTTCGGCATCTATGATCAACATCAAGATTATGATTATGTTATGAATATATGGTATAAAAAAAGACTCTCTGGGCTTTATCAATGGTCAGCTGTTCGTAATATTTCTGGTTTGATAGTTGAACGGATTTTAACTAAGAGGTACCCTGAATTGGCAAAGCTACAGCGGTCATGTCACTCTTGTCATTTTGAAAACAAAAATATAGTTCCATGTGGCGTATGTTCAAAATGTATGGGGATATTGTTGTTTTTACTTGCGAATAAAATAGATCCAAAAATCATGAAATTTAGAAAGAAAGATATTGAACTTTTTACAAAAAGAGTAACTCCCAAAAATCTACGTCTCGATGAAGATGAAAAAAATCAATCATTTTATTTAATCGGTAAAAAAGATCAAATACCTGATATAAAACCTATAGATCACGTTGAAAAAATTCATATTTTTAAGGATACTTGCAATATCAATCTAATACCTAATCACGTTAGAAATGATTTACTTAGTACAATTAAAAATTATTCAACTGGATATTGTAAATTAGTTGGAAAAAAATGGATATCTATAAACGAATCAGATTTTAAGTAGTAAGTAATTTTACTAACCTAAATGCATCATTTGATCCATGATGTTCATATCTATAATAATTTTTTAATAGAGCTATTCTTCTGAAACCTGATTTTTCATATAGATTTAGTGCAGATTGATTGCCAGTTGATACTTCCAATCTTATTCTTTTCATATTTTTTTCAAGCATTTCTTCTTCAGCAGCTTTAAGAAGTTTTTTACCTATGCCTTTTCCTTGATGCACTGGATCTACATTAAGAATTTCTATTCCAGCTACATAAGAATCCTTTTTGTATAATGTGATTATAAAGCCACGAGTAATTTCCTCAAAAGATTCTAAAAGACAACTGCTATTTGCTTTTGTTATTAGATATTTTAATTGTTTCGGAGTATAAGCTAAGTAATCTTTGAAGCATTTTTTTTCTATTTCAATGATGTCATTAAGATCAATGCTATTTACGCTGCGTATAAATCCTGCTTCCATTTTTATCAACCAGGCATCATAAATATATTTATATACTTTGTCAAATCGTTTAATTCATCTGATTTTTAGGTAGTACAGAAAGTGATATAAATAGGATCATAGACAAATAATATAGTCAAAATATTTCTGCTGATTTGAAGGCAAAATCTATGGGTGATAAGAATAATATTACAAAAAAATTAAACCAGATTGTCAAAGGCAGAAACACTCCGTTAATTGAAAACAAACAAGAAAATGGCTATAAAAGAAAGAAAAAATCTTCTGGGAGTATCGCTTTTGAGGGTTATTCGCATGATTCTGAAGAATAATTCTCTTGTTTATTTTTTAACTCTTCAGCAATAATTAATATACTTCCTAGTTGCATTTTAACAGAATTTCTTATAGGTAGCTGATAAAATGCTCCTCTTTCTTTTACACTTTTTCCAAGTGATTTAATTTCTATATCAGCTGAATCCATTAATCTACATATTTTTGGTGATCCACCTTTTATACAGATGCTTTCCGCTACTCGCCATGCTTGTCCCATAAAGAATAAATCAAACATGTCTGCTATTACTTCATTTTCAAAAACTTCATAGTTTAAAGCATTTTTATCTTCTGTTATTGCTACTATTCTTTTTTCATGTTCTAAAGAGTTATATGCATTTACTATGTGTTTTTCTGCTACATCTAAAAGCAATGGGTCTGCTAAACTTGAATATTCTTTGATTTGATTAAGAATTTTTACTGAGTAATTTATTCTATTTTTTTGTTTTATTAACCTATCTTCTAATATTTTTTTATAGCTTTTTTTCGATTCTTTTTTATTTTGTAATTTTGAAGACAGATACATTGGAACTTCACAGTTAAAACTGAATCCTCCGATTTTTTTGTGGTACCATTCATCACTGCATGCTCCCCTTTTGAGTGTTGTTAAAACAGCTGGGTCTTTTTTGCTGTAGTAATCAAAGTAGTCCTTAAATCCATACATTTTATAAAAACCCGGGGCAAACATTTCGCCAAAAGGTACATCTGGTGCTGTGTCTGATAACGGCATTCTAAGGCTTGTTGCTAGTTTTGTTAACTTTGGATAAACTTCAGGGAATTCCTCACTTAGATAGTAATATGCATTATGAAAACCACAATGATGGAGATTACATAATAAATTAGGTTTCTCCTGTTCAATTACGTTTTTCACTGAAAGAGTTTCAGGTCTAGATTTTGTCCATTCATAATCTTTGTATTGAATTGGAAATGTCCATTCATATTGGTCTTCAGTTGGTTCTCTGAAGCTTGATTTAGCTATTGCAGCAAATGAATCTGGCATATTGAACCAACCTTCATTTAGTCGCATCCCTCGGCGTTCAAGTATTGGTATAAATAGCCATCTCCAGCCAAAGCTTTCTAATTCAGGATGTGTTGCAAGCCAACGTGCAAAAAAAGTTATTACAAGACTGCCAAGTGGTTCATCACTATGTGGAACGCCTATTATTAATGCTGTTTTATCTCCTTTTCCAATATCTAGCATTATAAGGTCTTCATCGTTTAATGTTTTTCCAATAGCTTTACTTTTTACCTCTGGTAATTTTGAAATTAAATCTATAAGAATATCTATTTCTTCTACCTTTAAAAATCGGCTATAAGATGGAACATCTTTTAAAATTTCGTTATAATTTTTTTCCAATTAAATATCAACCTCTAACCCTAATCCGGGTTCATCAGAAGGTATGACAAATCCATCTTTATATGTTGCGCCACCTTTAACAATATCTTTTTCAAAATCAAGAGCAGAATCCAAATCAGCATATTGAACATTTTTATATGCACAGGCAAAATGAACACCTGCAGCCATTGCAGCCATCGATTCATTCATACAACCAATCATTACTGGTATTTCAGCAACTTCTGCAAAAACATTTGCCTTAATTGCATTTGTAATCCCACCAATTTTCATAAGTTTAATATTAATCATATCAGCTATTTCCATTTTAACTGCTTTAAGGCTATCTCTAAGTGTTAAAGCTGTTTCATCAGCCATTATTGGAACTGGACATTGAGCAGTCACTTCCTTTAACGCGTAGAGATAAATTGCAGGTGTTGGCTGCTCTAAAAATTCAATATCTGTACCCAGATTTTCGAGGGTTAAAATAACATTTAATGTTTGTTCAACATTGTATCCTTCATTTGCATCAAGCCGAATCTTTATATTAGGGCCAATAGCACTTCTTATAGCTTGAACTGCTTCGATATCCTGATTTGGGTCCATTCCTATTTTTACTTTAAGACAAGTAAAGCCCTGTGAGACAAAATCTTTTGCTTTTTCAACCATGGCATCGACAGGATTCAAACCAAGGGTTACAGATGTTTCAATTTTATCTCGATAACCACCTAATAATTTATAGAGAGGCATGTCAGCTTTTTTTCCAATGAGGTCATAAAGACCCATGTTGACACCGGCTTTTAAGGATGGATTTCCTTTGAGTTTTTCTTCTATGATATCATTCAATAAATTAATTCGAGTTGGATCAGTTCCAACTAAGATATCTTTAACAATATTATTGAAACTTTTAACAACTGATTCTTTTGTTTCAGAGGTGACACTATCTGGAGTTGCACATCCCCATCCTATTATTCCATCGTCTGTTTCAAGCTTTAAAAAAACATTTTCTCCGACTTCCATTGTTTCGTTAGCAATTACAAAAGGCTCTTTTAATTTAAGATCCATAGGAATAGCTGTAACCGTTTTGATTTTCATATAAGGCAGATAACAAAATGGTTTTAATAATGATTACCATGATTTATTATCAATACTCATCGTCTCTAATATCTTCATCTAATTCTTCAAATGATGGAGATTCTGATTTTAATGCATTATATCCTTCTTTTTCGGATTTTTTATTTTTCCTATGAATTATATGTTTACATTTTTTACATCTGCCCTCTTCATCGTATTCTCTCCATTCCATACAATGGAGACAGAATTCATCGGCTCCAATTTTCATTTTCATGATATTCACCCAAACTATAATTTTAGAGTGCTATAGAATATGTTCATACCATTTGTTTGATAAATTAGTTTAAGAAATTCATCCTTTATATCTTTTAACTCTTTTTGAGTCATTAAATTATTAGTATTTGACAAGTTACATTTTAACTCAGCAATGTTTCCTTGTAGTCTGCATACAATAGGTCTAACAGGATAGATTATGCATTTGTCATCTATTAAATATGGGCATCTCATCTGATTCTGTTTAAATTCATCTTGTGTCCATAAAATACGTTTAATATTGTTTTTTTCCATATATTCTCTTATCATAATTTCTTCAGGTTCAAACCATATTATAGGCCCACAACATTTATGACAATGTTTACATGAAAAATTATTAATTAAAGAATAAATTTTCTCTAAGGATATTATTGTATTATTCAAGTTTTTTCTCCTTAAAAATTATGCGATACTATTTTTTCTTAAAGCAATTGATTTAATTTTTACTCCCATTGATTCTAAACCTATTAACCCTTTTTCTGTTAACTCTAACTTATTCCCATTGTTCTTTTGTATCCACTCTAATTCTAACATTCTTTCCATCAGCAAATTCCCAAGATTAGAGCCAATATGTTCATAGAGTATGCCATGATTACTTTCAATGCAAATTTTAACATTTTTTGTTTTATTAGAACGAAGTTTATCGATATCTAATCCTATTATCTCTAATTCTTCCCATCCTTTTTCAGTAATATCATGATCATTATTGCTTTGTTGGATTAATTTTTCTGTTAGGAAAAATTTTAGAAGAGCTTCACCTAAGAAGCCCCCTATATGATCATTACAGGATTTTATTTTGATATTTGTTTGGACGTTTTTATTCATAATAGATCACGCTACTCTCTTTTT
>Ga0272442_10009147_pt1 | contig 12435 bp, 10 predicted proteins | sample SSMForm2O_FD_200262 | JGI IMG/M metagenome (GOLD analysis project Ga0272442, IMG submission 200262) | Marine sediment archaeal communities from Little Sippewissett salt marsh, Falmouth, MA, United States - SSM-Form-2O | ecosystem: Environmental > Aquatic > Marine > Wetlands > Sediment ... | reverse complement strand
ATATGGAACGAGTTGCAAAAGATAAACAACAAAAAAGGTATATTTTTGGATGTTATGTAAATTTTTCAACCAGTTTGTTTAATACTTGTTTAATCTATCCGTCATTTCTAATTGCTGGACAGCCTGTGAAAGGCGGGGATTTAAACCCTCAAAGTTACATTAAATCCGTTCAAATATATCTTCAAAGTCTACTTTATAGTTGGTTAACAAATAACTTAATTCACAAGCTCTATCTGAACAATTTGTTTATCTTTTTTACCTCTATCCTGAAACACAGGAGTGTTTCTCAAGATTTGATAAAAAAGAGGATGAAAAAGACTTAAAAGATAATTAATATACGGCATAAAAGAACAGTTTTAAGAGGATTCATATGATTCAATTGATATATATCATCATGACTACTTTTACCATCGCACTTATCGCATTTGTAGGTGTTTTTGCATTGGTAATGAAAGAACAACTATTAAATAAAATATTGATAATACTAGTGAGTCTTTCTGCTGGAGTCTTGATGGGTGGTGCATTCATTCATCTGCTACCTGAAGCTGTAGAAAAAGCCGAAGGGACAGATATCTTTATCGTTGTATTAGTCGGTTTTGTTCTTTTTTTTATAATGGAAAAGGTCCTTCATTGGCGGCATTGCCATAATGGAAAATGCAATGTTCATACATTTCATTTTATGAACTTAATAGGCGATTCAATCCACAATTTCATTGATGGACTCATTATAGCAGCAAGTTTTATTGTATCAACACCTCTAGGCATCACAACAACTATTGCAATTGCAGCACATGAAATTCCTCAGGAGATTGGAGATTTCGCAGTTCTGGTTTATGGTGGTTTTGATAGAAAAAGAGCGGTGATTCTTAATTTCACAGTCGCATTAACAGTTGTTATTGGTGGAATTGTGGGATACTTTATCTCAAAAAGTATTGAAAATACCGTTTTGTTTTTATTACCTTTTGCCGCTGGTGGATTTATTTACATCGCCGCCACAGATTTGATACCAGAAATTAAAAAGGAAATTGACATCAGGAAATCTATGTTAACCATGGGTGTTTTTATCTTTGGAATGCTAATAATGTGGTTGACTAAAATTACTTTTCATTGATAGTAATAACGAATGTTAGAGTGTTATAAATAACGGATGGGAAAATTGTTATCTTATCTTTTGTAAGAGTTTTTCTGTAAATTATTTGAAATCAATATGGAATGAAATAATAAATTGCTAGTATTTTCCTAAATACACTATATATTTAGGTAAGTGGAACGTCTTTTCTCAAATCATCTTTTATTTTTCTACCAGCTTTATTCTCCCATTCCTTTATAGTAATTGAATGTTTCTCACGGATTTTTTCACCTATGCCAAGACCATTGTAGGTACAGAAGGGTACGATTCCGTCTAATGTTGTATAATGTATTACACAACGTTCTAAACGATCGACATTTAGGTTAAAAGCATCCTGAAACCACATAGAACCTACAAACAAACTTTTATAATGGAATCCTCGTAATGAATCATAACTACCACCAATAGCAGCATCTTTTATAAGTTTCTTCAAATCAAAATCTTGTGGTGCCTTTTTATAATCAACAAATTTATCAACGTTTCTTAGAAATAATGATGCTACTCTTAACCTCTTAAATGGTCCTTTAATTTCACTTTCTTTATCAATAAACTTTAACAAACCTTCAACATCGATAAAACGAGTTATCGGCAATGGTTTTCCATCTTTCAGAAAAATATAAGTGGCACCACCGCAACCAGGATGTGCAGTAAACTCTACCTGAGTCTCCCCTTTTAGCATTTCAATTAATTTTGATACGGGATATACAAATGGAACAGGATAAAAATCATCACGAGATATATCACCATTGAATTCTTTTTCGATTTCCTCCATCATTCTTACGTAGTCTACCCTTTGTTTGTCCCTTTTTTCATCTTTTAATTTTGTAACCCTACCACAGAATGATATAGGCTGAAAATTAACACCTCTAATAATATCCATATTATCAAAAGCAAATCGGATGATTTTACCTGTTTCGTGAATATTTTTATCTCCAATCAACACTGGCACTAATACAACTTTCAAGTTGATTTTCCTAAGATTTTTAATAGCTTTTTTGTTCTGATCAATCCATGGATTTGTTTCTTTTGTGACACCATCAAAACTCATGTAAATGGTATTTACCTTCTCATCTTTGAGGCGTTTACAATACTCAGCACTATCAGCAAGTTTTAATCCATTTGTATTAACCTGAACATGAGAAAAACCTACCTCCTTTGACATTCTAATGATCTCGAACAAATCGTCTCTTATTGTTGGTTCACCACCTGTAATTTGTATTGCCTTAGAGCCCATTGGCCTTTCATTTCTGGCCTGCATTAATAAATCTCTAATTTGATCCAACGAGGGTTCGTATACAACACCGGAGGCTCCAGCATTCATAAAACAATAACTGCATCGCAAATCACATCTATTTGTTATTAACAGATTTGTAAGAATACTCTGTGACTTGTGTTTATTGTAAAGAACAGGGTAATCAAATAATTTCGTTTTAACATCTGGAGCATCTTTTCCATCAATTTTGTATTTCATCCATTTCTTATATAAAGCAAAATCGCCAAAGTATATTTCTTTGAATGATCCATGTTTCTTACATTTTTTCGTTATCCATACTTTACCGCCCTCTTCAATGATTTTTGCATCTATTTTTTGTACCCTTCCTTCTTGATAACATGCAGGGCAAACAGATTTTATTTTTTCCAATTCTTTCATATTCCAATCAACCCCAGATGGGACTTTAATTTTCGTTCATACATCTTTTCATTGTAAATAAGTATTTACTATTGTCATTTCATAAATAATTTTTTATAAAAACCCTCAACGATAAGAATAAAAACAATAGTTTAAAGATTTCTATTCTACGAGAAATAGGCAAAACTCTTTTCGTGAATTTTTTAATAAATTATAATCTAGTTGATATCTCATTTTCTTGTACGACTTTCTATGTACTCTCCCGTTTCATAATAATATTTAAAATTATCCAGCCACTTAGGATCTTCTTTAAAATGCTGTACAAAGTCAACAAATTTTGTTAATCTATTTATCGTCTCTGAGTTTACAACATGTTCTATTCTACAAGCATCTTCATTAGCTATTTTTTTATTAACCCCAAGGATTAATAAAAAATTTTTTAGTGTTTCGTGTTTTTTCCTTGTTTTTACTGCAATTTTTTTACCTTTTGATGTTAAGGTTACACCACTATACTTTTCATAATTGATATAACCTATATCACCGAGTTTCTGAAACATCTCTGTAACGCTAGGGGGTCCGACTCCTAGTATTCTAGATACATCTTTTACTTTTGCATATCCTTTTTCAGATATGATAACATCCAACACTTCCAAATAATCCTCAATTCTCTCTGTTGTCATATTTAGCTCAACCTTTTAGGGTGTCCAAAATATTTTCGGTAATTGTAGTATCAATTCAGTATATAACATTTATGTTTATATTAATGTGATTGATTATCTATATACGAAGTTTTTATTTGATATATTTTATAGATGTTTCATTGTAAACTTTATAATGACATTATGAGTAAAAAAAATAATTGGAATTAATTTGGATACATTTTTTATTTATTTTTATTTCTTTAATAATTTAAATTATTGTATATCATATATGAATCTTTAATGATTAATTTAATATTTACAATAAAATCTTTATATTATGATTTGTATTATATTTATTTAGGAGGCAAACAAATTGAAGAAAATATTACCAATAATCTTAGTAGGAATTTTAATTATTAGTGGAATAGGAGCAGTTGTAAACGGGTATTCACCTGATAAAATGGGGTCGGATAAACAAACTGATATCATCAGTATGACATTTTCACCGATAACCATAAAAGATAATTCAAATGGATACATTGATGTGGTTTTAAAGGATGAAACTTCTTATTTTATGAATACTGGAAAACCTATTTTACCAAATGTTGTTGAAGTTGTTGAAATTCCATTTGGTGCACAAAATGTGCAGATTACTGTATTACCAACAGATATCAAAGAGTATAAAATTCAGAAGGAAATACGTCCAGCTCCCACTCTATTACCTTTAACATCTTCAGGTAGTATCTCTGTAAAAAATTTGAAGGATGATGCAACTTATGCAAGTAAAGAACTATTCCCATCTAATTGGCATAGCTACAAAATTGGATGTGGATTAAATTCTGCTGCTGAACATGTTACACTTATATCAATAAATGTATTTCCAGTAAGATATGCTCCAGCAATCGGTAAAATATGCGCTGCAGAGCATTTTGAAATCTCCATTACATATGAAAATCCTAAAACAAATCCTTTTCCAGAAAATAGCGAATATGATATGGTTATAATTGCTCCATCAAAATTCTCAAGTGAATTAATGAGATTAGTAAATCATAAAAACGGTTTAGGGGTTATAAATACAACATTGAAAACTACTGAAGAGATATATGATGAATACCCCGGTTTAGATAAACCAGAACAGATCAAATATTTCATTAGAGACGCATTAGAAACATGGAATATTAAATACGTCTTACTTGTTGGAGGATTAAAATCAGTTGTTTATGCAAAACCACGTGATGATGCTAACCAAGGCTCAAAGGGTTGGTATGTTCCTGTAAGGTACACTAATCTGTATGACGATCCAGCATTTCCCCTTAATTCTGATTCAACTCTTCATGATCCAGGAGTAATTAGTGATCTTTACTATGCAGATATTTACATGGATGGTGGTGATTTTTCTGATTGGGATACCAATGATGATGGAATTTTTGCTGCTTGGAGAAAACCAGGTGTTGAAAACGATACAAATATTGATTTCCTTCCAGATGTCTGTCTTGGCAGACTAGCTTGCAGAACTGTTAAAGAAGTAAGTACTGTTGTTAATAAAATTATCACATATGAAAGCAGCCCTATTGATCAATCATGGTTTAGAAAAATGATTGTAGTATCTGGTGATGGTTTTCTTGACCAGAAAGATTTAAACATACAATGGAATACTAATCAGATACCAAATGGAAACTATACTATAAAAGCACAGAGTTCCAATCCAGAAGGAGAATATGGGCCAATAATAAGCGTTAATGTTACAAAAGATAGTGAAAAAGAATCTATAATAACATACTCGCATGATGATCATCTTAATCCAGCAATACAAGATGCTTTTATAAACGGTTTTCCAACCGTTCCTATTGCAGAAATTATTACAGTTTCAGAAGGAAACATTCTTGGAAATACTGATGTTGAGTTTGAACCAACCTCAAATGCGTATTGTAATGAGTTTTTCTATTATGCTAATGTATCATATGTTGGTGGAATATTAACAATCCGTGGAAAGTCATACGATCCGAAACCATATGGAAACCTTAGTAGCATACATGTTTGGATTGAAAATGATGAATCGCAAATTATTTTTTCTGACTGGAGAAATAATACAGAAACTTATTATGAGGGGGAGTGGGTTACAGGAGAGAAAGCCCCGATGGGTCGTGGTGGCGCATTATATTATATGCCTGATGATTTTGAAAGAGAAATCTTATGGGCATCTAATGGTAAATTCACTGGTATGGATGATGTCATCAACGCGGTGAATGAGGGTAGCGGTTTTCTGTTTTTCTCAGGCCATGGTAGTCCAAATTCATGGGGCGATCAATATCCTGGCATTCCTGGTGATCGTGGTCCTGCAAGTGTAACAGGATTACTTGTTACGACACTCCGTATTTTCCGTCCAATGGATTTTCTTAAAATTTCTGAGCAAAATTTCCCAATTGATACTCTATCAAATGGAGATAAGCTTCCTATTACAGTCATTGGCGGATGTCATAATAGCCAATTTAATGTTTCAATGATCCCTGGATTACTTGAAGGTCTTGAATTTTTATTTCCTGCCTTTCCAAAATTATATATGTGGTGTCATGGTGCTCCTGTTCCAGAATGTTTCAGTTGGCGTATTATAAGAAATCCTAATGGTGGAGCAATAGCAACTATGGGCAATTCAGGTCTCGGTTATGGAGTTCCAGGTGTTGATTGTACTACTGGTGGAGGAGATGCATGGATTACAATAGAATTTTTCAGGCAATACGGTGAAAAAGGACATGATATTCTAGGGGAAGCATACCAACAAACATTAACTAGTTATATAAACTCATTTGATATGAATAATCTTGAAGAAGGTCATCCAAAAACAGTAACACAATGGATATTACTTGGAGATCCGAGTCTAAAAATAGGGGGCTATTCCTAGATCTATCATTTTTAAATCGACAATTAGAATATAATCTTTGAAGGACAAAATCTACAAATATAATTATATTCATAATAATTATATCATAGAATATTATTATAAAATTGTATAGATATTAACTATTATTACTTTTTATAAAATTATTTTTTAATAATTTCCTTAAAATCAACATATCTCTGTAGAGCTTTTGGTACCATTATGCTACCGTCGTTCTTTTGATAATTTTCTAAAATACATGTCAATCCTCGTTGTATGGCTATAAGAGTTGAATTAAGGGTATGACAAATTTGTGTTGGCATACCATCCTTTTCTCTATATCTAATCTTTAATCTTCTTGCTTGGTAATCTGTACAGTTACTTGTAGAAACAAGTTCTCTATAATTTTGTTGTGCAGGATACCATGTTTCTAAATCATATTTCTTTGCTGCAACAATTCCAATGTCTCCAGTGCAAATGTTGACCTTTTGATAAGGTATTCTTAGAGATTGCCAGAACAACTCTGCTGTCTCAAACAAATAATCGTGTTCTTTCCAGCTTTCATTTGGGCTAGTTATCGAAATCTGCTCTACTTTTTCAAAATGGTGTGTTCTAAAAATTCCTTTTGTATCCTTTCCATGAGCACCAGCTTCTGTTCTAAAGCAGGTGGAAAAACCAGCATATCGTATTGGAAAATCCTTATTATATAAAATTTCATCTGAATGCATTCCTACAAGTGGTGCTTCAGATGTACCAGCAAGGAATAAATCCTCATCTTGTATCTTATATACATCTTCTCTATAAGTTGGAAGGAAACCTCCTCCCTCCATCACAAATCCTTTAACAAGTGATGGAGGGATAATCAGAGTAAATCCTCTATTTTTTAGTAATTTCATTGCATGAAATATCAACGCAAACTCTAGCTCAACTAACTCATTTTCTAAGTAATAAAAACGTGCTCCGGATGTTTTTGCAGCTCGTTTAATGTCCGCTAATCTTAGATTCTCAACCAAATCAACATGGGACTTTGGTGTAAAATTAAATTTCGGTTTTTCGCCCCATTTTGAAACAATTTCGTTCCCTTCATCACCTTCACCATAAGGAACGCTTTTATGTAGAAGATTTGGTATGCGCAATAAAAGTGAGTTTTTTTCTTTCTCAGTTTTCTTTTGGAGTTCCTCTATTTCCTTAATTTTTGTAGGAATTTTCTTAGCTTCCAAAACGATCTTTTTAATATCTTCTTTACTTCCATCTTTTTTTAGATTCTGAATATCTTTTGTTAAATCATTTCTCTTTCTTCTAAGTTCATCAACCTTTATCTTTAGTTTTCTCCACTGTTTATCCTTTTTAATTAATTGTTCGAACATATTTAGATAATCTTCTTTTTTTCGTTTTTGCAAATTTTTTCTAACTATCCCAGGATTTTCCCTAATTAGTTTTATATCTAACATACAATTGGTATCTGTAATTGATAACTTTTTAATAGTGTTTTGATGACTGAAAAAATTTTTTGATTATTTTTCTATAAAAAATTAAAATCCCAATAGAATAGTTCTAAGTATAAATCCTACAACAACTGCAGTAAAAATCATTATTGTCATAGATTTCAACATATCTTTAATTCCTAATTCTTTTAGGAGTACAACAAACGTAGCAACACATGGAAAATATACTGTAAGCATAGTCGCTGCAATAACCAACTGCATTGGGTTCATACCTAAAGGAATTAACATGCCAACAGCAAGATCTTTTCTAATAAAGCCTACTGCCATTGCAATACTTGCATCTCCTGGTAAACCAAAAATTCCATACATTAAAGGTGAAAGAATATTTCCGAGCCAACCAAGAAAACCCACATAATATAGAAGATTAATTGCTACTACACCTAAAAATAAAAAAGGTATTGCCTCTCTTAAAAACCAGCGAACTCTCATCCCAGTTTTCTTAATTATGGTCATAAAACTCGGGCGGCGATAAGATGGTATTTCAAGAAAGATCTCAGGGCTTTCACCTTTTACGTATCTATTCATTATAAGCCCTACAACAATATAGAGAACTGCAAGTGTTAAAAACACTAAGCCAATATAATACAGTCCATGTGGCCCTAGTATTCCAAATATCATCGCTGTCTGAGCCATACATGGCACAGCAATAGCAAGTAACGTCGCTGAGATAAAACGTTGTTTTCTAGTTTCCAATGTTCTTGTTGATAATGCACCAGGTACGTTACAACCAAGACCAAGGAACATTGGAACGATACCATGTCCGTGCATACCAAGTTTATGAAATATATTATCTACCAAAGTAGCAAGTCTTGGCATATATCCAGTATCCTCTAAAATAGATAAAATAAAATAAAACGCAATAATGTATGGCATCACCATAGAAAGAGGAACATATAAACCAGTGGTAAGCATACCTAAAGATTCTTCAAAAACAATTTCTTTTCCATATTCTCCGATTAGTAAAGTGTGAATAAGTCCTGGTTGTCCAATCCATTCACTTAAGCTTTCAATTAACGGTAAGTAAAGATTATAGAATATGGGATCAAGTAAATAAATAATAAGGTTCTCCCCAATTAATCTTACAATCCAAAATGCCAAGAAAACTATTCCAACTGCTATAGGCAAACCAGTTATTGGTTTGATTGTCAAATCTGCAATAATATCCTTCATTGAATGGTGTCTGTGTTCAACATTTTCGACTTTTTTTATGATATATCCTATCTTAATCCATCGTTCCTCTTCACTTGTTTTTTTTATTTTTTCATTGGTTTTTGCATTTTTTATTTGACAAACTAATTCTTTGATACCTTCACCAGTCAATGCAACTGTAGGTACAACTGGAACTCCCAGTATTTTTTCTAGTTCTTTTATTTTAATTTGTATTCCAAGATGTTGTGCTTCATCCCATATATTCAATACTATTACAACAGGTATATCTTTTTCTAAAAGTTCTAATGTCAAATACAGGTTTCTTTCTAGATTTGTCGCGTTCACAACATTTATTACAACATCAGCCTCATTTAACATTTTTAAGGCGACTTCTTCTGCCTTGTTCGTAGGTGTTAGAGAGTATGTTCCAGGAGCATCGATTATTTCAAGATGTTCCTTATTTAGTCTCATTTTTCCTTTTGAGAAATCCACAGTTGTTCCTGGATAATTTGATGCGATAACATTAGCACCAGTAAGTCTTGAAAAAACAACACTTTTTCCCACATTAGGATTACCCATTAAAACGATTTTTTTTATTAAATCACTTCCACCCAGATTTTTTTTGCCATTCCCCTACCTAGAGTCATTTGACTTCCACATACTAAAATGGTAATTGGTCCTCTGAATGGTTGTTTTGAAACAATCTTAATCTCTTGTCCTTTTCTTATCCCCATTACCTGAAGTTTTCTTAAAAAACCAACTCCTCCATCAACACCGATTATTTTTGCTTTTTTATTTTCTGGAAAGTTTAATAGGGAAATATTTTGTTGATCCATGTTATCCGCCAAATAATTTTATATTATATCTAATAATATTGTATGTTTTACAAGTATATAAATCTTTTTGGTTAACCGAAAATATATTGGTTTACCAAAATTTGAAAAATTTGTTTTTAATTTCATAAATTTTTATAGAAATTATTGTCTGAAGTATAATTTATCTCAACTAGTGATTTGTTATTCATCTTTTTAAAAGATTATAAAAATAATATTAAAAAACGATGTACTGAACAAGAATATTTGTATTAGTAATCTTAACAGGAGAAGGTTTATATTACATTATATTATAATTGCAAAACTATGTGTCTAGCAATACCTGGAAAAATAATTGAAATTGACAATAAAAAAGAGATTGCAGTCGTTGATTATGGAAATGGAACTAAGCGAAAGGCTAATGTTAGTCTCGTAAACGTAAAACTTGGTGAATATGTTCTTGTTCATGCCGGTTTTGCAATTGAAAAATTAAACGAAAAAGAAGCTCAAGAGACATTAGATCTTTTTAGAGAGATGTTATCTGCAGGGGGAAATAACTAGTGTTTTCACTTAGGGATAAAGACCTAGCAAGAGACATTGTTACAGAGATAAAAAAATTGGATGTAAATCTTAAATTTATGCATGTCTGCGGAACACACCAAGACACATTAATAAAACATGGTTTGGATGTTTTACTTAAAGAATGCGGCATTGAGATTGGTCAGGGACCAGGTTGTCCCGTCTGTGTAACAACCCAGAGAGAAATCGAGGAAATGTTAATATTGGCAAAAAAAGGTAAAACGGTAACAACTTTTGGTGATATGATAAATGTACCTGGTGAAAAACAATCTTTACAAAGCATGCGAACAGAAGGTTACGACGTTCGAATGGTATATGGAATAGATGACGCCGTTTCTATTGCAGAAACCAACAGTGATAAGGAAGTTATTTTCATGGCTGTCGGTTTTGAAACAACAGCTCCCACTACGGCATCTGTTTTACTAAAAAATCCTCCAAGTAATTTTTCAATTTTATGCTGTCATCGTACTATACCAAATGCATTGAAAGCTTTACTTGAAATGGGTGAAATAAAAATAGATGGTCTTATTGAACCTGGACATGTCTCAACAATCATCGGAACAAGACCTTACAAATTTATTTCTGAATATTATAATAAACCTCAAGTTGTTGCAGGTTTCGAACCTATTGATATTTTGATGGCTGTTTGGATGCTTGTTAAACAGATAAAGAATGGAAAAGCATCTATTCAAAACGAATACATCCGTGTTGTGAAAGAAGAAGGGAATGTTAAGGCTCAAAAGGTTATTAATGAAGTTTTTAAACCATGTGATATAAAATGGAGAGGATTTCCAGTTATTCCACAGTCAGGTCTTGTTCTAAAGAAAAAGTTTGAAAAGTATGATGCAAGGAAAAAATTTGCAATAGATCTTGATGAATTAAGATCAAGGGAGTTTAAAGATCCTAAAGGGTGTCGATGTGGAGAATTATTAAGAGGGATATCATTGCCGAGTGAATGCTCCCTGTTTGGTAAAATCTGCAAACCTGAAAAACCAGTTGGTCCTTGTATGGTTTCCATCGAAGGAAGTTGTAATATTGAATATAGATATTCCAAAAAAAATAAAAAATAGTGAATTGATTAGGTTATTAGGTTATACTGCCTTTATTGGTAATATAAAATATTCATAAGAAGGCAATAATAATGTCAAAAATAAGCGATAGAAAACGAGAGTTTGACCGAAAACGAAATGAGTGGAGAAAAAAACATAGATCTCTTAATGGTAAAATTATATTGTTTCCTAACAAACCTCCAGAACATATTAATGCACGTGGAAGTAAAACATATAACTGGTTTTGGAAAAAAATACTTTTAGTTTCAAATCTTCAAGAAATTCCTGCAATTATTTCAAATATTAAAAATCAAATTAGCAATGAAAAAGACAAAAGAAAAATTCAGATATTTAGAACGATGATAGGGATGGCTGAAGATGCTTATAAATTTAAACAATTGGAGGATATAAAAGAATTTGATACAGAACTTCAATTAGGAGAAAAACCTGCATATGACTCTAATCTAGGAATAATTTATAAAAATGGGGAAATATATACAACCGATTATAACGAAGATGAAAGTAAACTAATTATACGTGACATGGAAGGTGTTATTTTAGATTTACATTATTCAGATTATGGCGGGAAGTATAAAATTAAATAGAGCTAAAATAACAATCTATCCAAAGATTGGAAAATACATGGTAGAAATTGTTCGCCAACATATATTATAATGAGGATTATTGTATTGTCGGTTTTTTTAATTTTATTTGAAAAAGTAAGTCATCAAAGAATTTTACCACGTAACTTGAAAATAATCAAAGTTACCACTATTGAAACTAAATAAGCAGTTAAAGTCCCGATATAAATATTATAAAGGGGAAAAAGAAAATGAATAGCCGTTGCATATACTGCAACACTGGAAATACCTACTGTCATTGATTTTGCCATTCCGGCAGCAAATTTTGGACCATGTTCTCTATATGAAATAAGCATTGTCGAAGATAAAATAGCGGGGAAAACAGAAAATATTCCACTGATTATAGCCCCTACATTTGAAAGAATAACGGCAACAGAAATTACGGTTCCTGCAAGGATGCCGCGAAGAGCGATTTTTGATGGGTT
>Ga0272442_10009146_pt1 | contig 12435 bp, 10 predicted proteins | sample SSMForm2O_FD_200262 | JGI IMG/M metagenome (GOLD analysis project Ga0272442, IMG submission 200262) | Marine sediment archaeal communities from Little Sippewissett salt marsh, Falmouth, MA, United States - SSM-Form-2O | ecosystem: Environmental > Aquatic > Marine > Wetlands > Sediment ... | reverse complement strand
CAAGGCCCTGGCACAGCCCCCCTATCTCAAATGGGTAACGGAAGAAGTGGGCAAGGAATGGATCGACAAATTCATGAAGGCCATCGAAGTAGAGAAGGCGGCATGGGACAAGGAAATCCAGGCAAAAGTGAGCAACTAACATAACGCAATTCGGCATTCCCTCTGAACATACCGGTTCGGGGGAATGCCGAACGCCACATCCCCGGATACAGCCAACTGATATACAGGGACTCCGGAAGGCACTGAGGCGTGCAGGGTGTACATTTGTGCCATGACGTGATAGACGTGCAATATTTATACTTTATTGATATATTTCCCCCAGCACTCGTCAATGCCGGGACCCCGTCTACAGGGGAACAATCCTCCCGCAGGAGGACACTATATACCGCCAAGGGCGTCACCGTCGTCGCAGTAACGATCAGGTAACGCCTATCAGACAAAAGAGGAGCGTAGACCATATGATAAAATTTATTCGAGCCTTCAATATTGCAGCCTACTGGATCGACTGGGTGAACAAGTATTTTTCCTTCGGCCTGCTGGTGGCGGTGTTCCTGTGCATCATGCTGCAGGTCTTTTGTAATTATGTCCTGAGCAACGCCCTCTCATGGACACAGGAGATGTCAAGAATTTTACTGGTCTGGCTGACCTTTTTCGGCGCCGCCCTGGTGACACGCCGCAAACTGCATATCGGACTGACGATGTTTGTGGAACGGACACCCCAGAAGATTCAGAATGTCGTCATGATCCTGGGCTATATAGTCACCACCTTTTTTATCGTTGCAACCATCACCCATGGATGGCGTCTCAGCTTCTTCGGCACATCTCAGACATTGACCTATCTCAATGTCTCCTATTTCTGGTGCTATGTCGGGATACCCGTGGGAGCTACCTGCATTCTTGTGCAGATCCTCTATCTCATTCTCAACGAAGGCCTTTCATTTTTCAACAGGGAAGAACTGATAAGAGAATTCGAACCCGATTTTATGGATACGGAGGGATATTAACGGATGTCGAACGTGACTGACTGTGTATCCACAACAGTGGACCGTGCCCCACACACTAAATTGATTGTTTCACCGAGGTCTTGCCTATGATCACTTTTATTCTTGTCATATTTGTCATTCTCATCCTGGCAGGTGTCCCCATCTGTTTCGTTCTGGGGACAACCACCTATTTCACCTTCGTTCAGACGGGGAATCCCCTGATTTTCAAGCTCATACCTCAGCGGATGTTCGGTGCCGTCGATGACGTCGTTCTGCTGGCCATTCCCTTCTTTATCCTGGCAGGGGAGGTGATGAATCACGCCAGAATCACCGAGGGACTGATTCGCTTTTCCACTGTCCTGGTGGGACATCTTCGCGGGGGACTTGCCCATGTGAATATCGTCGCCAGCATCATCTTTGCCGGCATATCCGGTTCGGCCGTGGCCGATACGGCGGCCCTGGGGAAGATACTGATCCCGTCGATGAAAAAGGATGGCTATGACGAAGGGTTCAGCGCCGCCGTCACGGCAAGTTCATCCATTATCGGTCCCATTATTCCACCCAGTATTCCCATGATCATCTACGCGTCCATCATGCGGGAATCGGTGGCGGCCCTCTTCCTCGGCGGCTTTCTCCCCGGTATCGGCATGGGGCTCTGTCTTATGGCGGCAGCCTATGTCATTTCGCGATATAAGAATTATGGAACCAAGAAGCGGCGTGCCACGCTGAGAGAATTTTTTCGGGCCCTCGGAGCGGCCAGTCACGGTCTTATCATGCCGATCATCATACTGGGAGGCATCCTGGGCGGCATCTGTACCCCCACCGAGGCCGCCGCCATCGCCGTTGCCTATGGTCTGTTCGTTGGTTTTTTTATTACCAGGGCACTGAAACTGTCGGACATCTTCCCCATGTTTCTTCGAAGCCTGCTGACGTCGACGATGATCCTCTTCGTCATTGCCACGGCGTCTCTCTTCGGGTGGGTGGTTGCCTTTTACGACCTGGGTGACAAGGTGGCCTACTTTATTCTCGGTATCTCCGAAAATCCGATCATCCTGCTGCTGCTCGTCAATCTCCTCCTTATCCTGGCGGGAATGTTCATGGATCTCAGTGTCAACATCGTCATCTTCGTTCCCCTGCTGGCACCCCTGGTCGTGACACAGCTCGGATTGCACCCCCTCCATTTCGGTCTCATCGTCCTGGTCAACCTGACCGTCGGTCTGTCGACACCCCCCGTGGGACTGACATTGTTTACCGCCTGCGGTGTCAGTTCGGTGAGATTTGAGGATCTGGTACGGAAGATACTTCCCTTTACGGCGATGCAGATGGTGCTTATTTTACTGGTTACATTTATTCCCTTCCTCTCCACGTTCCTGCCCCGGTTCTTTGGATATATCAAATGACCGGTGGTTCGTGACAGGGAAGATATACCATAAAGGAGTCTAAGAAACATGGATAGTACCGATAAAATTGCCATTGTCACCGGCGGTGCCTGCGGCATCGGCAGGGCCATTGTCCTGACCCTCGCCAGGCAGGGCGCCCACGTCGTGGTGGGTGATATCATTGAAAGTGACTTTGACAACATCAAGAAAGAAATAGAGGGTTACGGCCGGCAGTGTATGACGATCCGCTGCGATGTCACCGATGACGCCTCGGTGCACGAGATGGTTGACAGCGCCATGGGACGCTTCGGTCGCATAGACATCCTCGTCAACAATGCAGGCGTGGTGGCATCACCGGGCTGGGCCGATCGTGACGATACCACGGAGGCGGACTGGGATATCACCCACAGTATCAACGTGAAGGGAGTGGCACGGGTAACCAATGCGGTGATTCCCCACATGAAGGCGGCACACTACGGAAAGATTGTCAATATCGCATCGGTGGCGGGGAGACAGGCAACGGTCATCAATCCCGCCTACGCGGCCTCCAAGGCGGCAGTCATCAGCCTGACGCGGACCATGACCATGACACTGGCACCCTACAATATCAATGTCAATGCCATCTGTCCGGGACTCCTCTGGACACCCATGTGGGAAAAGCTTGCCTACAAATGGGCCAAGGTCAATCCCGACTTTGAAGGTCTCTCGGCGCGGGAGATATTCGACAGGTCCGTGGCCGCACGGGTACCGCTCCAGCGACCGCAGGAACCCGAGGACGTGGCCAATCTGGCGGCCTTCCTGGTATCGGATGCCGCCCGTAATATCACGGGACAGGCAATCAATGTCGACGGAGGGTCGCGGACGGATTAGCGGCGTTGTCCATCAGAGACGAAATTTCGACACCAAAGAGGTATCGAACAGATAGAACGGGTATGTACTACCCGGATTTTTAATTGTTACAGGAGTGAGAAAAATGGTGAAAAAAGACAAATCAACGGCTGTCTCGGAAGAGATACTGCTGGAGATGTATAAGAGGATTTACGCAACCCGGCGCTTTGAATTGACCTGTGTCGATCTCTATCGCCAGGGATTCATCCGGGGCTATTTCCATCCCTACCTCGGCGAAGAGGCCATCGCCGCCGGGGCCTGTACCGCCATCGAGGCCGATGATTACATCATCAGCACCCACCGCGGCCACGGTCACTGTGTCAGCAAGGGTGCAGATCTGAAACTGATGATAGCCGAGATCATGGGCAAGTCGACGGGACTCTGCAAGGGGCGCGGCGGTTCCATGCACATCTCCTGCAAGGAGGACAACAACCTGGGCGCCAACGGCATCGTCGGCGGCGGCATTCCCATCGGTACCGGTGCGGGCATGGGTATCAAGATCCGGGGCACCGCACAGGTGGTGGTCAACTTCTTCAGTGACGGGGCATCGAACAACGGCGTCTTTGCCGAATCCATCAACCTGGCCTCCATATACCGGCTCCCCGTTATCTTCATGCTCGAAAACAATCACTACGCCGTGGGAACCAAGGTGGAATACTCGGCGGGAGACTGTCATCTGGCGGGCCGCGGACCGGCCTACGGGGTCCCGGGGATCTGCGTCGACGGCAATGATGCCGTGGCCGTCTATGAGGCGACACGGGAGGCCGCCGAGCGGGCCCGCGCGGGCAAGGGTGCGACACTGATCGAGGCCAACACCTACCGCCACGGCGGGCACCATGTCAACGATCCCGGTCTCTACATGGATCAGGAACTGCTCAAGGAGTGGAAGGCGAGAGATCCCATGATCCTCCTGAAGGACAAGATAGAGAACACAGCCGCGCTGGAGGAGATCGAACAATCCATCGACAGCGAACTGGAGGAGGCCGTTGCATTCGCCAAGAACAGTCCCGAACCCGATGTCGAAGAATTTTTACAAAGCGTTATCAACGCATAAGAGGAGCAGCAGGAGTAACACAATGTCAGAGATCATGTATCGAGAAGCACTGAACAGGGCCCTTGCCGAAGAGATGAGAAGGGATCCCCTGGTATTTATAATGGGTGAAGGGATCGCCGAATTCGGCGGTACCTACAAGGTAACGGACGGGCTCTGGAAGGAGTTCGGACTGGAACGGGTCATCGACACCCCCATCGCAGAGGCCTCCTTTACGGGCATGGCCGTCGGTGCGGCCCTGGTGGGCGCCCGGCCTGTCATCGAGCACCTCTTCGTCGATTTTACCCTCCTTGCCATGGATCAGATCGTGAACCAGGCGGCCAAGTACAACTTCATGTCGGGGGGCCAGGGCACGGTCCCCATGGTCATGCGGACGCAGGGTGGCGCCGGCAACGGCCTGGCGGCCCAGCATTCACAGAGTCTTGAGGCCTTTTTCTACCACATTCCGGGGTTGAAGGTGATTATGCCCTCCAGTCCCTATGACGCCTGCGGTCTCCTGAAAACCGCTATCAGGGACGATGATCCCGTCGTCTTTATCGAGCACAAACTCCTCTACATGACCACGGGAGAGGTCCCCGACGAGGAGTATACCCTCCCCATCGGGAAGGCGGATGTCAAGAAAGAAGGGAAGGACGTCACACTGGTCACCTATTCCTATATGACGCTCAAGTGTCTCGAGGCGGCGGAGGCCCTGGAAAAAGAGGGAATCAGCGTCGAGGTAGTCGACCTGCGGACCCTGACACCCTTCGACAGGGAGACGGTACTCGCCTCGGCCCGCAAGACGGGTCGTGTCATTGTCGTCCACGAGGCATGCAAGCGGGGCGGCATCGGCGGAGATATCGCCTCCATGATCATGGAAGAGGCCTACGATGACCTGGACGGTCCCGTCATGCGCATAGCGGGAAAGAACACGTCCATTCCCTATAACCTGAACATCGAAAAGGTCTGTGTCCCCTCGGCGGAGGAGATCATCGAGGGTGTTTTGACAATGGTGTAATAACAGATTCGCAAGAAGTCTTTTAAATCCCTTTGCCGCATGCCTCAGTGCGGGAAGGGGACGTTTTACGGTGTGTGGAGGTTGGAAACAGATAATGGCTGTAAAGATAATCATGCCCCAGGGAGGGCAGGACATCAATGAAGGGACCGTCGTCAACTGGCTGAAGGCGGAGTCGGAACCGGTGACAAAGGGCGAGATCGTCTGTGTCGTCGAGACGGAGAAGGCGGTGTTCGAGGTCGAGGCACCGGCCGACGGCATACTGCTCAAGATCGTCGTCGCCGAGGGGGGAGTGGCGCCCATCTTTTCGACCATCGGCGTCATAGGCGCAGCGGGAGAAAGCGTCGATATAGACGCCTTCCTGAAAGATGAGCAGACGGAGACGAAGGAAGAGACCGGTATCGACATCTCGAAGATCAGGAGCCGCATGGGGGGTGGAGAACAAAGGGAGACGGCGAGGGTCAAGGTATCGGGGAGGGCCCGCAAACTGGCCTCCCGTGAGGGTATCGACCTGTCCGCCGTGACGGGTACCGGTCCCAATGGCCGCATCGTGGAAAAGGATGTCCGTGCGGCCATGGAGACACGCCCGGCTGCACCGGAGGTATCACGGCCGCCGGCGGCCGGTGGAGGCAGGGCGGAACCCCTGTCGAAGATGCGGCGTGTCATTGCCCGGCGCATGCAGCAGAGCAAACAGACGATTCCCCATTTCTACGTCACTGTGTCCGTGGTCATGGACGATGCCCTGGCACTGCGTGAGACACTGAACGCGGTGGCCGACCCGAAGATATCCGTCAACGACATGATCGTCAAGGCCTCGGCACTGGCACTGGAGGAGTTTTGCCAGGTCAATGCCTCCATCGAGGGAGATGCCATCGTCTACCGTGACACCGTCAACGTGGGCATCGCCGTGGGCGTCGAGGACGGTCTCCTCGTCCCCGTCCTTCCCAGGGCCGACACACTGTCGCTGAAGGACATCGCCAGGCAGACCAAAGACATCATCAGCCTCGTACAGGCGGGCAAACAACCCAACCTGGAGACGGGGTCCTTCACGGTGAGCAACATGGGGATGCTCAACGTGGAAAACTTTGTGGCCATCATCAATCCCCCTGAAAGTGCCATCCTCGCCATCGGAACCACCGAGAAGAGGGTGGTAGTCTCAAACAGTAACGACCTCTGTATCAGGAACGTCATGACGATGACGCTCTCCGTAGACCATCGTGTCGTCGATGGTGTGCTGGCCGCAAAATTTGTCAACAAGATAAAATATCATCTCCAGAATCCGAAGACACTGCTTCAGTAGTCTTTGAAACATAATCGAGGAGCACGGCAGAATGACCACAAAAATAGTTATCATCGGCGGCGGGCCGGGCGGATACGTTGCCGCCATCAGGGCCGCCCAACTGGGCGCGCAGGTCTCCGTGGTAGAAGGGGACGAGTTGGGAGGGACCTGCCTCAACTGGGGATGCGTCCCCACCAAAACCCTCCTCCACGCGGCGCGTGTCTATCAGACAACGCAGCAGTGCCGCAACTACGGCATATATGGCACGGTCGATTCCATCCGCTTCGACAAGATGGTGGAACAGAAGGATACCGTCGTCAGAAACAACGTTGCCGGCATCCACGGTCTCTTCAGAAAGAACAAGATTTCCCTCATCAGGGGACGGGGGCGTATCATCGACGCCGCCACGGTTGAGGTCACCGATCCGGACGGGAGCAGTATCAGGGAATCTGCCGATGCCATCGTCATCGCCACGGGATCACGGCCCCTCGTTCCCGGCTTTATCACCTGTGACCGGGATCGTATCATCACGACGACAGAGGCACTGGCCCTCGATCGCCTCCCCGCCAGTATTGCCGTGATCGGCGGTTCCGTATCGGGGTGCGAGTTCGCCTGCCTCTTCAGCCAGCTCGGCTCACGGGTCCACCTCATCGAGATGCTCGACAGCATCGTCCCCACCGAGGACAGGGAAATCTCACGGAGGCTTGAAGGGCGCTTGAAGCGACAGGGCGTCACGGTCATGACGAAGACGGCGGTGAAGTCACTGGAACGAAACTATCCCGACGGTTCGGTTACCATCGAGACGGAAGGCGAAACCATCCGGAGCGACTACTGTCTCCTGGCGATGGGTCGGAGGCTGAACACCGAGGACATCGGCCTGGAGGCACTGGGCATCGATGTCTCCCCCGGGGGTATCGTCGTCAATGACCGCATGGAGACGAACATCGCCTCTGTCTATGCCGTGGGAGACGTCACGGGCACATATCTCCTGGCCCATGTGGCCAGTGAACAGGGCATCACCGCCGTTGAGAACATCATGGGGCATGAAACCTCCATGCAGTACGATGCAGTGCCAGCCTTTATCTACACCGACCCCGAGATCGCCGGTGTGGGGCTGAAGGCGGCCGAGGCGGCCGAGCGGGGACTGGACATCATGGAGGGAAAGGCCACCTTCAAGACCAACGCTATGGCCCATGCCATGGAAGAGACGAGCGGCTTCGTCAAGACCGTCATCGACAGGGAGACGCACCGGATCCTGGGGGTCCACATCTTCGGCCCCCATGCCACCGACCTGCTGGCCGAGGCGGTCACCATGGTGAAGGCGGGGCTCACGCTGGAGGCGGTGAAGGCAACGATCCACCCCCACCCCACGCTGTGCGAGACGGTGAAAGAGGCCGTCCTGGCGGCCACAGGCGAGGCCATTCACGTCTGACAGGAGAGGATTACTTGCTGTCTGCGGTCTTTCCGCGCAGGAGGTCCCGCAGGGGACGAAAGCCGATCGTGGCAATTTCCTCCTCCTCGAGGACTTGCGTCCAGTGAGGATCGGACAGAATCCGGTATTCGTCGGTACGATAGTGGGCCCTGGCGGGGACGATTGTCTCTATCTCACCGCCGGCGGTGGGGTGCAGTGCCACGAAGGTGCAACCCGCCGGAAGGTCCCCGATGAGGTCCCGGTATACCCTGTCGCTCTCCGCTGAGTCGACTCCCGGTGTCATGCGGAAGTGATCCACCAGGGGGTAATCCTGCGCCTCCAGTCTCTCAATCAATCCACGGTACCGGTCGGCACCGATGTCACCGAAGTCGAGCACCGACAGGTAGTCTTCCATGTGTCGCGGTAACAGGACGGGAAGCCGATACTCTTCACCAAGGCGCAGATAGATATTCACCAGTTGGGGGAGGAGTGCCACACCCATATGGGTGTCGATGTGGGTGATGTCTATCCCGCGGGCCAGGACCCGGTCTATCTGGGCACGCATCTCGATTTCGGCGGCCTCGGGGATGCAGTGGGCGGCCAGCTGCGGGAGTTTCCGCCAGAAGAATCCCCCTTCGTCGATGAGTCCGGAACTTTTCATCGTTGTAGATATGGGACCCCACCGGTAGGTCTCCCATTCACTGGTCAGTGTGAGGTGGACGCCCACGTCCAGTGAGGTATCCTTCGCGGCAATCTCTGCCATCTCCTCGAAGCCGGGACAGGGGACCATGACGGAACCGCAGGTGATGGCGCCTCGCCGTGATAATTCGACGAAGGCGACAGTGGCGCCGTGACACATGCCGACATCGTCGGCGTGGATCAATGCCACCCGTTTCCTGTGTCCCTGACCAGACCGTTTTATGAGATGGTGTACCGCATCTTCCATGGGTCTCCTTTTACCCGGTAAGGTCAGACTCCGTCAAGAGGGGTTCGCGATTTCGAGTAGTGCAACCATCGATACTTCCCATGTACACCGCCCGCCTGACGACTCAGTGATGTACCATTCCCTCCAAGACACGCCATCGGCATATTCGATGCGGCATGAGGAGATGCTTTTTACCCTTTGTGATTTTCCTGCAGCCTCCTGGATTCCCATGCAAGCGACCAGACACATCCAGTAGGATACTACTTGTTTTCATTGGTGGAACATTACCGGGAGCACCATAGGGCACGGTACACGATAAGAGGGTACTCCTTCCGACATACCATATGCAACATATCTAAAAAAATTGTTGCATTGTATAATGTATTTATAGTATCTTGTCAGGGTGTGATCAATAGTGTGTTCTTTTAATGTAATAGGTAGCGATTGCTACGGTTAACCTAGTTCGAACGTCGAAAAGGAGGAATAATCATGTCATTGGATGAAAAGAAAAAAGATGGTAGGACGTCTTCTGAGCACCCAATCACAAGACGGGATTTCGGCAGATTAGCATCCATATTTGGATTTACTGTTGCCTTCGGATCACTCGAAAAGCTGGCAATGGCAAAGCAACCAATAACCTATGCAAGTGCAAAAGCAACAGCACAAAAAATTAAAGATGCCGAAAGCAAGAACACACCTGACTACGTCATCCGCTTTGGCATCAGCGGTCACACCCCCAAAACGATGGCCATATTTCCGATAGGTTACTACAAGTTTGCTGAAGAACTGAGTAAAAAAACCGACGGAAGGATCAAGGTGGAACTCTTCGGTGCAAATTCCCTGTGCAACGAAATTTCCTGTCCCCAGAAGGTATTAACCAGTACGCTCGAAATGGCCGGCTGTTCAACGCAGAACGCGGCACAGACGTACAAATTTTATAATTCTATCGATTATCCATTCCTTTTCCCGTCCAGGGCAAGCATGCACTATTTCCTCTATAGTGATGTCTGTGAGAAATATTTCCGCAAAGTTATGAGAGACAAATATAATGTTGAATTCCTGTGGACATCAGCCGAACTGCGGGATATTTTCACGGGGTTAAAATACAAGAATAAGCCGCGCGTGCGGGTCCCCAAAGATATCGCAGGGGCAAAAATTCGTGTGACAGGGACAGACCTTGGTCGGATAGGCCTCAAGTTAATGGGTGTCAATCCCATTCCGCTGAACTGGTCCGAAACACTGGAAGGCCTGCGTTCCGGCGTGGTTGACGGACAGGAAACGATGACCTGTGCCGTTGCATCATTCAACATGGCCCCGGTAACGTCTCAGGATATTGCCGTCGGTTTTATGTCCGCCACGGAACATGCCATGATCAGCCACACGTTCCTCAAGAAATTACCGACACAGCTGCAGGAAGATATCCTTGAAACGGCCTTTGAGATGCAGCAGTTCACGCAGAGAGAGCTGGAACGGTCGTTGGTGGAAACCATAGGATATCAGGATCCTCCCAAACCGGGAACCATTTTTGATAAGGGCAACGTCAAGGTCAATATCTTGACCACGGAAGAGCGGAATGAGTGGAGAAAACTGGCAGATCCCGCCAAGAACCCCGATCCCTATAAGGCATGGAGAAAACGCCTGACCAAGATGGCGGGCAAAGACGTCTTTGATATCTTCTACAATTTCGTCAGAGAGATACCGGAAGACACTCCTGTTGATCAAATCAAACCCAGAAGGTGGTGGACGTAACAGAGAAGCCGGGCAGGGGGAGCCGAAGGATCGCAGTCCTTTCGGTTCCCCTTTGTTCACAGGTTACTATAAGGTAGGGGAAGTTACATGAACATGCTAAAAAATGGGCTGTTCTGGCTGGATGAAAATGTCGAAAGAGTTCTCATGAATGCCTTTTACAGTTATCTGGCATTGATTATCTTTATTGAAGTTGTGCGACGATTTGTGTTTCATACGCAGACCAGTTGGGGTTCAACCACGGCTATCCATGCCTTTGTGTGGATATCATGGCTCGGATGTGCCTTCTGTATCAAGAAAAGGAACCATTTACGTTTCCCCGGCATTCGAAGCAACGTTTCTCACACAGCACAATTTTACTGTTTCCTGCTGGATGATGTGATCTGGCTGGTTATAGCGGCCGTGGTGCTCGTGTCTTCCATTAAGCTGGTTTCCCTGCAGATCATGATAGGGCAGACTATCGAGGGAACCGATAATGTGCCGCAATGGATTGCAACCATTTCTATCCCGGTGGGTTTTTCTCTCGTGGTTATACGTGTCTTCCAGGATGTTATCTTTAATATCAAGACATTCAAATCAAAAGAACCGTTCATGAAGAAACCCGAAGAAGAAACACTTGAGGAGCTTGAGCAATATTGATTGCAGTGTATCTATGGAACTGTCTGTAACAAAGAAGCGTAATCACTGTTAGTGATGGACAGGAAATCGCGGAGGAACTGCTGACAGCATAAGATTTTTTCCATCTGATCGGGTATGTCTTAACTGATAACCTAAGTGTTACGGACGTCATGATCACGAAATTTCACATGATAAACGAGGGAATAATATGCCTACTGAGTTAGTTATCTTATCCGGAACATTTCTGACCATACTCTTCTTTCTCCTTGGTGTGCCCATTGTGCTGTGTATTGCCACGTGGGTGGCATTTGTTTCGGCCTCATCGGGAGATATTAATGCCTTGATGAATATCGGACAGACCACCTTTTACGGTATTTCCAGCTTTGCACTGCTGGCAATGCCCCTCTTTATCCTGACGGGTGACTTTATCCGAGAGGGGGGTATCGCAAAGGCCTTCACCGATTTTGCACGCGCGCTCTTCGGGATCTTCAGGGGGGCCCTGGCCATAGCGACACTCGTGGCAAGCGGTCTCTTTTCGGCTATTTCCGGGTCCAACTCTGCCACCACGGCCACCATCGGCAGCATGATGATCCCCGAGTTGAAGAAAGAACACTACAATGAGGATTTCGCCGCGGCTACCGCGGCCTCCGGTGGCACTGTCGGAATCATTATTCCTCCGTCGGTCATATTCATCATTTATGGCGTCCTGCTCAATGTACCGGTGGGAGACCTGTTTATCGCCGGCATCATTCCGGGCGTCATGATGGTTATTGCCATGACCATGGTCGCCTATATTGTCGCACGCAAAAACAACTGGGGGTTGATAACCAAATTTTCAATCAGACAGGTGTTGCGGACCGCCTGGGCATCAAAACATGGATTTATTGCGAGTATTGTAACCCTGGGAGGCATCTATTCGGGATGCTTCTCACCCACCGAAGCAGCGGGGGTAGCCGTTGCCTACTGTGCCTTCGCCGGCTTATGTCTGACCCGGCAGATCCCGGTCAAAAACACTTTCAAGGTCATGGGAAGAAGTGCGGAGATTAACGGTCTTCTGGCGCCGATCATCGCCTTTTCAGTCATTCTGCAGCAACAATTCACCCTGCTGGGCGTGGGAGAGATGGTACAGTCATTGCTGATGGGACTGGGCAGTGAGTTTCT